>Ga0209406_1000501_pt1 | contig 30815 bp, 37 predicted proteins | sample COGITO_mtgs_1204_FD_184808 | JGI IMG/M metagenome (GOLD analysis project Ga0209406, IMG submission 184808) | Pelagic marine microbial communities from North Sea - COGITO_mtgs_120426 (SPAdes) (version 2) | ecosystem: Environmental > Aquatic > Marine > Epipelagic ... | reverse complement strand
GTTCCAATCTTAACTTTTTGTCAAATAAAATTGTTGTTAGTTTATGTCCAACCGATTCTGATCAAGATGGAATAGTTGATAATATTGATATTGATTTAGATAATGATGGAATTACTAACACTAATGAATCTTTTGGTAATGCTTCAATTGATTTTACCAATGAAGATAGTCCAACTATAAAATTTGAAAAAGACAACTCAATTAACACTACTATTTTAGAGAATAGCGGAACCATTACAAGCATTCCTGTTGGTATAAATACTTTAGAGGGAACTGAAAACGGGGTTTTTAAAACAAATGTTCGAGCTGGAAGTGATGTGGAATTAAACTACACACTTTCTTTTAATGAAAATTTAAATATAAAATTATCTGATAATTCGGAAGATGATTTTCAAAATACTGAAGATATTTTTTCAATTAAAGTCTACCCTATAACTCAAAATATTACACTTTTAGATCCCAATGGAAACTTATTGGTTGATACAAATTTTGATGAGGCTTTTGAATCTGGTGTAGCTAATCATACGGCTAATGAAATTATTTTTAAGCTTAATACTAGAAAAGATTTTAATTATTCTTTTAACGCTAGTGAGATTTCAGGCATTTCTATAACTCAAAAAAGAAGCAACACTACAACCGATGGAGTCTTTAGCGGTATAATATCTATTCAAAACTATTCATTGGACACTGATAGTGACAATATAAAAGATTATTTAGATTTAGATAGTGACGGAGATGGTTGTAACGATGTAACAGAGGCTGGTTACATAGATGTTGATGGGAATGGAATGATTGGAATTGGAATTCCAACTACTGAAAATAACGGAGTGAATGAAAACGGAGGGGTGGCTGAACATGATTATTCCGAAGAACCGCTTAAAGATGAAAATGGAATTTATTTTTTTCAAAAGTTAAGCAGTCCCGTAACCATCAATTCTGTTCCGGTTTCAACTACAGCTTGTCAAGAGGGGGCTAACACGACTTTTAGTATTGGTGTAGAAACTTTAAATAACCCCTCATTTCAGTGGCAAAAATACAATATTGGCTCTTCAAATTTTGAACCTTGGGACAATTTGGTTGAATCAGACACTTACAGCGGAACTGAAAGTTCAACATTAATTATCAATAATGTCAAAGTTGAAATGAATGGTGAAAAATATAGAGTTTTGGTTAACTCTGACCAATATCTATGTCCTACAAAAAGTGATGAGGTTTCTTTAACAGTATTTGAAAAACTCCCTGTTTCAAACCAAGTCAATTCAATTATTAAATGTGATGATAGTTCTGTTGGCGATGATAAAGATGGTGTTATTTCTTCTTTTGATTTATCCTCTCAAACAGCTACTATTCTTGGAGATCAAAGCCCTGACAATTTTACTGTTACTTACCACATCAGTCAAGATGATGCAAATAATACAGCGAGCACAGGCTTAGCATCTCCTTACACTAATAGTAAAGCGGGAGGAGAAAAAATTTATGTAAGAGTTTTAAATAAAAGTTCTGGATGTTCTAGAGCAACAACTTCTTTTGATATTGAAGTCGCTGCCCTTCCAACGGTAAAACCATTAATCACTGTAGAACAATGTGACGATGATGAAATAAATGATGGCAAATCGCTATTCAATTTAACTAAAAACGAACTTCTTATTTCATCTGACTACGAAAATGAAACCTTTGAATATTATACAGACTCTGATTTAAATGTGGATTCACGAATTACAGATCCAACAAAGTTTACTAATGAGGCTTTCAATCAAAGTGTTTATGTAAAAATTATTACTTCAAATAACTGTTTTAGAACCTCTCAAATTGATATTAAAGTTGGTGCAAGTCTAATTGCTGATAGTTTCATGCTTTCTTATGCGGTTTGTGATGATTCTCCAGCTCTTACTCAAGATGGTATCGCCACATTTAGTAGTGACATTCTAAAAGATGTTAAACAAAAGCTTATAAATTCTGATACAAAGTTTTCTGCTCAAACCATTAAAGTAAGCTTGTTTGAAAATAAAGAGGATGCTTTGACAAATAAAAATATCATTAATATTGAAAACAATTACACCAATACCACACCAACTAATCAAGCTATTTGGGCCAGTATTGAAAACACAGAACTTTCAAGTGTAGAGTGCTTAGGTCTTAAACAAGTTGCCACACTTTATGTTGAGCCAAAACCTATTGCCAACGCGGTTACTATTGCTAAACAATGTGATGGCGATAGTGTGTTGGATTTAGACCCTCAAGATGGTAAGTTTCCTTTTGACACCTCAGCGATTCAATCAACTCTAGTTGGTAGTCAAACAAATGTAACAACCTATTATTACCTGCCTGATGGTACCCTTATTGGCAATGAACTACCTAATCCATTTTTATCTACTTCACAAACTATTGACATTAAAATCGAACTAGCTTCTTCTCTTGGTGGTGTGAGTAACCCTGATGGACTTTGTTTTGATACCACTACCCTAGAGTTTGTTGTAAACGATTCGCCACAAGCTTATCCTGTAACTATTGCCCCTCAATGTGATGACGGAACAGATGATTCAGATGGGCTGTCTGAGTTTGATACGAGCAATGTATTAAATACCCTTCTAACCAACCCTTCTACTGGTATCACTCAAAGTAAATACACTGTGAGCTTTAGCTATAAGGACGATAAAGGAGTCAGTCAAACAGCAGCTACGCTCCCCAACCCCTTTAATACAACAACACAAACTGTAACAGCAACAGTTACCAATCCGCTTAATACAACTTGTGTTATAACTAAAAACATTGAGTTTGTAGTTAATCCATTACCGCTGTTTGAAAGAGCAGATAATACCTCTATTGTTTGTTTGAACCTAGATCCCATACCAATAGGTGTAAAAGCTTCTGATAGTAGAAGCTATACTTACACGTGGACACGTAATGGTACTGCTTTTCCTACTAATGTTTCGGGTGTGGATTCTACCATACTAATTGGACTTGGAGGCGAGTATGAAGTAACAGCTAAAACAACCGACGGGACCAATTGTACTAGAAGTTTAAAGTTCACCATCAACGAGTCTAAAATAGCCACTGTACTTAGAAAGGACATTGTAGTAGAAGATCTAACAAAAGACAACAATAACACCATTACCATTTTAACAGAAACACTAGGTATAGGAGATTATGAATATGCTATTGATGATAGCACTGGTCCTTACCAAGACGAACCGCTATTTGAGAAAGTAAGACCTGGAATACACACAATCTATGTAAGAGATAAAAACGATTGTGGCATAGCAAAAATAGAAGTGTCAGTGATTGGGTTTAAAAAGTTCTTTACACCAAATGGTGATGGGTACCATGACAAGTGGAAAATACTAGGAATAAGAGCTGACTTTCAAGCGAAAACAAAAGTTTACATTTTTGATAGGTACGGAAAACTAATAAAAGAGCTCGATCCGCTAACCGATGGATGGGATGGAAACTTTAACGGACGACCGATGCCAGCATCAGATTACTGGTTCAGAATTAATCTAGAAGACGGTAGAGAATTTAAATCACACTTTAGCCTGATTAGAGCGTGGTAGATGGGTTAAAAACAATCACAATCAATAGAACCTCTTAAGAAATTAAATCCAAGTGTTATTTGATGAAAACCTCCAGATCCAAATTTTATATTTCCCTGTTGATAAGAATAATTATATGAGAAAATAAAATCTTTAAAATCAATTCCTATCAGTGGTGTAATGAGCTGCAAGCGTTGTGTTTTTAATAATTGACCATCTAAATATTGAGCACCTTCGAAACTATTTCTGTAAGAGAATCCAGCCCAAAGTCTCCCTTGTCTCAACTTGTAATAAGTTTTAAAATTTATGTCAATAGCTTTCTCTTCGGTCAGCTCAGCTGCTTGAAAAAGAACTGATGGTTCAAAAGACCAAGGCATTTCAGTATAAAAAATATAACCTAAGGAGGCTACCAATCTCTTAAAACTTGTCCTATCAGGTCTTTTACTGTATGTATCGACTCCATACATGTTGTGGGGACTCCAAAGTAAATTTTTAACAGTTAAATGAGCATAATATTTATTTGTGATATAAGACATTCCTGCATCTACATTAAAATATCCTGTGCTTTGTTTAATACCAGCAATTAATGGATCAAAATCATAGAGATCGAAAGAGGTTTGATCTAATGAGTTCTGAATACCCCCAACGCTAATTCCAAAAGATAATTGATTTATATCATCATCTTTGGAGGGATAAGGCCTCTTTGATGGTAACAATGATTTATTGAATGTAATGTGATGAGCATATGTTAAATAACCTCCAATTTGAGAGTGATAACCGTTTTGATCTTTAAAAATAATACCACCAACTCCAGATCTATCCGTAAGTCTGTAATCAACAGATAAGGTTTGTAAATTAGGAGCATCAACCTGATCAAACCATTGCTTTCTTGAAGTTAATCTCACTTTTCCTCCAACCAGATTTACTCCTGCCATTGACGGATGAACTAAATAATAATTTTCAGTAAGATAATCTGTATAAATCGGTAATCCCTCTTGGCTATTTCCGTTAAGAAAAAATGATAAAAAAAATATAGTGATTAATCTTTTCAAAATAATAATCTAAATGTAAGACAACAGAATTCACATTCAATTGAATTTTTTTTAAAGATAATCATTATCTGGAATTAAAATAATTGGATAATAAATAATTATTCAGTTACTACTTTAACTAATTCTTCTTCAGTTAAATCACCCAAATCAGTAATTTTTTCAATCCAATCATCCAACTGTTCTCTCATATTAATAATTTGATTTAAATAATCGGTCTTATTAATAAGATTATTTAATTCAAAAGGGTCGTTCCTCAAATCATAAAATTCTTCTGCACTTTTGGGTACTTTAAACCAAAGTTGCTGTTCAAGGGATAGTTGGTTTGATTCATTGAGTTTGTTTAAATGCTTCATTAGATTCATTTGAGTTCTGTAACCTACAGAAAGTGCGTGTGGTTTATCTACATTATAGTTTCTAACATATTTAAATCTTTTATTTTTTACTGCCCTAATTCTATCTGGATGCTCGTCGAATCTATCACTAGCCGTAAATAAGTATTCTCTTCTATTTTGGGATTTTTTTAAACCCAGAAATGCAAGTCCTTGAAAAATTTTAGGTATCTCTAAACCAGCAATCGACAACACTGTAGGAGCGAAATCAATAAAATTAAGCATATCACTATTTCTTTTTTGTTCAGGTTTTTTGTCTGATGGAAACTTTACTATCATTGGCACCTTTGAACCTGTTTCATAAATTGCTCTTTTATGTCTAGGGAAAGGGCCTCCGTGATCACTGTAAAAAAAGATGTAGGTATTGTCATACAAACCCTGCTCTTTAAGCTTATTTATTATTAACCCCATTTGCCTATCCATTTCTACTAAATTTGAATAATTTACAGCCAATGCATGTCTAGTAATTGAATCATCAGGAAAAATTGGAGGAACTGTCAAATTATTAGGATTTACCTTTAGTGTTAGCTTGTCTCTCTTCCAAATTTCTGATTCGTGAGTAACATTAAAATTAAAAACAGAAAAAAATGGTTGATTCCCCTTTCTATTTTCCCAAGTAGCTTTTCTACTAGATTCATCCCATGCCTCATCTCTCAATTTAAAATTATAATCTTCCTTTCCATTATTTGAGCAGTAATACCCATTTTCTCTTAAAATTTGAGTAAAGGGTTTAATTCTTTCTGCTATTTTAGAAGAATAATAAGGTACAATTAACGCCTCTTCTTCGCTTCTTTGGGTAGCATTACCTTTGTAAGCTCTCATATTTCCGGTTCCTATAGAATTTGGATACATTCCAGTGATAATGCCACTTCTTGCAGGTGCACAAACTGGGTAAGGTGAATTCATGTCGTCATAAACAGTTCCATTTTCTAAAAGCTGACTAATATTAGGAAGTTTCACAGCTTGATCTCCATAAAATGGAAAAAAATAGGATGATTGGTCTTCTGCAACTAACCAAACTATATTTGGAGGTGTTTGCTTATGATTTGTACAACTAAAAAAGCATAAAATTAAATAAATTGCAGGAGTTACTTTAAGCATGATTCTTTTCAAAATGTGTAATTTTATATTTACAAAATTAAAAATTATAATTTAAAGACTTAAAGAATTGTCAAGAATTAAAAAACTTCTAATTTTTTTTACAAAGTGGACCTTAATTTCTTTATTAACTATAATTCTTTTAGTTATTGGTTATTTTGAATATAAAGAAATCCCCATATATGATTACAAATTAGCTTATAAGTTTATGAAAGGAGACCAAAACTACACTCAATACGAAAATATTGCTCAAAAATTAGGATATAAAAAAGAAGATAAACTATTGATTATTCATGCCGATGATTTAGGTTTATCAAATTCTGTTAATAAAGCCTCGCTAGAGGCTCTTAAAAATGGTAGTGTTAACTCTGCAAGTGTCATGATGACTTGTGAAAAAATTTATGAGATTTCTGAATTTTCAAAACAAAATCCAGAAATTGATTTTGGTGTTCATCTTACAGTAACAAGTGAATGGAAACACTATAAATGGGATGGTGTACTAGATTCGTCAGTAATTCCATCATTAATTAATAGTGAGGGTTCTCTATATGAAAACATAAAGCTTGTTACTCTTAATGCAGAGGTTAAACAACTTAAAAAAGAATTACAAGCACAAATTGATTTAGCAAAATCTTTAGGTATTAATATTAGTCATATTGATAGTCACGAGGGTGCCCTTTTTTTTAAAAAAGAATTTTTTAAGGCTTATTTAGAATTAGCAGATGAAAATAATCTGGCAGTTTTTGTTCCTGATTTAGTAACAGTACAATTTGATGATAATTTTAATCAGCCAGAAAATTTGGTAATTATTGATGAGTTGTACATGGCCAAAAACGGAATGAATCCTAATGATTTTGAAGACTTTTATGTAGATATACTAAACAATCTTAAACCGGGTTTAAATCAAATTCTTGTACACTTAGGTTATGATGATGAGGAAATGAAAAAAATCACAATCGATCATCCAAATTTCGGCTCAGAATGGCGGTTTGAAGATTTAAACGTCATTACAAGTAAAAAATTTAAAAACACATTAATTGAAAATAACATCAAATTGGTTAATTGGAGGGAAATACAAAATATTATCTATCCTAGCTCACTTTAAATCTAAAAATTAATATTGAACATATGGATGTGAAAATTCCAAAATACAAGTAGGGATAATCAATAAAAGATAATTTTGAATACATTAAAAAAACCACTGTAAAACAAATAAGAGTTAGTGCTATAAATAATCCGAAAAACAACCATTTTAAAATTTTTTTCATTTAATTTTTTAATTATTCATTAAATTAATATTTTCTTTTTAAAGAAAAAACATTACAAAATTTAATTACTTTAACATTATATTATTAATATAAAATTAAATACAATGAAAAAACTCATTTTAATATTTGTTCTAATCTTTTCCTTATTTAACAATGCACAGGAAAATTATATTCCATCTAAAGAAAATTTAGAAGCTAGGAAATGGTTTGAAGAGGCAAGATTTGGGCTGTTTGTTCATTGGGGCGTATATAGTGTTTTGGGAGATGGAGAATGGGTTATGCACAGACAAAATATATCGGTAAACGAATATGAAAAACTTCCTGGATTTTTTAATCCTACTGGATTTGATGCAGAACAGTGGGTGTTAATGGCAAAAGATGCAGGGATGAAATACATTACCATTACCAGCAGGCACCATGATGGATTTTCAATGTTTGATTCCAATGCATCTGACTATAACATTGTAGATAGCACACCTTATAGAAAAGATCCCTTAAAAATGCTTGCTGAAGCTTGTAAAAAACATGATATCAAATTATTTTTTTACTATTCTCAATTGGACTGGAACAGAGATGATTACTTCCCAAGAGGAAGAACTGGAACTGGGATTGAAGGTAGAGGAGAAGGAGATTGGAACGATTACATAAGTTTTATGAAAGCACAGCTTACAGAATTACTCACTAATTATGGAGAAATTGGCGGAATATGGTTTGATGGAGAATGGGATCAGATGGCTTGGAACGGTAAAAGATTTGGAGAAAAATTGCAAGATTTTAAACTAGATGAAGTTTATACCTTAATTCATAAACTTCAACCTCAGGCTCTAATTGGTAGTAATCATCATTTAGCACCTAACCCCGGAGAAGATTTTCAAATGTTTGAAAAAGATCTACCTGGAAAGTCAACAAAAGATTTTGCAACTTCTGCTGATGATATTGGTGATTTACCTTTTGAAGTTTGCGAAACTATTAATGGGTCATGGGGGTTCAATTTAAAAGACAGAAAACATAAATCACAAAAAGAATTAGTTCAATATTTGGTTAAAGCAGCAGGTTATGGAAGTAACTTGCTTTTAAATGTTGGACCTATGCCGAATGGTAAAATCCAAAAAGAACATATCGAATCTCTTAAAAAAATCGGAGCATGGGTAAGAGAAAATGGTCAAACTATTTATAAAACAAAGAGAGGGCCAATTGACCCAACAGACGAAATAGCTTCCACTCAAAACGGTAATACGGTTTACATACACGCACTAGATAGTGAAAAATTAAATTATTTTATTGACGGATTTGATGTTAATTTTAAAAAGCTTACCTATTTAAATTCTAAACAAAAAGTTTCTTATAAAAAAACCAAAAAGGGCTTATTAATTTTCTTAAATGAAAATGAAATCAACCCCATTGATACCATATTGAAAATGGAATTATAATGCGTTATTTATTATTTGTAATTTTTTTATTTATTTCATGTTCCCCCTTAAAAAAGTATGAATTAACTGGAAAAAAATGGGAAGATGAAATTAAAAAACTTGAAGCCTTAGATAAAAAGGAAACATACAGCGACCAGGCTGTATTATTTATTGGAAGTTCAAGCATAAGATTATGGAAATCCATTGAAGAAGATTTAGGCACTTATGAACCCATCAAAAGAGGGTATGGAGGGGCGCATTATTATGATATAATACACTTTACTAATAGACTTGTTTCCCCACACAAAGTAAAGGCAATAGCTATTTTCGTAGCTAATGATATAACTGGAAAAGAAAAAGGGATTAATAATCAAACTGTTGACCAAGATTTATCTCCAAAGGAAGTACTGAAATTAGTAAAATTTGTTACTAAAGAAATTAGAAAAAGTCACGAAAAAATCCCTGTATTTTTTATCGAAACAACTCCAACATCAAAAAGATGGAAGGTATGGGATAAAATATCTCATGCAAATGATTTAATCGAAAATTATACTACTAAAAATAAAAACCTCTTTTATATCAAGACCCGATCTTTTTACATTGGTTCTGATGGGATGCCTAATGATAATCTTTTTGTAAAAGACAAACTACACCTAAACAGAAAAGGTTACAAACTTTGGGGTAAAATTATAAAGGAAAATTTTGACAAAAATTTAAGTCTCTAAAAAATAATTTTTTGAGGGCTCCAAGTTTCTAAGTTCCCATTAATTCCATTATTAAAATCAACAATTTCAAGAGAAATAGGTTTTACTTTAAATAATAAGGCATTTTCTTTAGAATCATAATAAGGCGTCCACTCATCTTTCCAAAATTTATCTTTTTCATTTGGATTCTTTATTATTGAAACCCGTCCTTTAATTGTAACGTATCCATTATTATTTTGGAATGTTAAAACAACCCTAGGGTCTTTATTTATTTCTAGTACTTTTCTGCTGTTGGGGTTGGTAACTAAATATATAACAAAATCATTATGGGGAATATAAGGGTCCATTACTCTTGATGAAGGAGCCCCATCGTCGCTAATACTTGTTAAAATACACGTTTTAGACTCGTTTAAAATGATTAGTGCATTTTCTTTTAAAAATGATTCAGAAAATTCTTGACAGTAAGCTAAATGCAAAAAAGCAGAACTAAAAAAGAATACAAAAAGTTTAATTGATGTCATACTTATAAATAATATATCCTTTCTAAAAGTAGAAAAAGTAATAGATGAAATTGTCAAAAAAGTATAATTTTTAAGGTTTATGTAAGAATACTTGTTAACAAGTTTCGATTTTCTTTAAATTTTTATCTCTGTTATTCCTCTGAAAAATTTTTGTACTTAATAATAGAACTGAAATAAATACCAATAAATTTTAAAATACTGATAATGAGTATTTTAAGGTGGTGTTAATATTTTAACTTATTTATAAATTAAATGTTTTAAACGAAAATAATAAGTCTTAAAAATATTATTAAAAAAAAGTAATTAACAAATATTATCGTCTGAGATAAATCTTCATTTACAGATAAGAATTTTTTTTTATAGATTAGTATAAATTAATGTTTAACTAAAAAATTTAACAATGGGATACAAACACACAAACAGTAAAGGAAAAAGTTATTTTTTACATTCTAAGGATGTAGAATTAAAAGGAGGTAGAAACCAAACTATCTATTACTTTGCCAAAGACGAAAGACCAGAAGCATGTGATTTACCGGCTGGGAAGCAGGTTGTTGAAAGTCCAAAAACTGGACTTCCATTTGTGAAAGGAAAATAGTCACAAAATTATTAACTAATCAAAAAAAAACCCTCAAAATTGAGGGTTTTTTTATTGCCAGTTTTTTGCTATTAGATTAAAACTTAGACATCAATAATTTTAGTCGATATTGGCCCATTAAATCTCTAGATGCTAATCCATTTTTTATCATCATTCTATCTTCAAAAGTTAAATTTTCCCAAAAGCCTTTAGTCTCTTCTTCACTTTGTTCTCTTCCAGCTATATCGATAGTTGAATGAGTTGGTGTGCTGTCTGTTGAAGATGTTGTTGTGACATTGGATGAAACTACTCTATTAAATTCCCACCATTTCTTAGACCCATTTAAAATATTTTTTTCATGTAGCTTTTTGAAAAACTTCATTTCATAATCTTCGTAATCTTCATTTAAGGATTTGAACACATTCATGGTAATTTCCATTCCTTTTTCTAAATCGCCGCCTTGCCAATAGGTATTATCTAATCTTTCTAACTCATAAAAATTTCTTTTACCTGTTGGTAAATTCCATTTTTTTTCAAATTTAGATTTTGAAAGTTTACCTTTATATACTTTTTTGGCATAATCTTTCCAGTTTATATTACTTGTTTTTGACTTTTGTAATGAATCTTTATAAAAATTCATAATTAAAAAATCTGGTTTTCCTTTTTTTTCTTCATCGCTGTTATAAATAAATTCCCAAATCATCCATCCTTGGGAGTAACCATCAATAATGGATTGTTCATGAACTGAAGACCAAAATTCTTCAAGTTCAAGATAACCCTGTCTATTTTCGTCTGAGACCCTTACAGATGAATGAGAAATTAATTGAGAAAAGGAAATTGTTAATGATAAAGTCAAAACAATTGACATTAAAAGTTTTTTCATTTTTATTTTTTTAAGTTGATTTAATTCGAATATAAGAAATATCAAGACACATTCTGAATAGAATGTTAATTTTTTTAATCACGTGATTCTTGCATGTCAGAATTAAAAGAGTTGACGTGGATGAACTCTTTAGGGATTAAAAAACTAGCTAACAACTCTAGAGTCATGGCAAAAAAAGCTATGAATGCAGTGAAGTATGCCGTTTCATAAATGGCAGAGAAAAATTCAATTAAGTGAAAAAAGGAATGAAGTCTAAGGCTCAAACGGATGAATTTTTTATAATTTTTTCTCAGCATTTTTATCTTAAATTTATAAGGTGATAATTTTTAATTTTTAATTATATGAAAATAATCCCAATTGTTTTAGTCATTTTTCTTAATTCATTTTGTTTAAGTGCGCAAGTTGTGAATGAGCAAAAATATACCATTAACACTATTGCTTTCTACAACGTTGAAAATTTATTTGATACCATTGATGACCCAAACACTTTTGATGATGATAGAACACCTGATGGAAAAGATAAATGGACAAATGATATTTATAAAAAAAAAATAATAAATATTGCTAAAGTAATTGCAGATATTGGTTTTGATTTAACTAAATCAGGCCCATCAATAGTTGGTCTTTGTGAAATTGAAAATAAAAAAGTTTTAAATGATTTGATTAATAAAACGCCATTAATTAAAGAAAATTATGGTATCGTTCATTACAATTCACCAGATGAAAGAGGGGTAGATGTTGCCATGTTATATAAAAAAGATAGGTTTAAAGTTAAATTTTCAAAAGCCCATCCTCTTTACTTGAAGCGTAAAGATGGCACTATTGATTACACAAGAGACCATTTGGTTGTAGCTGGCGAATTAGATAACGACCCTATTTATTTTGTAATAAATCACTGGCCATCAAGAGCTGGCGGTCAAATGAAAAGTGAGCCTAGTAGAGTTTTAGCTGGTAAATTAAATAAAAAAATAATCGATTCGGTTCTAAAACAAAATCCTAGAGCTTATATTATTAATATGGGTGATTTTAATGACAATCCAAACGATAAAAGTATCCAATCCAATTTAAACAGTATTTCTAAAAAAACTGATATGAAGTTTAATCAATTATATAATCCTATGACGGAATTATACAAAAAAGGTTATGGATCATATAAATACAGAGGAGATTGGGATATGATAGATCAGTTTTTATTATCCAAGAATTTAGTAGACGACAGGAACGGATTATTTTTTTTAGCAGCTGGAGTTTTTAATGAAAAATATTTAATAAATCCAGAGGGTAAATATAAGGGCTATCCTTTTAAAAGCTTTGCCGGTGGAAAGTTTTTAAATGGATACAGCGATCATTTTCCCATATATCTTTTTCTTGCAAAAGAATTTTAAGTTATTAAATAATAAAAGTTTCTTTTTTATAAACAATTAATAACTTTAGTATATAACTAAAATTATAAAAAAAGCTATGATTCAAATATTTATCACTGGAGGAACATTTGACAAAAGCTATAACTATAAAAACGGAAATCTTTTTTTTGAAAAAACACATATACCTGAGATGCTTAAAAGAAGTAAATCTCAGCTTAAAGTTCAGATTAAGACCTTAATGATGATTGATAGCTTGGAGATGACTAAACCAGATATAAAAAAGATTATTTTTAATTGTAAAAATTCAACACGTAATAAAATAATTATTACTCATGGGACAGACACTATGGTAAATACAGCAAAATTCATTGCCAAAGAAAAAATTGATAAGACTATTATTTTGACCGGTGCAATGATCCCCTATGCCTTTGGAAGTTCTTCGGATGGTTTTTTTAATTTAGGCTGTGCCCTATCCTTTGCTCAAATATTGAAAACAGGTGTTTATATAACAATGCATGGACAATACTTTAAATGGGACAAAGTGACTAAAAATTTAGAAAAAGGATGTTTTGAAAGAGTAAAAAGCTAATTATCACTCAAATCATATTTTTTATTGAGTTCAAAAACTTCATTTGATGAAAATATTTTTTTATTTACAATCTCAAGCTGATCTTTCAATAATTTTTCTTTTTTATTTAATGATATTTTTATTCGTTTAAATAATTCCAATTCTAGAGAGTTATCTTTGAGATTGTAATTATCGATTATATCAATTATGTCACGCATTTCTTTCATGACTGCCTTCATTTGATTTGGAATCCAGCTAATAATAGGAGTGCCGCCAGTTGCCTTTGAATATTTAGTGTTAGACATTATATATTTTTGAACAAACTGCCAATGGCCATTTCTAAAAAAATAGATTTCTTCTAAAATTCCCAATAAATAACACAATCCTTTATGGTTTTTCTGTTCGTGAAGAATACCTGAAACTCCATTTGAATTAATTGATTTTACTGAGCTCTCTAAGTCTAAAAAAAAACTCTGAATACATTTTGGTCTATATTTTCTCAAATCCATCAGGTATTTAGTTAACTCATTTTTTGGATAATGTTTTATTACTCCACTAAATATATCTTCCATTGGAATTATATCATCTTGAGCACCAGTCTGACCCCTAAATTGTTTAGGTTCTTTCCATACACCTGAATAAACGACTCCTTCACCAAACAAATCCTCGTTTCCTTTTACGCCCATAATAAAAACTCTAAAGTCATTATAATGATTCCATCTTGATGCTTTCCACATTTCTTTTCTTCTTAAGTTCATTGTTTTCATGGTTTCATAATTTTTCTTTAAAAATTTAATAGAATTATCGTTACTATTATTTTTTAAAGAATGTAAAGTGCCAATCACTGATCCAACTAAATCTGGTGAGTGTTGATTGATATCAACATGAAGCATTATGAAGCCTGTCTCATCTGGTTGTCCAGAAAAATTTACACACATATCCAAATTTGACCACTTATGGTCTTTGCTTTTGTCAATTTTTTTAAAATTTCCTAATGAATACGCGTAGTGATAATCAAGCCAAGGAAATACATCCAATTTATTTGAAACTTCTACAAAAGGTTGGGCAATTTGCTTGGGTAAGATATTTTCAGCTTTTCCATATGTGCCAGTTTTTCTAAAATATTGGAAAGATGGTTCTAATGTATATGCAGAGGATAAAAAACTATACCCTCGAAATAAAGCTTGAATTACCCCAATATCTTTTTCTTTGGAAACATCATCAATAAAATTTGGTAAAGACTTAACAACTTGAAAAATTTTTCCTACTTCGTCCAAATAACCTGATCCGTTATTTATTTTAATTGGCATATTATCCAATATGTCTTGCAAGGGTCTATATTTTACAGGAAGCTTTTCGAGAGGTAATTTTTCGGGTAAAAAACCATTAATAGAATTCACATTAAAAAATCCATCGGAATATTGGGATTTAATGAAATTCATTTATAACAATTTATTTAATAATAGTTATAAATGTAACAAATTAAAATTCAAACAAACAGATTTAAAAATTATTAAAAAAACCATTTCTTTTAATTAACTTTAAAAGAAGTCAAAAAATAACATATGAAAACGTTAAAAAAAGAAGATATCCCTAAGCTTGGTAAAAAAATTAATCAATTAAAAAAAAGAATAATTAGGACTAATATGAGTGGAAATTTTGAGAAAGTTCCCTTTAGAAAAATGAGAATAAAAAAAATTAAATCTCAAATTAACGAAATATTAAAAAGAAAAAAATAATGAAAAAAATATATTTAATTATGTGTTGTTTAGGGTTCATTCTTCCCTACTATCATCTTTTAAATTTTCTTTCACAAAACAATTGGTCAATGAATGGTTTTTGGGGAGAAATTTTTTCTTCTCATCCTATTTCAATGATATCCATGGACTTAAGTGTTGCAGCTACTTCATTTTTGATTTTTCTTATTTATAAGTACAAGACAAAAAATAAAAAAATAACGAAATATATTTTAAGTCTTTTTTTAGTTGGATTTTCGCTAGCCCTTCCACTTTACCTTTACTGTAATCACGATTCTGAATAGTATAGATGCTTAAAGAATTCGAACAAGCTTTTGAACACTTAAAAAAAGATGAGGTGATGAAAACTTTAATAAAAAAAGTTGGTAAAGAAATCACTCTATATGACAGAACGGAGAAAGATCTTGCAAAAGCAATAGCACAGTTAATTATAGAACAGCAAGTAAGTTTTAAAGCTGCAATTACTATTAAAAAAAGATTTAAAAAAATAATTGAAAAACTCAGTTACAAAGAGATATTACAAATTAATAATAACGATTTACAATCAATTGGCATCACTTTTAGGAAGGTAGAATACATTAAAAATGTTTATACCTATTTTTTAAATTCAACATTTGATTTTTATGATGAAAATTCCAAAAATGTCGTAAAAGAGCTCATAAAAATAAAGGGAATAGGTAAATGGACAGCAGAAATGTTTCTAATATTTATTTTATATGATTTAAATGTATTTTCAAAAGGAGATTTAGCATTAATCAATAGTATTAAAATTAATTATGGAATTAATGAAATAAATGCTTCTATGTTAAATACAATAACTGAAAAGTGGTCTCCATATAAGACTGTAGCATCACTATTATTATGGAAATCAATTGAAGAAAAAAAATTTGTTATTTCTTAAAAGTTGCCAAAAAAACATTAAAAACTAATAAAATAGGTAAAAAATGGCTTAAAATAGTCTAAAAAAGGAATAAAATACAATAAATTATTTATTTTTTTAAAACTTGAATAGTTAGTAATATAATTTAAATTTGTACATTAATTTTTTTTCCATTGCTTAGCGATTACACTAAAGAATTTCACTACAACTTAAAACTAGCTTTCCCGGTTATCTTAGGCATGTTGGGTCACATGTTTGTATCGTTCGCAGACAATGTTATGGTTGGACAACTTGGTGCGGCAGAACTAGCAGCAGTTTCCTTGGGTAATAGTTTTTTCTTTATAGCTATGTCTTTAGGCATTGGTTTTGCGTCTGCAATAACGCCAATAGTTGCAGAGGCTGACTCTGCTAAAAATCCTGTTGGAGTAAAAAATGCATTAAAACACGGACTTATTTTGTGCGGATTACTAAGTGGCATTCTTTATTCTTTGATGCTTTTAGCCAAACCCGTAATGAGAAATATGGATCAGCCTTTGGAGGTTGTAGATTTAGCAATTCCATATCTAGATATAATTGCGATTTCCATAATACCATTGGTGATTTTTGAAGCGCTAAAAAGATTCTCAGATGGATTATCTAATACAAAGCATCCAATGTACGCGACCATAGTAGCTAATATTATTAATGTAGTAATTAATTATCTACTAATTTTTGGCTCTTTTGGATTTCCAAAACTAGGAATTATTGGTGCCGGTATTGGTACATTAATTTCAAGAGTAATTATGGTTATTTTTTTGTGGATCATCTTTACAAAAAACAAACGATTCAAACTATATGTCACCGAAATAAAATTCAAAATAACCAATATTAAAATTTTTAAAAAGATTGCCGATATCGGATTGCCATCTGCTTTTCAAATGTTATTCGAAGTAGGTATATTCACTGCTGCTATTTGGATGAGTGGAGTCTTGGGGAAGAATTATCAAGCAGCCAATCAAATTGCTTTTAATTTATCAGCCATGACATTCATGGTGGGTATAGGATTAGGAGTTGCTGCAACAATTAGAGTTGGTAATCAAAAAGGTCTTTTTGACTTTGTTGCGTTGAGGAAAATAGCTTTCTCAATTTTTCTACTGACTGTGTTAATTGAAATATTTTTTGCACTAATGTTTTTTATTTTAAAAGATTGGCTTCCTACATTGTATCTAGACACCGAAAATATTAGTAAAACAATCGAGAACGGTGAAGTAATTTTAATAGCTTCTAAGCTTTTATTGATTGTAGCTTTATTTCAAATTTTTGATGGGCTTCAAGTTGTTATTTTAGGAGCATTAAGAGGACTTCAAGACGTTAAAATACCTACACTTATTACTTTTATTGCGTATTGGCTGATAGGATTTCCAATTTGTTTTTACTTAGGCTTGTATACTCCCTTAAAAAGTATTGGGATATGGATTGGACTTTTAATAAGTTTAGCCGTTTCATCAATTTTATTATACCTCAGATTTAACTATTTATCAAAAAAATTAATTTTAAAATCTTAAATAAAAGTTTTTCATAATACTAAATCCAAATATTATTTTTTGCTGTTAATTTATTCTTTCCTAAATTTCCTGTATTCAAAACTCCCTTAGGTTCAACTATTAATATTTTCACTTCATTTTCTGCTACAGGCTTGTGTTCGACTCCTTTAGGAACAACAAACATTTCTCCTTGTTTTAAATTAACAAACCCATCTCTAAACTTAATTTGTAAAACTCCCTCAATAACTATAAAAGTCTCGTCAGTGTCTTCATGTGTATGCCACTCAAACCCCCCTTTGACTTTAACTAGCTTGAACTGATAATCATTCATTTCAGCTATGACCTTAGGCGCCCATCTGTCATTAAAAAGTGAGTATTTTTGATTAAAGTTAATTGCCTTATAATCCATATTATTTTAATTCTTACGAAGTTTGATTTATAAATATTATCAAGATGAATATTAAAAGTATTTTTTCATAGTTTTTATACAATTTAATAAAATCTAAAGAAAAAAAATTTTTAAATTTGGTAAAAATTAAAAAGCATGAAAAGCTCACATATTTCTTACAGGTCTGGTAATCCAGCTCTTTCATCAAAAATATTTGATAACGCCAAAAGAAAAAATTCTGGCCCTTTGATAAAAGATGATGTAATGACAATAAAAGGAACTGTAGATAAAACAGCCTTATCACTTTTACTTATGGTAATGGCTGGTTATTTCACATTTAACGAAGGTTCTTCAATGTTAATGGTCTTAGGTGGGGTTGGCGGCTTAATAGTTGCCCTTGTTACTATTTTCAAAAAAGAATGGGCTCCAATAACAGTTCCTCTATATGCTATGTTAGAGGGGTTACTTCTTGGTGGAATATCATATATGTATGGACAGCTTTATGAAGGAATCGTATTTAACGCTATAATGCTAACCGTTTCAATACTTTTATGTTTGCTATTTGCTTACAGATCTGGAGTTATAAAGGCAACAGAAAATTTTAAATTGGGAGTTTTCGCTGCAACTGGCGGTATTGCTCTGGTTTATTTTGTCTCTTTTATTGCTAGTTTTTTTGGAGCTGGGTTCTCTTTCCTAAACCCAACTAACGGTTCATTATTTAGTATTGGGGTTAGTCTGTTTGTAGTGGTTATTGCCTCTCTAAATTTAGTATTAGATTTTGATTTCATTGAAGAAGGTGCAGAAAAAGGTGCGCCAAAATATATGGAATGGTATGGAGCGTTTGGTCTTTTAGTGACTTTAGTTTGGTTATACCTTGAGATTTTGAGATTACTAGCAAAGCTCAACTCAAGAAGATAATTTATTTTAAAACGAATGTTGACTTAGAAAAGGTTTTGGCTTGGCCACTAACAATTACTCTGTTGCCATTATCTAAACACTTTAAACTTCCTCCTCTTTTCGATAGTTGATCAGCACTTAAGCTTTTTTTATTTAATCTTTTAGACCAAAAAGGAGTCAATGTACTATGAGAAGATCCTGTCACAGGATCTTCTAAAATTGAAGATTGAGGAGTAAAGTATCTTGAAACAAAATCACAATTTTTACCTTTTGAAGTTACTATAACACCACCACAACCGAGATTTATTTGGTCCAAAAATTCCTTCTTTACTTTTATATTTCGAATTTGATTTTCGTTTTCATATAACAATAAATAATCTCTAGATTTATAAGTCTCAATTGGATATATATTTAAAGATTTTGAAATAATTTCAGGCAATTTAGATTTTATAGGCGCACGCGAAGGTAAGTTCATCGAATAATATCCTTTATTAAAGGAAACTATCAATTCTCCACTAATAGTGTTAAACACAATTTTTTCTTTTTTAAACCCTAAAATAAATTTCAAACAATGAGCAGCTGCTAGAGTTGCATGCCCACAAAGATCCATTTCAATTTCAGGCGTAAACCAACGTAAATGATATTTATTTTTATGATAAATAAAAAAAGCTGTTTCTGCTACAGCATTCCTTTTAGCAATTTCTAAAAGAATGTTATCAGGAAGCCAATTGTTTAAAGGAATAACGCAAGCTGGGTTACCTTTAAATTCAGTACTTACAAAAGAGTCTATTCTATATAAATCTAGCTTCATTTTTTTGAAACTGAATATAACTTAATTTTAATTTGACTCCCAGAAAGCAAAGTCACCAGGAAATAAACCTACATCATAAGAAGCAATCTCTTTATTAAAAACATCTATAACCTTTACTTGATTTATATCAGTATAATTAGTTAATCCGAAATACATCTTATCTCCATATGATTCTATGTGGTAAACCTGCGAAGGTTCATATGATCCCAACTTATTTTCTTCAATAATTTCTAAGTCTTTATTAATCAAAGCCGCACCCCCTTCAAAAGATCTGAAAATTTTCGAATCTAATGAAGATGAATTATAGTTGCTAAATTCCATTACCGATCCTCCGCAAACTACTCCGGCTCCATAATATTTTATATCTGAAACTTCTTCAATAGAATTAAACCTAGTTGTGCCATAAAAAGCATTATAATTTGAATCATAATAAGTATTAGCTATATAAATATCTTGATTTTTTACAGAAATTGAGGTAGGTCCTTTTCCAATTTCATATGTACCAATTATTGAATTAGAAGTGGTATTGATTTTTAATAATTTATTACCATCAGAATAATCATTATTCATTTGTATTCCAACCCATAAATTTTGACCGTCAAATTCTATTGACTCGGGTTTACCATCAACCTCGATTGATTCCTGTATAGTGTATGTAATGAGATTTAAAACTTTAACATCACTTGAATTCCAATTTGTAAAATACAGCTTATCGTTTATTATTTTCATTTCTCTTGGACTAGAGTTTTCTGTACTAATTTCAATACCAGGTAATCTCAAGCCTTCCGCTGTAATATCATAAGCCATGATTTTATGACTATTGTTAACAATAACAAACAGTTTGTTTTTATAAACTTCCAATGACTGGACAACATCACCAACATCATCAATACTTTTGATATCTCCTTTTTGATTTATCATATAAATAGAGCCATTACTAGACCCAAAATTACCCTCACATGCTACAAACATCCATTTATCTTTGGGGATAATTTCAGCGATGGGATCAGACTCACACGAATAACAAATAAATAATAGAAATAAAAACTTTTTCATAATCTTGATGTTTAGTGAATTTGAAAAAAATGAGGCTTCTGCTTTAGCACTTTTTTTTAGAGGTTGCAATCAGTCAAATCTTTCCTCAAATACAATTTATGGCGAAATTAAAAAAAAAAATTAAAAAAATGTTATTTTTTGATTATCAAAGCAGTTAAGTAAAACACAAATATTTTAAGTAATTTATAATGAGATAATTATAAAACTATTTTTTTTTAGAATTTTTGTTAGGAACTCTTCCAAAATTACCTGTACCATCATAATCCATTGTGTCAGTTTCAATTTTATGTTTATTTGTGTTTTTAGATTCACCAGGAATTAACATAACACCAATAAAGAAAACACCAAAAACAATAACACCAATAAAAAAAATTATTTGAATGCTCATTTCTTGAAAATTTGTTTAATATAAGCCCCTGCTGCTAATATTGATGGCACCCAAATACCAACATATAAACCCTCTTGTTGTTGACCATTAAACCAAAGGGATACAGAAAGAAGAAAACTAACGAGAGCTGCACCTAATATAAAATAATCAGATTTTTTCATAATTAAATATACAAAGAGTGAGTAAAATAAAATAGCTCTAACTATGTTTAAATTTATTTTTAAAAGAGAGAGCGGCTATAATCGTGGTAATAAAATATAAGAGCATAATAATATATGAGATGTAAAAATCATTAAATAAAAACTGACTTTCAGTTAAAAATGTCAAAAGACAAATCGAAACAATAGATCTAAAAATTTCAAAATTTGGTGCCCAAGAATACATATCAAAAAAAGAGGTAAATCCAAAAATTGAAATAAAAATGATAAAGCCTTGAATGAATTTGAAACTCAATGAAAGAGATGAAAAATTTTCTAAAAAGAAAAAAAGTAAAAAATTTATTGATATGAAATGAAAAAGGGCAATTCCTTTCATTAGAAATGAATAATCTGGATTATACTTAACTCTTTTTTGAACATTATTTATAATTTCTCTAGGGAGTTTTTCAATAACATCATTTGGTCTCCACCCTGTTGGCATAAACCATATTCTTAATTTATCTAAAACATTTTTTGAATAATAGGCGTCTTGAATTACATTGAAAGCGTGTTGAAAATTAATCAATATTGGGTTCCATGTTTTTACAGGTTTTAGGACTCCAAAAACTGGTGGTTCTTCTACTAATTCCTCTTGAAATGTACCAAAAATACGGTCCCAAATACAAAAAATAGCAGATAAATTTTTATCAATATAAATAGGATTAATTGCATGATGAACCCTGTGTTGAGATGGTGTTACGATAATGTACTCAAGAAACCCTAACTTTCCAATGTGCTGGGTGTGATACCAAAATTGAGCAAACAAATGTAGTGGAACCAAAAGTGTAATAACTTTTGGTGGAACTCCAAAAAAGGCTGCTGGTATTAAAAATAAGGCCCCAAATCCAATCCAAGCAGAAATACTTTGTCTGAGTGCACATGCTAAATTAAATTCTTCACTACTATGATGAATGACGTGTCTATTCCAAAAAATATTTACTGAATGATTAAGTCTGTGATTCCAATAGCTCGCAAAATCTATACATATAAAAGCAACTAAGTATAAAATCAAACTAGATTCAAGATTAAAGGTTTGAATTGAGCCAAGAATATAGGGATAAGGAATAATTATCAATATTAGACCCAAGGAATCTTTTAAAATATTAGTCATTCCTGAACTTAAACTAGATAATGTATCCATGAAAGAATAGGTCTGATTTCCTTTAAAATGACCATAAAGAATTTCTATAGTCATTAAAACCAAAAATCCAGGTATCACCCACATTAACAATGAGGCATATGCATCCATAACTTAATTTTTATAGATTAAAATTTAAATATAATTAAAAAACTTACAAAAACTTAAGAACATTTTTGAGATAAATATTATGTCTTTTTAATATGTATCTTGTATGTAATCAATGACACATCAATCCAAAAAAAAAAATCTTTTTTAAATTTAGTTCTTTTAATACTATCGGGTGAATTAATTTTTTTGCTACCATATGTCTTAGCAAGAGTTTTTAGACCAACATTTTTAGAAGTATTTGACTTAAATAATTTTGAGCTTGGTAGTTTATTTTCTGTTTATGGAATAGTAGCTCTCTTGTCCTATGTTTATGGTGGTGTTATTTCAGATAAATATCCACCTAGGAAACTAATTGCCATATCTCTTTTTTTTACAGCTTTAGGAGGGGTTGTATTTGCGACTTATCCCTCATTCTTGGTTTTACAAATTTTATATGGCTACTGGGGGTTTACTACCGTGTTTTTATTTTGGGGGGCTATGATAAAAGCAACTCGAATTTGGGGAGGTACCAACAGCCAGGGTCAAGCTTTTTCTTTTCTTGATGGGGGAAGAGGATTAGTTGCTGCTTCGATGAGTAGCATTGGAGTTTTGATTTTTTCGTTTTTTTTAGTAACAGAAATTGAATTAACTACACTATCTCAAAGAAAAGAAGCCTTTAGATATGTTATTTTATTTTCATCATTTATAGTTTTTTTTACAGGATTTATTATTCTTTTTTTAATGAAAACTAAAGAAGATACCGTTCAAACTACAAATAATTTCAGCTCTATCTCACAAATAAAAAAGACACTAAAAATTCCATCAGTTTGGTTAATAATGATAATAATTGTATGTGCATATGTTGGGTATAAGGTAACCGATATTTACTCCTTGTATGCATCCGAAGTCATGTTGTTTAATGATTTAGAAGCAGCTAATATAGGCTCGTTGCAATTGTATCTTAGACCTCTAGTGTGTATTATAATTGCCCTTATTTCTGACAAAACAAGTCACGTATATTTGATTATTATTGGGTTTATTACAATGTTCACGGGATCGTTAATTTTTGCTTTGGGTCTAGTTAAATTTGATATGAATTTTATTTTTTACCTTTCTTTGGTAGTCGTTGCCACGGGAACTTACGCAATTCGTGCACTATACTTTTCAATTATGCAAAAAGGTCTTATTCCACTTGCATTAACTGGAACTGCAGTGGGAATAATTTCAGTAGTTGGCTATTCTCCTGATATTTTTGCCACTCCACTTATTGGATATATTATAGATAAATATCCTGGTATTCTTGGCCACCAATATGTATTCTTGATGCTTGTATTTTTTTCAATCCTTGGTTTGGGTGCTTCAATTAAATTCGCTCGATTAAAAAAAATAGAATAACTACCAAAACTCTCTGACTCAAAATTCAGGTTTAAAAATATTAAGAGCATTATGTATAGTTTAAATAATTAGCACTTTAATCAGTTGTTTTTTTTTCTTCCTCTTGGACTTCACGTGCTTTTGAAAGTGCAGTTGCCACTAAACCTGCGGGAACAGTAACTACACCTACTCCAATAATCAAAACAAAAAATGTAAATATCTTACCACCAATTGTTATGGGATAAACATCTCCATATCCAACGGTTGTTAATGTCACGATTGACCACCAAGAACTATGAAAAATAGATTTAAAAACATCTGGTTGAGCTTCATTTTCAAAAAAATAAATTAATGCAGATGAAATAAAAAGCAGTATAAATATTACAGTTAAAAATAATAATAACTCTTCTTTTACAATTTGAAATGCTATTCTAAACCTATGAAGTGCTTTATTAAATCTTATTAATTTAAATGCCCTAAAAACTCTAAAAACTCTGAATGCTCTGAAAAATCTTAAATCAAGAGAAGATAGATAATATGGAATTATCGCTATAAAATCAATAATTCCATAGAAACTAAAAATATAACTTATTGGTTTTTTTGAAACTACAATTCTTAGCAAGTATTCGATTGTAAAAATAGAAATGCAAAAAACTTCAAAATCATATAAAAATTTTATTAGTTTAGGAGAATTGTTGGGTAGAGTTTCAATTGAAAAAGCTATCAAGGACATGAAAATTAAAACTTGAATTATGTAATCGAAAATCTTTCCCCTTTTGGTGGAATTATCCTCAACAATAGCTCTTAATATATTTATAATTTTCAATTACTACTTTTTTATTATAACCTAATATAAGAATTTGCTTAAAAAAGACAATATTTAAAATTTAACATTATGTGTTTTAGATAAATTATTCTAATTAAAGAATACTAGTTTCATTGCTATTATGACAACAATTATTAAGAACGCTTTAGCAAAAAAGTCAATCCAAAACCAAAAGATTTTTTTATTTCTTTTATTCAAAATATATAATATGTTTATTAAATATAATTCTTTAAAAGCAAAGTTGTTTTTAGTTCAATAATAGAAAAAAATACATATTATTTAAGGGTTGGTTCCAAAATTAAAATAAATACAACAAGGCTAAGCACTAAAAATATTAGTAAACTTCTAAAATTTAATTAACGACATTAATAAATTTTAATAAATCAGTTTTTCTTATTTTAAAATCATCGTTTCTCCTACCTATTTTTTTGTATATTAATACTATGAGAAAGTTTTATGTTTTATTCCTATTAATGCTTTATTCTGCATTTCTGAGTGCACAACTTAGTCCCAATAAATTTTATGCATCAAACAGTGAAGATTTTAAGTCATTGTTGGCTTACGCTAAAATAGAAAACAAGGCAGTAATTATTGACTTTGTGGCTGATTGGTGTGGCCCTTGTAAAAATATGGACATGGAATTATGGCAAAGCGACGAGTTTAAAGCATTAAAAAATTACATATTTATTGAAGTGGATATTGATTATAATCAACCCATTGCCATGAGATACAGAGTTTCAAATATTCCAAGGGTTATCGTTGAAGTGGCAAATAGTGAAAATAATATTCTTATTGACAAAATGGGATTTCGATCAAAAAATCAATACATAAATGACTTGGAATATTATAACAAGTTTGACTTTAAAGAAGTTTATGCTGGAGGTTTAAATGAAAAAATGGTAGGTGAGGCTTACAGAAATCTCCACGTGAGTGATGAAAAAAAAACTTATAATACCTTTTTAAAGTTAAGCTCTAAGTACTTCAATAAAGCATTAAAAAAAGAAAAAACTGCAATTAACCAACTAAATATTTTATATAATCTTATACTTAAAGGATCTCACAAAAAAGCCAAAAAGAATCTTTCCAAACTAAGTCTTGATCGCTCTACTCTTTCAGATGAAGAAAAAATTATTTTTGAAAAAATAATTGCTAGTAACGATTAATAGGATTTGTAATCAGAGTTGGGGAAAACAGGTCTAAAACCATTCATACCACCTTTAAGTAAAGGTACTAAGGCATCCCCTAAATCTGTAAAGTCATTCATTCTCCAATCCAAATAAGCGCTATATTCCTCATAAGAGTTCCAATCAGAAACCACCCACAATGTATTTGAATCTTCATTATAAGTAGAAACTAATGAATTACATCCTTTGTAGTTTCTCGTAATATCAAGACCAATTTCTTTATTATCCATTGCTGCAAAAACCTCCTCTTTTTTTCCAGGTAAAATTTTAAATTCAGCAATAACTAAATTTTTATAACCTACATTATTCATCATTCCTCCTAAATCAAACCAGTCACCACCATTTACTATTTGACCGTCTTTAAACTCAAAAGAATGATAACTTGAAAGTATTGATTCTTTTCCAGTTTTTGTATTTATTGAATTCCAAGTTCCATATACTCTTGTACTTCCATCTGCTAAACCAGTTTCAGTATCGACACCCGGCAACCAATAATTTGCTGTAAACTTCATATTATCAAATTGAGCTTGATATCCTAGAATTGCTGCTTTAACCTCCTCAATACCTCCCATTTCCGTTCCGTACCCAGGCATGTGCCATTGCATATCTTCATGCAAGTATTTAAACATTTCTTCGGCATTTTCATCTTGATGTAACTTTAAATATTCTTTAGCCAAAGCTGTATTTTTCTCAAAATCTACATGATTTCCATTGTTACAAGAAGAGGTCAATATGATTATAGAGAATAGGATTAAAAAATTTTTCATGGATTAATATTTTGTGGTTAATGAAACCAAAATAAGTAAAATAATCAAAGATTAGTAATAAAGAGAAGATCTTAGTTTGTGGTTTAGTTTAAAGCATTGTAATTGGAATTTTAAAACGGATATATTCCCAACCAAAATTAATACCTAAAATTTCATTTTGTTCACCTACAGCTATGGAAAATGCTTCCAATGATTTTTTTACTTTATAAATTGGAACTGTATATCTTAAAATATCATTATCAGATTTATAGGAATATGCCCCCCAAATATTGATTGCTTTATTTAGTATAAAAGTAACTTCATTTTTATCAAATATTGTAAAGATTGTATACTCTCCAGCTGGCACTATAGTTTTATTTATTTCAATATTTGAAAAAAATCGTACTTGAGTTGCTTCATTAGCTCCAGTTCTCCAAACCTTGTTTTGAGGAACAATTTCACTAAAAGTTCTACCATTTAGTTGTGGTCTACTGTAATTGACGACAACTACTTTTTGAGTTATTCGATTACTTGATGGATATTTAGCTTGGTCCATTGGACTTTTATCAATTCCACTAAAGTTTTGAGCCTGCATCGTTAAAGGGAATAATAAAAGAAGTATTATAATTTTTTTCATTTTAAAAGTTTATTAATGTTATCAATAGTGATTTGTAAAACTATTTTGTGTACTGAATCTTTTGGGCTTTTAATCTCTTTATTCAATCTTTCTAATAGCTCTTCAATAGTATTTTCTTTTTTCACAAATTAAATATTAAGAATTCTAAATTAATAAAATTTAACTATTGATTAGCTAATTTAAAATAAATACTAATAAATTTATTGTCAATTTAATAGCCACATTTTTCTCCACTATCCTTTTTAGTCGATTTCCATTTGAGATTTCCAGCTTTTTCTGCTTTACAAGAATTACCATAAACCAAATTATTACAAGCACACACTGGCTCATATATTTCAACACAAACTTTTTCAGGCTCAGGCGAAACATAACAATCACCAATCACATCATTATTATCAACGCAAGAAACAAGTAAAACAAACAGTAATAGTAGAATTAGTTTTTTCATTTACTTAAAATCTTGAAAGGAATGTCAAATCTCATATATTCCCATCCAAAATGAATTTGTGGTTGTTCATCATTATTTGAAAATACTATTGAGAAAGCTTCCAAAGACTCTTTTACTTTTCTTTTTGGGACATTAAAGCGTAAAACATCCATTTCAGAACTGTATGCACTGGCTCCCCCAAACATTTTTGTTGAAGAACTAATTATAAAAGTAATTTCTTTTTCCTCTAAATAAGTGAAAATCTTATATTTTCCTTTTGGAACAATAATATTATTAATTTCAATATCAACATATAAAAGTAGTTCATTCGCTTCATTAGCTCCAGTTCTCCAAATCTTATTTAATTTAAGTATATCTTTTAAAATTCTTCCTTTTAGTTGAGGTCTACTATAAGTGATAGTTGCTACTTCATTTTGACGTGAAAAATGCGCTTTGTCCATTGGACTTTGATCAAGCTCAGGAAAATTTTGAGAGTGTAATAAAAAAGGAAACAGTAATAGTAAAATAAGTTTTTTCATAAACTAAATATAATAATTACTGAATTAAAAGAAGAGGATATGCCTATGGTTTAGTATTACACTACGATTAAGCTTGGTATTCAAGTAACTTTTCAAGACTCATAAAATCGAGAGTTCTAATATTTGTAGATTCTAATAAAAGTTTAGGTACGCATCCATAATTGTAAGCCTCAACCCACCTTAAAGCGCATAAACACCACTTGTCACCTGCTTTCAGTCCTGTAAAATTATATATCGGAATATCTCTTGTTAAATCGTTTCCTCTTTTTTTTGAAAAAAGTAAAAATTCGGCAGTAACAATCGCACAAACTGTATGTGTTCCAATGTCATTATTCCCTGTGTTACAAAACCCATCCCTATAAGCACCAGTTAAAGGTTTTAAACAACATAATTCAAGGTCATTACCAAAAACATTTAACTGCCCTGTTTTGTATGAACTTTCTTTCAAAATATCTATTTTTTTTTCCAATTATAATTTTTTATTCTACTCTGAGAACCTTTCTTTCGTTTAGGTTGTTTCTTTCTTTCGTCTAAGAGGTTTCTTGTGTAGTAGTATTTGTAATCCAATATCTCCTTCTCCTTTCGTTTCTTCTCTTGTTTCATTTCCCACACAAAAGACATAAAAAAGATAGAGGATATAATCACACCTATTAAAAACATTATTATACTCATTTAATAAATATAAGAATTGCTGAATTAAAAGAACAAGATATGGCCATGGTTTAAATTTTTTCTTTTGTTGAATTTATTTTAAGTAATGATTTTCCTGTCTTATCTTTCATAACAGTTCTGGTTCTAATCACACCATCGGAATTAAAATTCTCAATTATTTTCCCGCTTATACCATAATTTGAAAAATCTATATAATTCCAAGTCATTGATTTATCGGCTTTATTCCATTTCCCTGTCCAGAAAGTGTTACTACCATCGCTTTTAAATTCCCAACGATTAAATTGACTTGACGTTTGATCATAACAAATTATTTGCTTGCTTATATTATCGTCATTATAAACCATTATTTCAAGGTAATTATTTGATAGAATTAAATTTGTTTCTGTTATCCCTCTCGTCTGTGTGCTTTCTTTTGTCCAAACTGATTTTTCAAAAATCGCACTATTTTTCCATTTACCTTCCCATTTTGTCAATATATCAAAAGCGTCATTTTTAGATAATTTTTGAGCGTTTAAATAACCCGTTCCTAAAACAGGTAATATCATAATAATTAAGAGTAATTTTTTCATATCTAAATATAATCATTTTCTAAAACTTATTAATCTAATCCCTTTATAGAAGTTGCTGAATTAAAAGAAGATAATATGACTATGATTTAATGAATAATAAGATTTATACAAAGTAAAAACCCTCAAATTAATAAGGGTTTAGTTAGAATGTATGGTGTAGCGGTATTAACTACCAAATATTTAAATAAAGGATTATTCTAAGACACCTAAGCATCCTCCCTGGCCATCATCATCTAAAGTAGCTGTAGTGTTTTCTCCATTTTTAAAATTTAAGGATTTTCTAGCTGTCCAATTATTTTTACCACTACATGACCAACCTAATTGAACACTTACATTGCTTAATCCTCCGCTAATACCGGTAGTTAATGCAAAAGTTTTAGATTCATCAAGACCTATACCAAGATTTTCAAAACTATAACCTACTAGACTTACTGTATGAATACTCATTATAGAGCTTTGATTAGTTATTGTCAAAGATGGGTACGAGAGAGGGAGGTTTTCTTTTTCCTTGGAACAAGAAAAAACAAGTGGAATAAACAGTAATAGTAGAATACGTTTCTTCATTTTCTTATATATCTAAAATAATAATATACCATCACTACTATAGCAATTACCAAAATTTCTTCTAATGTCCAATTTCTTAATCTTCCTCCTTTAGGATAACCTTGATATATTAAATTATAATTATGCCCAAAACTCACAAGTGGAATAAACAGTAATAGTAGAAGGAGTTTTTTCATTTTTTTAATTTGCTTTTAATTAGCTCAAATAAACCTAATACTATAATTACTGCAATAACTCGTTCAAGTAATCCTAGCCCTAATCTTCTACCTCCAAATACAACTAGACCAATCAATAGAAAACTTATAATACTGGATGTGGTTTTGTTCATAATCATAAAGTTAGTTAATTCTTTTAAGCTCATATTAATTAGCTTAATCAGCTCAGTAACCATCTCGTAAATATTGTCATGACTTAATAAAAAAGAAAAACCTCCGATTTCTCGAGGGTTTAGAATGTGTAGTGTAACGGTATTTATTACCAATCATCGTCTGTTGGTTTAGTTAGATTTTTTATTTCTTTTAAAATTATATCATTTAATAATTTTCCATGCTTTTTTAAAAAATTATTTTTAAACACACCTTTACAATTCTTAACATATATTTCGTGTGCGTAAGTTGGTTTGTTTGGATTGGTTGAAACATTATATAACTCATATGATGCTCCATCAATTAAATAAATGTCTTTAATTGTAAGCCTTGTTCTTCCATCTTTATTTTCAGAAATTAGCTTTGCGCCCTCCATATTTTGTAGCCAGATAGTTGTTGTTAAATTAGGCAATCCTGTTTCGGCTAT
>Ga0209406_1000500_pt1 | contig 30826 bp, 19 predicted proteins | sample COGITO_mtgs_1204_FD_184808 | JGI IMG/M metagenome (GOLD analysis project Ga0209406, IMG submission 184808) | Pelagic marine microbial communities from North Sea - COGITO_mtgs_120426 (SPAdes) (version 2) | ecosystem: Environmental > Aquatic > Marine > Epipelagic ... | reverse complement strand
AAGAAAAACTAACGGACAGAATGAAAAATACACAAGCCTACGAAACAACCAATACGTAATCGTATCGGTAGTGTTAAGTGCTTATACGTAGATTTGGGGTATTAAGCGATATATATGAAACCAAGCGGGGATTTATCAACGGGTAAGAGATACCACAAGATATTACAGTCCTTTTATCTTTTTTTCTGTGGTTCCGTCAGAATATTGATAAATGAATACCTCTGAGCTATTGTCTTTTACCTCTCTGCCCATTAAATCAATTATCTTAATTAATTTTCTCTCTGCAGAATTAGGGATCTCAATTGTCCCAACTGATTGCTCACACAACTGATCAAAAAACAACCAAGCCTCTCTGCTTGCCTCAATGTCCATATTCCCATAGGCTCCTGGCCAATCATGACCTCCCCCTTGAACGGTATATAACCAAACTTCAGTGCAAGAATTAGATGATCCGTATTTTTCAGATGATACCGTACTGCCATCATTGGTATTAATGTTGGGAAAGTTTGCAGTACTAACGAGCTGTAATCCAAACAGATTATTGAAAAAAGTCATCGTTTCAGGAATGCTCGGATATGCCCCCCAACCATCAATATTATTGGGGTCACCATCAAAATAGGTGACATTGTCTTGTGTCCCATGCACCTCAAGTATAGATACCTCGCTAGTAGGATTGCAATCGTCCATGATGTCTTGCATGATCATGCCTGCAATTGGTGCAACCCCCCTAAACGTCTCAGAAGCTTGACATGCAAGCATATAGCACAAATCTCCACCATTCGACATTCCTGTACAAAAAACCTTGTCTGCATCCAAGGAGTAAGTATTTTGGAAATACGAATTCAAATTCTGTAAATAGGCAACATCATCGACTGTTTCATTATTTTGAAAGTCATATCCAACATTAAAGAATGTATTGCCGCCGCCATCTTCGATTCCTTGTGGGTAACAAACAGCAAAACCATACTCATCAGCAAGTTGATTAAATTCAGAATAATTCATAATGCCTTCCGCTGAACCAGTGTAGCCGTGACAAACAAAAACTAATGGGCAATTTGGAGGAGCTGATCCTGGGTGGTAATAAATGTATTCCCTTTGAATCCCTCCATCTTGTATGGTTCCGTATTCGAGTGCTTGCACGTTTTGGGAGTAGACATCATTATCAGGGTTATCGTCTAAGGCTTGGCCGTTCACATTGCTAACGGTCACATCTAAATTGTAAAGCCCGGATTGGGAAATTGTCCAGGTGTCCTGATGGGTAAACTCGTAGGTGGCTAAAGAAGACAAATTGAGTCCTGAAAAATTTTGGGTATAAGCAACTCCTCCACTAAGGCTCCATGTGATGTCAAAGGATGTAATGACCTCCGATCCCACATTGCTTACGGTTCCGGTGATAGGTATAGTGGTTGGGGCGTCCTGATTTCCATTTACAGAAAGATTGGTCAGTGCCGCATCTAGGCCTTGAGGTTCAAATAAGACCACATCATCAATGGCCCATCCAAACATCCATCCACCATTATCATTGTAATGAAAAGCAATGAGAACATTTGAATTGCCAGTCAAAATACTTAAATCAAATGATTGCGCATCCCAATCCCCATCATCTGTTCCAATAATTTCAGAGAAAACTGTCCACGTTGACCCATTATCAAATGAATATTCTAGTGTTGCCGTTTCAGTATCCCCACCAAAACTTCCACCATCATAATAATTTTCAAATTGTAAAGCCACAGCAACAGAGCTTGAAAAATCCATTGGTGGCATAATTAAATAATCCATGCTTTTATCACAATCACAATCATCATCATTTGTCCCAATAATATTGCCATGTGGCGCGACAGACCACCATTGGCTCTCTATGTTTTGATTGGTTCCTAAATTCCATCCTCCATCAGAGGCATTAGTTGAAATAGACCACCCTGCAGGTAAATTTGCCCCTTCAAAGTCCTCGTCTATTAAAATGTTTTGTGAATGCACTGTTCCATAAATAAATAGGGTGCATAGGACAACAGCAAGATTTTTCATATTTTAAATTTGTTCTAAAATAAGCTTTTAAATCAAAAAAAATGAATCAGTTTATTATTTAAAACTGCCATCAGGCAAAACAGTGGGCAGATTGAATTGTGGAGCAGAGGATATCAATCAACAACAAATGACTTTTGCAGGAGCACATCTTGATTCATATTCATCAATACAGCACGATATATCCCCTTTGGGAATGTAATCACATTCAATTTGTTTAGGCCGATTCGAACTTGTAGTTCCGCTATCCGACCACCTTTCACATCATAAATAATAATCATGCCTTTTCGATCACTATCAATAATCAACTCATCTGACGCTGGATTTGGATAAACGTGAAATTTAAATTGAAATTCGTTACTAGCTTGAAGGACAGGGTCCTCTTCGGCGCAGGGATAATTATAAATTGTTCCAGATTCAAATCGATTTTGTGCTGGAATCTTATTCTGTTCCATAATATTTGGCGTACCAATACCAACCCATTCAGGTGCATTTAGAAATGAAGGCATTTCATTATAAAAGTAGCTTTCATCAGCCAATGTTTCTGTTCCACTAGGCGTGATATTTCCCTTATTATTGTTTCCGTATTCGAACTGATCAATGCCTTGTATTGAGTAATTGACAAAGCTGTAAGGTGATGTTGTATTGGGGATTTCGTTACCCACCAAGTTTTGAGAAGGGGATGTGGCATCACTAAAAAAAATTCCAAATAAAGACGCTCTGTTTCTTAGAAAAGTATTGTGCGGTCCATTGGCGCCATGTGAGTTATCAATCACGATGTTCTGACCACTGTTTTGTTCAAATAAATTTGCGAAGGGATAATTACCATGCAGGACCATATCTCCTGCTGCGTCACTCGGAATAATTGGATTGCTACTCGTCCAATAAGGATCCGTTGAAAAATTATAGGAGAATACATTCCCGTTTGGTCCTGCTTGCAACAACATTGAATGTCTCAGGTGTTCAAATATATTGTCTTCAATAAGACATTCATTTGTCGTGAACTGTAAGGATACTCCATAGGCTCTTCCTCCACCTCCATAATCAAAACCATGATGAAAATAAGAACGGCCAATTTTTAAGTTCGATGCATTTTCGGCAACTACATGCGAAAAAGTGCAATTTTCTGATTCTACATTTTTTAACCAACAATTTGAAGCATATCGAAATGCAAAATTTGACGCTTGTTCTGGTGCTGCGTCATCGAGGCGAAGTAGCTTTAAGCATTCAATACCAACATTAGATTTCATTTGCATCTTTTTAAACCTTGGCGCCTTTTGGATTGCAAAATCCATACGCAATGCTGATTCGAGGAGAATTGTATCACCTATTACATTACTCACTTTAACAATCTGACCCACCGAGTTGAGCGCCCAAGAAGACGTCACTAAATCATCATCCTGCTGAAAAAGCTTTATCCAATCGCCTGCGCTTACTTGGTTGCTTTCATCCGATTGGATATAATACTGTCCTTTAAAAGCGTTCATAGAAAGCAATGGTTCAGATGAATTATCAATACCCCCGTTTACCCTTATGGCATCACCAGAACCTCCAAGATCAAAAACAAATTCTGTCTGATTCATTCCCTCTCCTTTTAGGATCTGATTTGATAGTAAATCTATGGTGTTATTAAATAGATAATCACCTTGAGGAAAAAAGAACACCACCCCATCAGAACCAAATTCATTAATTAAGCTATCCATTTTAATATTATTGGCATCTATCCCTGTATTATCAAAGCCTTCATTAAGTACGTTTATCATTGTAAAGTTCAAGGTACTTGTATCGCGCAACCCGGCATCATTCCAAGACACTCTTCGGTCCTGTGGCACAACCTGAGCAGAGGCCAAATGGCTGCAAAATAAAGTGTGAAAAAATAGGAGAGACGTAAACCTTGAAATCGTCTGAGTCATCGTCATATAAATTAAAGATACAATAATCTTTTTGGCTTATTCTGTGATTTGGAACCTGTGTTCAATAGAACCATCATCAAAAATCCATAAAAAGGGACCACTTTCATGATTTTTAACCTCCCGCCCCATATAATCAACGACTTTTAAAAGGTGTTTGGTTTGGTTAGACGATTCAAATAGCCCAACACCCTGAAGACATGACTTTCCGTTTAAAAAATCCCAAATCACTTGAGGTGAATAAAAATCCAAGTTAATGGTTCCTAAACCACCAATCAATGTTTCAATTCCTGGCCACTGATGCCCCCCTCCTACTACTTTAATATGCTCAAGTTCCGACCCACTGCAGTTTTGGTAAATATATCGTATTGGATACGACAAGTCAAAAATATTAGGATTGGGCATGGCCTGTATTAGAGGATCAGTATCACAAGACAAAAAATCCCGCCAGAGCAACAAAACATCATCAACAGATGCCCCTGTTGAAGCACCCCCATTATATGGCACGATTGCATCACTAGTTCCATGTATGTGAAGTACCGAAGTTGGGTGCATAGGATTAAAATTCTCGTACGTTGTTGTGGACATGTTTCCGGAGACGGTAGCAATAGCAGCAATGCACATTTCCGATTCGCTTGCGATTTTATGGCTCAAATAGCCCCCATTGGAGAATCCACTCAAATACCTTTTTTGTGGATTTGTATTTAAATTTGATTCAAAATAATTAATCAACTCCTCAACAAATCCGATATCATCTACATCTGAATTTAAGGAATTCATATCGGCATTCCAGGAGGCGTTTAAACCATCTGGATAACAAACAATAAAATCATTGGCTTCTGATATTTCGTTGAAACCGGTGATATTCATAATTCCATTGCCAGATTGTGTCAAACCGTGAAGAACGATCAATAATGGATATTCGGAAGAAGCATTCCAAGAATCTGGAATATAATAAACGAAAGTTCTTTCTTCTCCATTATGTATGAATGAATCTTGAAGCTGCCCAAATGAATTAAAACACATCAGTAAGGATAGAAAAATGAGTTTTTTTAGCATATCGCAAGATAACGAAAGAATTATAAATCTCGCAAAAGAGATTTCCCCAATGGGCTTAATATTCATTTGAGAATTACAAATGTTCAATCGTAGATGTTATTTAAAAAGTATATCCCATTCAATGTCTTCAAAACCATACATTAGATAAAAATAACTACTTATGAAATATTTAAGAAAATTGTCCTACACCATTCTTGCAATACTACTTATATCTCAGCTCGTTGGTTGTGGGAAAGAAGATGAACCCGAAAACACGGCTTTAGTTCAATGGGATATAACTATTGATGGTACGAATTATTCATATGAAGGAACCTACACAGAAGCGGGAGACCTAACTGGATGCCCAGGGATATTTCAAACAAATGCGGGGATACCGGAAGGCGGAGGACAGGTTTTACTCGTCAGTGATGACAATCTATTTACCATTCAGATCGCTTCAGTAGATCTAACATCTACTGGGAGCTATGTTTTCGATTCCGATAGTGAGGGGCTCATATCCATTATGCATGGGATGAACGCCTACACTTCAGATGAAGGAAGTGTAACGGTAAACATTACCTCCTTTCCCAGTTTGGTTTGGGGAGTCACAGATGATTTGGAAGCGACAATGGCCAAAGGTGATTTTTCAGGAACCGTAATCGATGCATTTGACTCTCCTCATACCATATCAGGATCTTTTGATGCAATAAGGGTTCAATAAAAAGACCAAGTTGAATCAGGCCTTTTAAACTAAATCTTTGACTATTTTTACCCTTAAATTGCTTTAATGATAAAAACCTTAATACTTTTTCTTTTCCTTTCACCCCTCTTTTTAGTGGCTCAAAAAGAAGGGTTTTTACAGTACTCTATTTCCGCAAATGCTCTAGATACGAGCCTCGAGGTAAGGCAAAAAGTTGGACTCATGAGGAATAGTTCTTTAAGAATCTATTTTGCAGAAAAATTTGCACGTGTCGAGTTTAAAATGGCGGGAAACTATAATGTCACAACAATCCTAGATAAGGCAAAAAATAAATCATTAAACCTTATGGACAGCCCTATGGGTAAGTTTGCCAAAAGATCCAACACCAATGAACTTCAAACTGTCCCAATTCGAGTTGATTCAACATCCCAAATAGATGTTTTCAAAGATGAAAAAAAGATGATTTTAGGTTTTGAATGTTATAAGGTGGTTCTGACAAATACCGAATTTAAAATACAATATTGGTGTACCAATGATTTTGAAATTGACTTATCGGAATATAAACTTACTAATGATTTTATTCCCGGGTTTCCGATGGAATTTTCTGCAATTTCAGAAGGGGTTCAATTAAGATATAAAGCTTCAAACCTTCTTTTTTCTTTAGAAAACCAAGAATCTTTATTCTCTTTACAAGTACCGGTCGGGTATACAGTAGTTGCGCCGGATGAATAATCCCCTAATCCTAGTTATTATTTTTTGGATATAAATGATTATTAGATTCGAACATGTTGATTTTATATTCTAATTTTGCAAGCTAGAGTTAATTAATTGATCGTAATTTAATGAAGTTTAAATTTATTGTTGGAACCCGTCTTTTGGCGTGTCTTTCTTTCTTAATGTTTTGTGGATGCTATGGCTTTTCTCAAAAAATACCTGCTACAAAAAACGCAAACATCGCTGCCATAACACCACCAATTGGATTTGACACAACCTCCGCATTCAATGGTTATTTATCGATGCAAAACAGTGCAGCTATAATGATGTTGCAACTTGAAAATTCAAATTATATTAGAATTATTGAAGCCATCGATCAAGACTACATGGACCGTAATAAACTGACTCTTAAAAGTAAAGAGGATATTATAACCCGTTCTGGAAGTAAAGGGAAAGGACTTACATTTTCATTTGAATTAAACGGAAATACATTCATTAGAAAAATGGTGTTTATAGGGAATACCAAAAAAACGCTTTGGCTAAACATTACTTATCCTATGGATTTAGAAGAGCTTTTGACTGGACCCATTGACAATAGTATTGCTACCGCTAATATTGATTTACTAGATTAAGTTCGCAGAAAAAATGATTCATTCGAAAAAAAGTCTTACTGGTTATTTAAAAACATCACTTTTCGTTATTTCTTTTCTTTTCTTAAACACCTCTTTTTCTCAACAATTGGTAAATCATAATGTGAGTTTTAACTCAGGAGTTCAAAATATGTGGGGGCCTTCATTTAGCCCATTTACAATTGACCAAGAAATCACCTTGTTTGAACAAGGTTGGGATGTGAGTTTTGATACTGGTAGTTCTGGAATAGTATCTATTGCCGGCCAAAGTTTTGGTGGAGGGTTAAGTGGAGCTTTCTCAGGTGTCATCGGCAGTGAAGTTAGAATTGAAGGCTTTACAACAGGAACCATTGAGGTCGACTATCCTATTGATATTGAGCTAAACATGCCCAATGACTTATCCTATGATCAAGGGGACAATGTTACGATTGCCTCTTCTTACGACTGCCTTAACAATTGGAAATTAGAAACTCTATATCCAACTGCAGGAGAATTTTTCTGGGATTTCTATTTTCAAATGGCAGCATCTGCCAGTGCACAATTGTGTTTTTTTGGATGTGTTACTTTCCCTATCATTCCTTCCTTTGACACAGGACTTCAAACGATTAATATATTAACAATTAGCGGTTCTGGAGCTTCTACGGATGGAGAGAATGGAATATGGTGTCTCGGCCCAGGTGCTTTGCCTCCATATGTGGGCGGAACCGAGCCTCCTGCTGGAAATTGGCCTTACGCACTTCCACCAGAGGAAGATCCAACAACTTCTCCCTACCCAAATTTTATCCCATGGCAAGTATACTACGGTAGTGCTTTTCCTGTAGAACTTCCTTCAGCTCTCGGTCTTTCGGGTTCAATCACTATTCCATACGTGAACACTGACCCTACTATCAATTCAAATGGCGATATCAACGCATGTGGAGACTCAACGTATTTTAATCTAAACCTTGAAATATTCGATTTGTTAGGTGGTGTATTATCAAGTGTTCCTGGACCAGCCGCTGCGGTTGGTGCGGTTTTAGAAAACCTCTCGGGTTCAGAAGAAATTGGGGGAGTAGCAGAGGTAAGCTGGAATTTTTTTAGTGCAAGCTTTGATGCAAACATTACGAATAAACAATGTTTCGACTTCACACCTAAAGTATATGCCGAAATGGATTTTCCTCTCCCTGTAAATTATTCAATTATTAACGGTTCTTCAGGAGCGGTATCATCAACGGGACAATCAAGCATCATAACCTTTGAAGTAGGAGACCAGCTCCAATATCAATACCCTTGTTATTACGAAGAATTGAATATCACACCTACTTATTCAATTGTTGGTGACATAAAAAATCGCACCTATGACGAAGTTTCTTTTGACTTTTTGATGAGTGCTTTTGAATTTGGCTTTGAAATACCTGAAGTAGTTGTTATCCCAGGATTTACTATCCCCGAAATATGCATTCCTATTCCATACCCATGTCCATCGTGGTCTTGTCCTTGGTGTTGGTGTACTTATACCGCTTGCACACCAGAAGTTGTTGTTCCGGACTTAGGGTTTCCTGGTTTTGAGCTAAGCGTTGGACCACTTTGGGAGACCTCTATACCAATAGGTTCTTTTCAATATAATTGGTTTGAGGATGATTGGGAATTAGAAGGTTTTGATCCAGTGACAATGCCCTCGTTTAAAATGAAGGCCTCACCAATACAAGTGAATAGCTCTGTCAACGATGTGGCATGTTATGAAGATGCTACTGGGAGTATCGATGTCACTATTGATGCAGAATCACATGCCTTTCCTTACAGCTTCCAATGGTCAAATGGAAATACTTTTACAAGTAACTCAGCAACAACTGCCTTATCAAACATTGAAGCCGGGCAATACACTGTTGACATTGTAGACAATAATGGATGTCAGCTTTTTTCTGGAGCAACAGTTAATGAACCTGCCGTGCTTTATCTAAGCTACTCAAAACTAGACAAGCAATGTGGTGGCGGCATCAACAATGGATCAATCGACCTTTCAGTATACGGAGGCACCCCCCCATATTTCTACAACTGGTCCAACGGTTCAGTTGTCCAAGATTTATCAAATCTAAATTCAGGCACATACAGTGTCTCAGTAACAGATTCGAAAGGATGCACCGCCAACGCTGAAGTTATTATTATAGAACCAAATCCAATCGTCGTTAATGGTCTAATTACTAATGTGAACTGTAAAGGTGAATCGGATGGTGAAATCGAAGTATCGGTTTATGGTGGGAATTTGCCATTTAGCTACTCATGGGATTCTGGACAAGTTACTGAAGACCTTTCTTCTTTAATCGCGGGATCATATACGCTAACAGTTACAGACTCTAAAAATTGCACGAATCAAACCCCTTTCGTTATTGATGAGCCACTTCAAGAATTGGGACTAAGTGCTTTGCCTGTTGATATTACTTGTTTCGGAGAAAACACAGGTGAGATACAAGCCACCACATTTGGGGGGACTCCAGGATATACTTATCAATGGGTAAGTCCAATAAACGGAGTTTTACCCTATTTTTCTGAAGACTTAAATGCAATTTATGCTGGAGAATATATCCTAAACACTACTGATTCAAATGGTTGCTTCGCTTCTCTAACAGTCAATGTTGAACAACCTATGCTACCCATTTCGATAAATGCTGATTTATCGAATGTACAGTGTTACGGAGAGAGCTCGGGATACATTCATCCCAACGTATATGGTGGCACAGCAAATTATATTTTTTCATGGTCCAATGGCTCAGTAATTGAAGATCTTAATGCATTGGATGCAGGTGACTATACTTTATCCGTGTTAGATGCTGTAGGATGTTCTCAGGACTTTTCATTTTTCGTTGATGAGCCAGATTCTGAATTAACCGGAACTATAGAGGTTTCTAATGTGTCGTGTTTTGGAGAATTAACGGGTTCCATTTCTATGGTTGGATCCGGAGGTTCTGGAATCTACTCCTATCAACTTAATTCCATTGATACATCAACTTTTATCAATGAATTGCCTTCGGGAACATATGCTGTTGAAATTTTGGATGAAAACCTATGTAGCTACATTGAAACCGTTACAATTAATCAGCCCGCCACTGCAATTAACGGTATAGCCACGATTGAGCATGTCAATTGTTACGGTGATTCAACTGGTCAAATAGATGTTTTGGTTTCGGGAGGAACATCACCATACCAATACACCTGGGTTTCAAGTGATTCGATTATAATGACAAATACTTCTCAAGTATTGACAAGTCTTATCGAAGATACTTATGTGCTTCAAATTCAAGATTCAATGCTTTGCTCACAATGGTATTCCTATGATGTTATTCAACCGGCAGCACCTGTAACTGTTGAAATCAACTCTTCAAATGTAAATTGTCTAGGGCAAAGTGATGGGCAAATTGACCTCATGGTTTCAGGAGGAAGTGGTGATTATTATTTTCAATGGAACACGGGAGAAGTTTCTTCAAGTTTAAATGCAATTAATGCCGGGACATATACTTGTAATATAAATGATGATAATAACTGCCTAACGAATGTCAGTATTGAAATTAACGAGCCTGAAGAAGGCTTGATGTTAACCGTATTGGGACAAGATTTACTTTGTAATGGGGATTCGTCGGGCGAGATTTCTTCGCTCGTTCAAGGAGGAACACCTCCATATACTTACGCTTGGTCATCAGGACAGTCTAGTGCTTCTATTGATAATTTGCCTCCCGGAAATTATACCTTAACGGTCACGGATCAATTAAATTGCAATGCCTATTCTGGGGCACTAATTGCAGAACCAGATTTATTAGAGGTGACAATAAACTCTTCTGATGTTTTGTGTCATGGGGAATCCACAGGGTCTATTTCCATTAATGTTATCGGGGGTGTTCAGCCCTATGAGTACAACTGGGGCGATCAAAACAATACCCTGTTAAACAATCCGAGTGAAACCCTTTATGGCTATTCTTCTGGAGATTATTTAATAAGGGTTTCTGATAAAAATGGCTGTATGGATGAGCAAATTGCAATTATTGCAGAACCAGAACCTTTTGAGGCTGTAATTGATGTTCTTGATGTATTGTGTTTTGGGGAATCTAACGGTAGTGTTTTCGTTGGTTTTGAAGGTGGAATTACACCATATTCTATTCAATGGAATACTGGCCAAACAGATGTTGTGTTAGAAAATCTCATTTCAGGTAATTATCAATATGTCGCCCTTGATAGTAATAATTGTCGAATTCAAAACACAGTTTCTATTCATCAACCAGATCCTTTGTCCGTTAATACTGAAACAATCCCAGTTAGTTGTGTAGATCATTCTGATGGTGAAATAAGTGTTGCCATCGAAGGCGGGACTCATCCATACTCAATACTTTGGGATAATGGCTTAACTGATGAGAATATAAATCAACTTTCAGGAGGAGAATATCTACTAAATGTTACCGATTATAATAACTGCTCTATAGATACAATCGTGATTTTAGAAATTAGAAACACTTCCTGTATTGATATTCCAAACACTATCACCCCAAATGGTGATGACTACAATGACACTTGGACCATTACAAATATTGATTTATACCCCGATTACGAATTACATGTTTTTAATAAATGGGGAAATGAAGTTTATAACAGTAAGGAGTTTAATCAAGAAGAATGGGACGGAACCCGATCCGGAAATCCATTGCCCTCCGATGTTTATTATTATATCTTAAAATTGAATAATGCCGATGAGACACAGCACACCGGAACGGTTACGATTCTTCGTTAATATCAAATCGTTGATTTTTACAATACTTTTTTCTAGTGTTGTTTTAAACGTGTGGGGTAATACTCCCCCGTCTTGTCCCACAATTCAAATGAGTGGTACATCTTTGGACTGCTACGGTGATGAAAATGGCTCCGCAATTGTAAATATTATTACCCAAAGTAGCGGAGATTATACCTACACATGGTCCAATGGAATCATTGCCTCTGGTTCTTCAAGTACGATCTCAAACCTTGCTGTAGGCACTTACACCGTAACTGTAAAAGACAATCAATCTGGTTGTACGGTTATTGGGGCTTATGTTGTCAATTCGCCAGCTCCCGTTAATATTTCCGAAAATATAACACACATCAACTGTTTTGGTCAAACAACAGGAGAAATTGATGTTGATGTTTTTGGTGGAAGTGGACCATACCAATATGCTTGGAATAATGGCACTGTTACACAAGACCTATCGAATGTATCTGCCGGAAATTATTCATTAACAGTGTACGCACCGAATGTTAATTGTACCGCAACCAAATCCTTTACAATAGACGAACCATTGGAAGGACTTGATCATAATGGTGTAGGGTCTAATGTTGATTGTTTTGGGGAATCAAGCGGAGCAATCAATTTAACAGTTTGGGGAGGCTCTCCTCCATATTCATTTAATTGGAATTCTGGAGCTTCCACAGAAGACCTATTGAATATTTCATCAGGGAACTACAATGTCGTTATTTCTGATAGTAAAAACTGTACTAATAACTCCTCATATGAAATATCACAGCCTGATATTGTTATCGGCACCATGTCAGCAACAAATGTTGGGTGTTATGGTGATGGATCAGGATCCGTTTCCATTGATCTAATAGGAGGAAGCTCCCCCTACCATTATTCTTGGTTCAATAGCACAACCCTTTTTGCTCAGAATGAGTCTACAATGACGAATATGTCTGCTGAAGAATACCATGTAGTGGTCACTGATCAAAATGGCTGTATTTATTCTGATAGCATAGAAATTAGTGAGCCCCCAGAACTCTCTGCAAATGCAGTTACCCTGAGTGATATTGATTGTTTTGGAGGAAGTAATGGCGAGTTAAACATGACTCCTGAAGGCGGGTCTCCACCCTATTCTTTTAGTTGGGTGAATTCACAAATGGCTTCTTATGGTGATTTAGAAGACTTAAATAACATTCCTGCAAGTGTTTACACTGTTTCAATAACGGATTTGAATTTATGTACATATTCGCTGAGTCATGAAATATTTCAACCCTCAACAGCAATTTTTGTAGAGTCTCAAATTACAGATGTTAAATGTTACGGCGAAAACACTGGAGAAGTAGAACTAAACATACAAGGAGGAACTTCTCCTTTTCAGATTTCTTGGTCAAATGGACAATCCACATCTCAAATCGGAAATTTATCATCCGATATATATACTTATACTGTTATTGATGCAAACCTCTGCCCTTTTTCCAATGCTGTTATGGTCGATCAACCGGGCGAAGCTTTAGATGTTGAATCTACGGTTGTGGATGTTCTTTGTAATGGTGACCAAAGCGGATCTATCTCCTTGGCTCCGTTAGGCGGAACTCCCCCATATTTGTACACTTGGGCAAATACAACTTTTCAACTTAGCGTGGTATCCTCCTCAATAAACAACTTTCCTTCCCAAGATTATATTTTTCAAGTTACGGATAGCCAAGGATGTTTAATTAGCGATACCATAAGTATCCAGGAGCCACCTGCGCTTACCGCCAATTTTTCTGTGACTCATATATTGTGTAAGGGCGATAGTACAGGTCAGATTACCACGAATATTGGAGGGGGAAATGGTCCATATTCATTTGCTTGGACAAATGGCTCGGTTAGTTCTGATTTAGAATTTTTGACTGCTGGATTATATGAAATACTTATAACAGATGAGAACAATTGTAATATGACAGAACAAGTTGTCGTTGAAGAACCTGAAATGGAGCTAATCTCCTCATATCAGATTGAAAATGTGACTTGCTATAATGGAGAAAATGGAAGTATTAACGCGAATATTCAAGGAGGAACGAGTCCATATAATTATACTTGGTCTTCACAAGATACAACAGCAACCGTAGAAGGTCTTTCAGGTGGATTGTACACATTAGCTATTGCTGACGAAAATGCCTGTGTCTTAAATGACACTATAACTGTTATTCAGCCTGATCCCATTGTCTTAAATGAAGTGATTCAGCCACCATCCTGTTACGGATTTTCCGATGGAAATATAGATATTCAACCTGAAGGCGGAACGGCACCATACCAATTTACTTGGTTCGATTCAGATTTTGCTCTTGCTTCGCAAAATGAAGATTTAGATAGCGTATATACGGATGTTTACCAACTAGAAATATTAGATTCTAATTTTTGTTTCTACGAGGTCTTCATTGAAGTCAATGAACCAGATTCATTAAGCCTAGATTACACATTAAATACAACCCCTTGTCCTGGAGAAGCAACCGGAGTGCTCGAGCTTCAAACTTCAGGCGGTACCCCAGAATACTTTTATACATGGTCCAATGGTGCAGATACCGAAATTGCAGAAAACTTAACTTCAGGTATCTATCATGTAGATGTTTTTGATTCTAATGGATGTAGCGATTCTCTCAACATTGAAATACCTTATGTTGACCCCATTGAAATCTCATTTGAAAAAACCAATCTTTCCTGTATCGATCAGTCCGATGGATCTGCAACAGCAGTTGTTACTGGGGGTTATGGAGGCTATAATTACATGTGGTTCGACAATTCTACACTTTCATATCATGAGAACCTTGACAATACGTGGTACACTTTATTGGTTACAGATGTACTTGACTGTCAGGCAATGGATTCGGTTTATATTGAATCAAATTCTATTTCATGTATTGACCCTGTAAATACATTTACACCCAATGGAGACGACTATAATGACACTTGGGTGATTGATAATTTGGAACTCTATCCAAATGCAGAAATTTTAATCTATAACAAATGGGGGAACTTGGTATACAATCAAAGCAACTCATACTTGCCTTGGAATGGAACCGAAAACAATAACCCTCTTCCATCCGATAGCTATTATTACATCATTAACCTTAACGAACCTGAAAGGGAAAACCTTAACGGAGTAATCACCATAATAAGATAAGATATGAAACACATCCTACTCACAATCTTTTTGATTTTTGGATTAACACAAACATTATTCGCACAGCAAATTGCTCTGAATTCTCAGTATTTGTTTAACAATATGTTGGTAAACCCTGGGGCCACCGGCACAAAGGACTATATCCCCGTCCAATTGAACTTTAGAAAACAATGGACGAACTTTCCAGGGTCTCCGACAACACAATTTTTATCCTGTGATTCAAAGCTTGCCGACAATTTTGGAATTGGCGGCATTATCTACAATGATGTTGGTGGTCCGAGTAGAAGAACCGGTGTAAATATAAATGCCGCATATCACCTTCAAATTGATGCAAAAAAAGATCATTTGATTTCATTTGGACTTGGTGTTTCTTTAACGCAACACATTATGGATATGAGTGTCCTTACTACCTACCTTCCAGATGACCCTGCGGTATTAAATGGATACAATAATCAAATGGTACCTGACGCAAATTTTGGAATTATTTACACCTTTAAAAATAATTTATATGTTGGATTATCTTCATATAATTTGAGTCAATCAAAACGAGACTTATATGCCTTCAATAACAGGCTGGTTAACCCCTTGGCGCGAAATTATTATTTCACTTCAGGGTATAAATTCACACTTGCACAATTGTGGAAGCTAAAAGCAGCTACCTTAGTTCAAGCCATTGAGGCCGGTGCAGTACAATGGGATTTGACAAGTATTGTAGAATACAAAGACTCCTATTGGTTAGGACTATCATATAGACTGAACGATGCTCTTGCTGTATTATGCGGTGCACAAATTGGTCCATTAAAATTTGGCTACTCTTATGACTTTTCTTTATCTGAAATTGGAGAGTATTCAGCAGGGTCGCATGAAGTATTTATTGAATTTCAAATTGGAAAGAAGAATGCAGAAAACAATAAGGTTCCTTGGTTGAAAAGAAATAGAATTTACACTCCGAGTAATGAGTAAGATAAGATTGATCCTATTATTTCTTTCTTTTGGTTTTTTTGGAGAATCTCAAACCATGGAAAAAGCCATTACTTATTTCGATCGATATGAGTATGGCATGGCGTATGTCTCTTTTAAGGAGGCGGGGGTTAATCAAATGGACTCAGATGAGCTATTAAAATATATCTATAGTTGTTATGTTATTGGGGACTTTGAAGAAGTTTGTAAACATATAGACAAGGTTGTTAATCAAGAAGAACTCGATCCGTTTTTTTTGTGGGCGTTTGGGCAAAGCCTTTTAGCTACAGGTCAAAAAGAAAAAGCCAAGGAAAATTACATGCACTACAAAGAGCTCATGGAAATAGATCATGATTTTATTGATCTTAGACTGCAAACATTAAAGGAGATTAATTTGTGGGACAAGAAAACGTTTATTACAAATACAAATGTCTTTTCCAATTCTACAAAGGGTGATATATCAGGATTTCGAAGCTCTTATGGATCCATTCAATACATTGAAATTGGATTGGATAGCGCTAAAAATATTCTCCCCGAAGCTCAAAATGAAAACGCAGAGCTTCTCCTTTTAAAACCACAATTAATAAGCCCGGAATCAAGCAAGTCAATGCAAATACTGTTGCCTGATTCTTTGATTCTTGCTTCCGTAAATTCGATATCGTTTGTTCCTGATTCCGATAAAGTATTCCTTTCCTTTTCAGAGCCTGTTCACAATAATGAAAGCAATTATGCTCCCCATATTTATATCGGAAAATTTGATTCAAACCTAAATCGAATTAATGACATCCAAAAATGGGAATACTCGGGATTTGAAGATTCGTCATCGTGTGCACATGTATCCATAAATTCTTTTGGAACAAAAATGGTCTTCAGTAAAAAAAATAGACAGACTCAAGATGCAGATATTTATATTTCAGAAAAAACAGGAAATGGCTGGGGAAAACCTCGACCACTAAATGCCATTAATACCAAATGGAACGAAGTTTTTCCTGTTTTCCAACAAGATGGAAGTCTTTGCTTTTCTTCAAATGGCAGAAAAGGATATGGGAAATTAGATGTTTATAATTATTCGTTTGAAAATAATCAAATAAACCACCTGAAGGCACCAATAAATGGACCCATGGATGACTTTAATTATTATGAAGACAGCGTTTTATTAGGGGCTCAATACACTTCTAATCGATTTCATGGAGTTGGAGACGACGATATATATAGAATCATTTATGATTCCGTTTCAACAGTGTTAACAGTAGTTGAAAATGTAACTATGCAGAAGCGGTCAGAATTTTTAAATATAAGTCAAACCTTACATTTTCAATTTGACGAAGATGAACCCATTGAAGCAATTATTATTGACTCCGCATTAGCTCTCCTTTTGAAAAACGATTCAGGATTAAAAATTCTTTTGGACTGCCATGCAGATGACCGCGGGACTGATTTGTATAATCAAGAGTTAAGCGAAAACCGAGGAAAGAATGTTAGAAAACGACTTATGTCACTTGGTATTCAAGAAGATAAAATAGAAATTAACGCATTAGGTGAATCTTCCCCAGTAATACGCTGTGATGATTGTGACAAAGAGGAACATGCGGGAAATCGGGTTGTTATTTTTTCAATTCAAAAAACAGATCGAAAGAATGCGTTATAGAAAATTCAAAATGGTCATGAAGACGATGGTTCTTTTATTCCTCTCCATTCTTTTATCTGAGGAAAATCAAGCGTTTTCACAAGCTCCAGGAACTACCTTTTATTGGATAGGAGATGGTGGTGACTGGACAGATGTAAACCATTGGTCATTGACGTCAGGTGGAGCTGCCGGCGCCGTATTGCCTGGACAAGATGATGCTGTCGTATTTGATGACAATTCATTTACCATTCCCAATCAGGATGTTTTAATCAACGATGATGGCTCTTTCTATTCTATGGACTGGAGCGGAATAACTGAAGATCAATCCTTGCTCTTTGACTCAACTTTATATGCCCATGGAAATGTAACATTGAATAAAAAATTATCAATACTTCGAAATGTGAATTTTAGCGGTATTCAGTTTATTAAACAAGCCATATTTAATGCTGATAGCGCCTCAATCGATTGTGCTTTCACTATAATTATGGATGCCGTTGAAGACTCTTTGATCTTGGCAGATGATTTAATCATGTCAGACAGTTCAAGTTGTATTTTATTTACTGGTAAGCTTTCTACACAAGGACATACACTAAAAACAGGTTCTTTAAAATCCATCAATAACCCGTTGAGTGGACTTGACCTCAGATCTATCGATATCTCAAATTCTACCCTTTATTTATCCCTCGAATTTAATTCAGCAGGCGACACCTCTTTGGTTTTTAACGCCGACAATTCAACAATTCATATTGGTGACACGCTAGATTATCTGAATAATCTAAAAACGCAAGACCTCAATTTTAATGATGTATACCTTAATTTTAAACCTCTAACGACTCTTCAAATCATAGAAGGTAATAACACTTTTAATAAACTGACTGTTCTTCCCGGTTCTAGAGTCCATTTATATGAAGGGTCAACACAGACTGTAGCTGACAGTTTAGTCTTAAATGGCAATTGTAAAGACATGATTACCATTGCTTCCTCTGACACTTCTTCAACTGCAAATACAGCAAGTTTAATTAAGTTAAACTCAAACCTCGATTTTATTGGTCTTGGACTTCAGATCAAACAAATAAATTCACTGCCTGGAGAAATTCTAACCACCTACCATTCTATTGACAACGGAGGGAATGACCTTGGATGGGTTTTTGACCCTACTTCTTCAATTACATCAGATTTCACGGCCAATGGCCCCTTTTGTTTTGGTGATACCACTTTGTTCTCAAATACATCTTCAACAACGGGAACAATTAATTACAGTTGGCAATACAATGATGACTCATATTTGGAGAGTCCTGGGGGTCTTATTGAAGCACACAATGATACAACATTCAATTTTCCACAAGCTCCCGGAATAGATACAACAAGCTACGGTCAAATTCTAGCTTGGACTGAAATCACAGATGGACAATCTTTATTCTCTCCTGTTTCGGGAGGCGCGACCACCGTTCAAGGTTATGAGTCCATGAATTATAATTTTACAGTGGCCTATAGAATGGAACTGATAAATGGTACAGGGAGTGATGCATACCTTGTAGATATGGACGAAGATCCAGCTCTCGCATCATATGACTACCAGCCCCGAATTAAGATCTACAAGAATGGTATTGATTTTGCTGCGAATTTGGCTACAAGTAGCGTTTTTGATGAGCATGTTTTTTACGAGGACACCCTCCCAAATGGTTCCATGCAAATTGGTGCAGATACCGTTTCATTTAATGTGTCCGCTTTTAATTTACTCCCTACAGATTCTTTAACCATCTATTTTGGTTCTGACGTTACTTATACCGCGGTCACAAATCAACCAAGATGGAAGTCAACAGTTGATATTCTCGGAACAGATGTTTCTATTGATTATCAATTGATCATAGACAGCGTCTATTTCGAAGCGACACCCGTTACCTCATCATTTAATTTAGATACTACCCAACATTTTTTTCAAAGTAATGGTGATTTTAATGTTTCACTCATAGCAATCAATGACGATAATTTTTGTACCGACACCACTACTCAACTTATACATATCAATCAACCCACAGTTTATTTATCTACATCTGAACCAGATACAACAATTTGTATTGGTGATGAAGTGACATTTGAGACATTCAGTACAATAACAGGAGTTCAATTTGAATATTTCTACAATGGGGTTTCTCAAAACACGCCATCTATTAATGACACCTTATTTGTTACAAGTACCCTATCGAACCTTGACACCATGAGCGTTTTGGCATATGAAAATGGGTGCATTAGCGATACAATGCCCCAATACGTTTTTGTAGTCAATGGCCTTCCAAATTACACTTTTGTGTCCGATGACTTCGATGCTTCAATCTGTTCTGGAGACAGCGTTCTATTTACTGCCTCATCACCTGATTTGTCATATGATTACTCTTTTTTACTTGATGGGCTTGGTGTCACTCCTGTATCTGATACAATAGGATACTACAATACAGCCGGCCTACTGGATAACGAAATTATTTCTGCCGTTGTTGTTGACGACAATGGATGCAGTGATACCTCCTCAATCACGTTTAATGTAAACCCCTTACCTATTGTCTCACTATCTGAATCAACAGGTGGAAATGTAATTTGCGGGAACCAACAGGTTACCTTTACGGGCTCTGGAGCAGATCAGTATCAATTTTTGATAAATGGCAGTAGCGTTCAAGGCCCATTATCCAACACAGATTATTTGAATTCTTCTTTAACCGCAAATGATACTATTTCTTTAATTGGCCAATCAAATTTTGGATGCTCACAACAAGCATTACAAATATTCAATTACATCGTAAATCCAGCGCCCAACACTCAAGTGTCTTCCTCGGACTTGGACAATACCATATGTTCTAATGAGCAAATCATCTATACTGCTTCTGGTGCAGGGCTTTATCAGTTCTTCTTGGATGGAAATTCTGTTCAAGGACCAGGGACCAATAACATTTATTTAGGTTCTGGTTTGAATAACAATGCGACTCTTTCTGTACTGGGAAGCCTTGGTGGATGCAACCAAATGAGTTCTGATATTGTAACTACGGTATTGCAGGCTCCTATGACCGTTCTTGTAAACAATGACGATGGAGACAATGCCATCTGTGCAGGGACTAGTGTTGAATTTAGCGCATCCGGAGCAGCCAACTATGAGTTTTTTATTGATGGAATTTCTCAAGGTTCATCAAGTGCTCAAAATACGTTTCAAACTTCAGGACTTCAAAATAACCAAGTGGTGATGGTTCAAGGAGAATCCAATTCTTGTATCATTAGCGACCAAGAGTCGTTTAACGTTTTAGTGAATCCCATTGTAGATTTGTTTAGCAATGACATTGATAATGTTCTATGTGAACAAGACCCGGTCACAATTACCGGGGTAAATGCTTCAGAATATGCATTTTGGGTAAATGGTGCAGTTTTTCAACCGCTTAGCAATGACAATACATTAAGTAATCCTACGCTACCTATTGGTTCTGATACTATTGTTGTACAAGGGGTTTCAGCAAATGGATGCGATGACTATAGTGATCCGATTGTTGTTACGGTAAATGCAATCCCCAACATTGTAGTTACAGGTAGTGATTTTGATAATGAAATTTGTCAGGGAGATTCTGTTTCGTTTGTTGCCTCAGGAGGAGATAGTTATCAGTTTTATCTAAATGGTGTGCCTCAAGGTCCTGTATCACCCGATACGGAGTTTACTACGATTGGTATAAATGATGGGGAATCAGTACTAGTTGAAGCTTCTTTGTTGGGCTGTAATAGCACCTCAAACCTTATCACATTTCAGGTGAATCCTGTCCCTAATGTTGGCATAATAAGTACCGACGTAGACAATATATTTTGTGCGGGCGATGAAGTAACCTATACTGCAACAGGAGCTGATGTGTATCAATTTTTTGTGGGAGGTGTTGCGCATAATACTCCATCTTCAAACAACGAAATGAATAGTCTTGATTTTACAACTGGAAGCTATGAGCTGATGGTCGTAGGAGAAAGCCAGGGCTGTAGTGATGATGATGTAATCAATATCCTTGTCAACGAATTGCCCAACGCAGGCATAACTTCATCAGATACTGACAATTCAATTTGTTCGGGTCAGAATGTTGTATTTACAGCTTCTGGAGGCAATACTTACTTGTTCTACAATGGCAGTATTCCCCAAGGAGTTCCGTCATTTAACAATCAATATATAAGTACTGATTTGGTTCAAGGCAGTGAAATTAGTGTATTGGTCATTACCAGTCAAGGATGTACAGATTCTATTGGCTCAGGAGCATTTACCGTTTTTGAATCTCCATCAATCACATTAAGTAGTTCTGTAATATTCCCTTCTATCTGTTCTGGTGATAATGTTGAATTTTCAGCTGTCGGTGCCCCCGAATTTGAATATTTTATTGATGGACAATCTTTGGGGTCTTCCAGCAATCCCACTATAAATATTGACAGTTTAGAAAATGCAGAGCCCGTTTTTGTTTTGGGTACCTCAACACAGGGGTGTACGGATACCTCAAATGTAATTTCATTTAATGTTTTTCAATCACCCGTGGTTAACCTCGTTAATTATGATGATTCTACCCTATGCGTTGATGAGCTATCTAACCTAGAGGCTTTTGGTGCGGATTTGTATCAATTTTATTTAAACGGAATTCCCGTTGGAGGATTTGATTCGAATGCGAATTTTAATCAAGTTCTAAATAACCTTGACCTCATTAGTGTTCAAGGATCTTCAAATGGTTGTCAAAGTCCATTGACCAGTGACTTGCAATTCGCCGTATTTGATTATCCTGTTTTAACCAGTTCAAGTTCGGACGCGGACAATATTGTTTGTGCTCAAGACACCGTTGAAATTACAGCTGCGGGAGGTCAGAATTTCAATTTTCTTTTAAATGGTCAGTTGATGCAATCAGGCACAATAAATCTTTATGAAGCCTTTCTCATTCAAAACAATGACCTCATAGAAGTCATTGCCCTTAATGGCACATGTGCCTCGGATACGATGGCTTATTTGTTTGCGGTAAATGAAATGGATTTAGATCTTTCTATTTTACCATCAAATATAATCTGTGAAGGCGAATCTGTAACCCTTTCAGCTTCCGGAGGGAATGAATATCAATTTAGCATTAACGGTCAATCCATAGGTAGTTTTGAAAATAATGATGTTCTCGAAAACGTAAGTGTTAATGATTTGGATGAGTTTGGTTTTAATGCATTTAATACGAGTACAGGTTGTTATCAAACCTACGGAGATTATATCATTGTAACCGTTCAAGAAACGCCTGAAATCAGCCCTGAGGGGCCCATATCCGTCTGTGAGGGAGACTCAGTATTACTGATTAGTAATTACCCTTATGGCAATCAATGGTACGTAGATGGTGCAATCATTGATGGCGCTATTGATACATTGCTATACGCATCAAACTCAGGGAGCTATTCTTTTACAGGAACATACGGAGGGCAAGGAGATGTGTGGTCTATTGGTCAAAATGCGTCGGGTATTCACGGGAACGGCGACAACTTTAATTCGTCTAATCCTCAAAGAGCTGATTATTCCACCGCCTTTACTTCTATCTATTCTGGCGTTGGATTTATGACTGCTGTCGATGAGCTCAATCAGGTCTTTACCTGGGGTGAAAACAATACTGGACAGCTTGGTAATGGAACTTTTACGAGCAGCAATATTCCTATTGAAACTCCGGGTCTTGATAATATTCAATCTTGTGCAGCATCAAAATCGAGCGTAATGGCAGTAGGTTCATTAGGAAATGTTTTTGTTTGGGGAGGCAATACAGAAGGAGAATTGGGGATCGGAAGCGCATCCGTTGTAAACTTTCCGATGGCCCACCCCTCTTTGAGCAATGTTGACACTATTTCTGCAGGACAAGACCACTTTATCATATTAAAGAATGATGGTACAGTCTGGTCAGTTGGGAACAATGAATTTGGTCAGCTGGGAATCGGCTCAACTATAAATCAAACTGAACCTATTTTAATTTCAGAACTTTCTAACATTGAAAATATAGGGACGGGTGATCGACACAGCTTTGCGATTGATTCCAATGGGGTACTTTTTGCTTGGGGGAATAATAGCTCGGGACAGCTCGGGACAGGTGATCTAAATGCCCATGTTTCACCAGAAATAATTAACATCTCATCTATCATTTCCGTTGATGGAGGAGCAGCTCATTCGTTGTTTTTAAAGGAAACAGGAGAGGTTTACTCTTGTGGGGGAAATGATTTCGGTCAACTTGGAAACCTCAACGCTAACCCCCTAATTCCTTCTAAAATTGCGATCTCCGGAGTACGTCAAATTTCTGCCGGGAAAAACACAAGCTTATTTAGTAGAAACGACCTAAGTGTATTTGGATGTGGAAACAACAATGAAAACCAGATTACTGGTGAAATTTCATCCCAATACTTGACTCCTATACACATGGTGCATATTCATGGAGCGAATGTTATAAATGCCAGTGAAACGAGCTCTCACTTCATTTACAACGCCTTTAATTCTTGTCAATCAAATGATTTAGAATTGAATGTTTTGAACGTTCCAAATGCTGTGATTTCCTTTGCCGGAGAAGACACCCTAATTACTGAAGTTGCATCCGGTTATCAATGGTTCTTGGATGGAAATCTTATTCCTGATGCCAATCTGCAATATTATGTTCCTGAGACTTCCGGAAATTACTCGGTTGAGCTTACTTCTGCCAATGGCTGCTCTTCATTATCTGATCCTGTTTCTTTTGGGATTGGCTCTGTTACAGGTCTTGTTGATTCACAGGTATCAATCTATCCTAATCCTGCTCAAAACCATTTGTATGTATCAACAAATGCTCCGGGCTCTTTATGCAATATTGTGATTAGAGATCAAATAGGAAAACTCGTGCATCAATCCTTTTCGATGGATGAATTAAAGATAATCGACATCTCACAGCTTAGAACCGGGAATTATTTTATATCCATTACCGAAAGTACCCACACCCATACCTATCGATTCACAAAAATCAGTAAGGATTAGTGCTTAATAAAGCGTAGGCTGTTTACTACAAAGTGCATTTAAATTGAACTTGATTCCTAAACCGTTGTCGCTTACATCAAGACTTCTGATCAAAGGAGAAAGTTCATTTTTTGAGTGTTTACGGTGTATGTTATAAGCAATCCAATCAAATAGCAATAAAAACCCGCCTTGCACCAATAAGCTATTTCCGTAGCCTCTGAATTGGTCTTCCTTTTCAAGAGCTGAACTGGCTTTTGAACGCAGTAGGAGGCCCGCAGACATATAAGCTATGTCAATCCCTGAGTTGATTAAAAAAATGGTTTCCGTTTTGCGTTGCTCTTCCATGGTTTGAAAGAACGTCAATTCTTTTTTACCGTTTTTCGCTTTGATGAATCCGGGAATCGCAAGACCCAAATTGACAACATTCCACATCACATTCATCTGATGAAAGTTCTTCATTTCCTCATTTTGAGCAGTTGCCCAAGCTACACCGCTTCCCACAATGTTCAAGCTTGCCCAGCTCCCCAAACCAATCATCAATTTTTTATCCGTTTCGTAGCGTTGTGCATTATATTCTTGCAACTGTCCAAAGGCAGCAGTAGCATATAAAAAAGCAAAGAGTAATATAAATTTCATACCATAAAATTAATCAATAATATGAAGTTTTAAGAACCTATTATCCTGCATTTAAGGTATCGTAGCTGAATCCGTAAACGGCGGGGTTTTTTCCTCCCATAGGACGTATGTAGGTACTTAATTGTCCTCGATGGTGAATCACATCAAACAAAAACATCCACATCAAATTGGCTCTCGGCATTTTCATGAAAGACTGGCCATGCACCAACAATTCGACTTGTGCAATGTTCCATTCATTTTCATCCATATTATTTAATATGTCCATGGCGTTATCCCAATACTTTTTTAAATGATCGGCACCATCCAAAGGCCCATCATAGGCATGGGTAAATAATTCATCACAAGCCGACTCCGTAAGAGCCACTTTAAAATCACAAGCATGAGCAATAATGTGCTCCGCTATTTCATAGGCTGTTCTGCTGTTTTCATGTGGTTTGTAACCCATTTTGTCTGCAGGTAATGCGGCAATAATGTCATAAGTTGCCTTGAGTTCATTGGCCATACTGGCTTTGAAAAAATCTAGATTCGTCATTGAAAAGAGTTTATTAGTTTGATAATTAATAATAGTCTCTACAATTTAAAAGTTAATTCTCTAAACAACAAACAAATAACAATAAAACCGTTCATTAACGCAAATCGATAAAAGCAATAATATATATAGTTTTGATAAACGTTTGCTTGCAGTGAAATAGAAAAACTTGTGTGATTGAATTCAAAGGTATCCATACGTGGTCATTAAATACTCGTTATCTTTGAACGGATTAATAGCAACACCGAAAAATGACCTTTGACAACCTGGGCCTTCCCAAATCCTTACTTGAGCTTCTTGATAAAGAAAATTATAAAAGCCCATACCCTATTCAAAAAGAGGCCATCCCGATGGTGTTGAAGGGAAAGGATGTGCTTGGAATTGCACAAACAGGTTCAGGAAAGACGGCAAGCTATGTATTGCCCATTCTAAGTACACTGAACCACAAGCAAAGAGCGAAAGACCGACAAGTTGATGTTCTTGTACTCGTGCCGACAAGGGAGCTGGCTGAGCAGGTTAAAGATGTTTTTAATCTATTCGAAAGAGGGATTTCGAATACTGTAAAGACCATGGCCATTTATGGTGGGGTTTCTATAAATCCCCAAATGAAGGCTCTTTTTGGTGTATCTGTATTGGTCGCCACTCCAGGGCGTTTATTGGATTTGGTAAATTCCAATGCCGTTCATTTTGACAAGCTGCAAACACTCGTCCTTGATGAGGCAGATAAGCTACTGAACTTAGGATTTCAAGACGAGATGAATCAAATCTTTGCGTTGCTTCCCAAGAAACGCCAAAACCTTCTTTTTTCGGCCACTTTAAATGAAAAAGTAGAAGAAATTCACCAAATCTTACTTCGAGATCCAGAGCTTATTAATGTCGCTCCCAAGGAGAAGAATCTTGATCAAATTCGTCAATTGGCGTATGCCATTTCTGAAGAAAAGAAAGGACCGTTTTTAAGACACTTGATTAAAAGTGAAAATATGAAACAGGTTTTGATCTTTACAGCATCAACCTACAAAGCCACTCATGTTGCAGACAAGCTTCACAAAAATGGCATTGACGCCAGGTCTATTCATGGAAAAAAAAGTCAGCATGCAAGAACAAAAGCATTAGAGGAATTCAAATCAGGTAAATTAAGGGCACTCGTCGCCACAGATTTATTGGCGAGAGGAATTGACATTGAATTTTTGCCGCATGTCATTAATTATGAGTTGCCGCGTTCCCCTAAAGATTATGTTCACCGTATCGGAAGAACAGGAAGAGCAGAAGCAAGTGGGGAAGCCATCAGCTTAATCTCCCCTGACGAAGAGCATCATTTTAAAGTCATTCAAAAGAAAATGAAAATTTCGGTAGAGATACGCGATGGCAATCAAATAGCATTGAAATAGAAACCGTGTCGCTATACTCTATTTTGGGGTTTCCCAATTAAATCTTTCAAAAAGCGCGTTCCAATCCGAAGGGAAACGGCTAATTAAGGTGAGTTTTTTATTCGTGTTTGGGTGTTCAATAGATAATTCTCCTGCGTGCAAAAACATGTTTTTCCAATTGAATTCATTTTCAAACATTCGATTATGGAATCGATCTCCGTACTGATAATCCCCGACGATGGGATGACTTATTTTGTTGGCGTGAATGCGAAGCTGGTGCATCCTTCCCGTTTTTGGGGTAAATTTTACTAAGCTGTATCTTGACTTTTCATAAGGATGAACGGGAATATCGAGTTCAATGGTTTCGAGTGTCTTATATTCAGTGAGTGCTTCTTTATAGGTGCCTGTTTCAGCGTTTTTTGTGGGCGTATCAATGATGCCTTTTGCTTGAGAAAACCCACGAACTACAGCGTAATACTGTTTCTGTACCAAGTTCTTTTCAAATTGTTGCTGATAGTCTTTAACGAATTCTTTTTCTTTGGCTAAAAGTAGAATCCCTGATGTTTTTCGATCTAAGCGATGTATGGGATATAGGTTTTGCCCCATCTGCTCTTTGAGTAAAGTAAGTAAATCATCCTCTTTGATGTTTCGCGCAAAATAAGATGCGTAAACCAGAATATTGTTCGGTTTATTCACCGCTATTATAGATTCATCTTCATATACTGTTTCAATGTTTACCGTCACTTTGAGTCTGTCTAATTCCTTGCTTAAGTGCTCAAAAGTATATCTTTTTTAATCGATGTTCAATCTTCCAATAATGAACCTTTGGATTTAAGCTTTTGAATTTATTAACTTAGAGAAAAATTATACTATGAAATATCTATTCGTGTTTTTGATAGTGGGGTTGGTTGGTTGTGACGGTGCAACAGCAGAAGCGTCCTCAGAAAACAAAGCTGATACAACAGACCTAGTAGAAGAACCCAATGCATCAGGTGATCAAAAAATCGCTGAGAATGAATCGAAAGAGTACGCCACGGTGAAAATCGAAAACCTGGAAATTATGGCTGAAGATTTGGGTCAAATGGAATGGGATGAAGTAAATCAAAAATGTGCAGAGCTGGGAAATGGATGGCGTTTGCCAACAAAAGAGGAATTAAATTTCTTGTATAAAAACAAAGAAACTATTGGAGGATTTGACAATTACGAATATTGGAGCTCTGAACAAGAGGGTGCCCAAAACGATGCGTGGGTACAATTTTTCGGTAATGGATACCAATACACCAATGATGAAGCCGAAATACCAAATGCTAGGCTTGTTCGGGATTTAAAATGACGGAACTTTGATAAACGAACTACTGAAACAGCAATAAGAATTTAAAGCCACTTTAACGAGTGGCTTTTTTTATGGATGTTCAATCAACTAAAGATGAACCTTTGGATTTTGGGGTTTAGTTGCATATTACAAAGATGGTAAGAAAGATGGTGTATTTAGACAGTGGTACGAGAATGGTCAGTTAGCAAGTGAATCTAATTTCAAAGATGATTTATTAATAAGTGAAAAAGGCTATGACAAAGACGGCAATCTAAAAATATGACAATACAAACAATAGACGAACTACTGAAACACGGATAAACCGATAACGGCAAAGGTTAAGATTTAGAGCCACTTTAACGAGTGGCTTTTTTATGGATAGTCCTTTGCAATAGCAAATTCCGCTCCTGTTTTCAGATGTTTATAAGAGGTAACCCATATTATATATCCTGCTATACCTATTACTGGAGGTACTATTAGTATTGGAGTTGATGATGTAATAAATGGTAAAATCACGGAACTTAAAGTACCTATCAAAGATACGGCAATACCAGTTGTCGATTGCTTTGAGAATTTTAATAATGCATTAGCTAAGGTATTGTTCTCATTTATGATCGGAATTTTCTCTAACTCATCATAGGTCAGAAATTGATTTTCAAATTCAACTGAAGCCTCTGGATTTAAATCAATTCTTTCAAAATCTATCTTGTAAGTCTTAAAAGTGCCTTCTTGAATGAAATACAATTTTGTACCCATCTTTCCAATATATTCTGAAACTCCAATTATTTGACGGCTCTTGGTAATTAATTCAGATTGACTGTAGAAAATTGAGGATAACCCCACCACCAAAAACACGAATATATATTTCATAACTAAGATTTAGATTCTAAAGATAGAAAAACACGGATAAACCGATAACGGCAAAGGTTAAGATTTAGAGCCACTTTAACGAGTGGCTTTTTTGAGTTATTCAAATACCATAGATTCCCCTTCTAATTCGTTTCCTTTGCTATCAAATTGATAATAACAATTCAGGTCCCCTTCTACTCCGTAAGCGTTTGCCGCTATGATTTTCATATTAAAGGTAAGCGTATCATTTTCTCCATATATCATTATTTCTTTCGCTGTGTTAGGTTTATAAGTTCGTGAATGTTTGACATTGTACTTTGCATATCTGTTTGCATCCGCAGCGACCTTTTGTAACATCTCATAAGTTATAATATCCTTAACCTCATTTAATATCGACACATTTACAGTATAATCTTTATCGTCTCCGCCTTTAAGCGTGACTTTACTCATATCTTTTTTGTTTTCTTTTTTTACCTCACTGTTATCTCCACTAGCATCTCCACAACTAAACAATAAAGGCAATGCAAACAATAGGTATAATAGATTTTTCATAATAATTAGGTTTTAATTTCTACCAAGATAAGAAAAACACGGATAAACCGATAACGGTAAAGGTTAAGATTTAGAGCCACTTAATTAGTGGCTTTTTTTATAAGTGGCTCTCCCCCCAAAATTATAACCTACAGATGCGGCTGCCCAAAGATTAATGTGCCCTACTGAATACAATGTTGTCCTCCATTTATTAATCCATGGACTTATTAGTACTTTAAATACATATCTTCCATTAAACTTTTGATATCTCCAACCCAAATTGAATAACCCATGAAAATAATGTTTCGGTTCATAAAAATCATCGAATGGGTTATTAGTGAACTCAGTTCTAATAAAGGCTACTCCTAAACCAAACTCTAGATGATGGTTATTGCTTAATTCATACAAACCGTTGATTCTTAGTGGGAAGTTTAAATCAGCATAGGAATACAAATTCGGAATAGAAAAGCCAATATGAGCAGATGTCTTAAAACGACGGTTTAACAAAAGTCTTTCATAGTATAGACTATGAGAAATCCCGTGACCAAAGATCTCAAGATTAATGCTGTTTTTATATTTAAATTCATCAAACGATTCAAAACTATGGGTTCCTCTAATCTCTGACTTGTTTGAATTTATTTTTACTTGCCCAAAAAGATTAGCAAATAAAAAGACTGATAAGAATAGTAGAGTTGTTTTCATACCCCTAATATAGAAAAACACGAATAAACCGATAACGGCAAAGGTTAAGATAAACACGGATTACTAATTTTATATTTGAATCAAAAGAGACGTTTACAGTGAAATAACACCGAGAAAACTAACATAACTAACACTATAAAAAGAGGAGTTTACAGCACAAAAGCAGCACGACATCGTTACAAATGTAACACCATAAAAAATCCTAATTACAATCAACAAGTGTTAAGCAAACGTTCAACAAGCGTTGGTCAATCTATGCTACCAACTTTATTATTATCAACTATTGATAGCGATACAATCTGAAAACGCAACGATAAACTCTTCTTTTAGTTATTATAGTAAACAACTAAACTTTATCTATGCCATTTAAAAAGAATGACTCAAGAATCAATAGAGGAGGACGTCCAGTAGGCTCAA
>Ga0209406_1000497_pt1 | contig 31084 bp, 17 predicted proteins | sample COGITO_mtgs_1204_FD_184808 | JGI IMG/M metagenome (GOLD analysis project Ga0209406, IMG submission 184808) | Pelagic marine microbial communities from North Sea - COGITO_mtgs_120426 (SPAdes) (version 2) | ecosystem: Environmental > Aquatic > Marine > Epipelagic ... | reverse complement strand
CATAACACCTGAACTCGCAATATTAACAACACCGCCGCCAGTCGCAAGTGACGTTGCTCCCGTTGAATCTAATGTTGAAACACTTGTATCTCCTGTAACATCTAACGTGGTATCTAAGGTTACCGCCTCGTCTACATTTAGTGTTCCTTTTACCGTTGTCATAACACCTGATTTGTTAATTGCTAGCGCTCCGATGGAGGAGGGGGTGCCATTTATCGTACTAAGAGATATATCACTCAATGCCAAATCCGCATACTGATAGGAACCGGTGACACCAGCTTGGTTAGGTCGCGATGAACAATTATTAAATAATTTATACGAGCCGCCGGTTCTGTCTCTAAAAAGACCGGTGTATTTGTCACTCCCATCATTGTATTGACCATAAAAACCAATATCAATACTATCGCTAGCATTAGAGGTAGCAAGTTCAATTAAACCATCACTTATATCAAGACGTGATGAGTAAATTTCGGTCATAGAACCATCTACGTGAAAATCTCCTTTAACATGTAGTTTATTGTTTAATGTAAGGTTGTAGAAATTAACAACATTGCTAGCATCAGTAGCATAACCACTAGATAAAATACCGGTTCTATATAATACATATGATGCGTCGTGTGCCGCAATTGCTGCAGTTTTTAGATTATAGTTATCTCCAGGTGTTCCGCGAGACATTTATAGATTATTTAATTATTTTTCTATTAAATTTTGAACTAATCTCTCTAAAGTATTTATTTTTGATTGTTGTTCTTTCATTCCTTCAATTAAAACCGGAATTATTTTCTCATATCTTACCGCTTTATATCCTGAAAATCCTTCTTTAATAACCTCAGGTAGTTCTTTTTCTACTTCTTGCGCAAGAACACCTATTTCACGTTTATCAAGATCTACAAACTCATTAATTTCCTTCGCTTCATCATTCCAATTAAATCTTACACCCCTTATATTTGCTATAATGTTTAAAGGGTTTTCTATTGTTTCTATATTAGTTTTTAATCTCTTATCTGACGTATTAGAATAAAATGCTGTTACATCACCTGTGGCATAAATATTACCTGTGGCATAAACACCACTACAACTTATATCACCACTAACATCAAGAGTATTGTCCAAGTCTACACTTCCAGAAACACCCAATGAACCATAAATATTCGTTGCTCCGCCTGCAAGACCTAAACGTGTATTATTTGATACATCTAACAAATCACGTATATACACACGTGATACATCAATATATCCTTCAGACGTTAAATTTCCAGATTCATCAATTACAAATATGTCTTCATCCATTGTTTGTATTAAATCTAACATTTTGTTTAAACAATTTTTTTAAATTAGTTTATTATATTTTATCTTTGTATTCTAAATTTTTGACCCCGCATTTTAATATCTGATGTGAATCTTCCATCCACTCGTATATTATTTTTTATTATACAATTACCAGATAGGTCAAAATTACCGGATACGTCCAAATTACCTGATACGTCAATATCACCGGATACGTCCAAATTACCTGATATGTCCAAATTGGTATAAATATTAATTGTCTCGTTCGCATTTACTCTTATACGTTCCACCCCCCCTGTATATATTTTAATTTCATCGTTATCTGTTCCGGGATTTGTTTCCGCAGATATGTATGTATCCTTATCTACATCTATCACGCCACCCAAATTCTTCCAATGACCTTCAATATATCCTTCAAATTCCCCTACCGTACTGTTATATCTTATCTTTCCATTCCCTACATTGGGTCTTTGAGCGGTTGTGCCTACAGGAAACTGTATCGCACTTGTAGCACTTACATCCAATGCAGAATAAGAAGCATCGCTATTTATTATAGTAACATTCGATGTATCAATACTCATTCGTGTTTGATTATCAGTTTTAAAATCAAGAGTGTTTGCTGATGTTACGTCGATTTGTGTTTCAGTACTCCCAATTGTAGATATACCTTTACTCCCAATATATTTTGTGCCCGTCAAGAAAAAAGACGAAGAAATATCTGTAAATACCGTAGCCGCATCACCATTAACGTCATAAAATGTAACAACGCCATTCTTGGCATCAAACAAAGCTCCTCCAAAATTAACACTAGTGCCTATAAAACCGCCTCCGCTCAATTCGTTACGAGTCGCAAGCCAACCAACAGGTTTTAACGTACCCGAATGATTGTATTCTAAAGATAAACTGTAACCACTCGCAGCATAATTTGATGGAATAAGATTTTGCAAAATGTTAGCACCATTGAGATCTTTACATATGAATGCCGCACTGCCACCGCCTAAATAATCCAACTTTATTTTTGTCAATCTAAGAAGTGTGCGATCGCTGTCACTTGTTGAATTTACAGCAAACGTTCCCGAAAAAGATGTTGTCTTATCTACTAGCCATGAATTATCTATGTTAACAGACGACAACCCGCTAAAGGTAAGATAATTTTTTAAAACATTTGTATCTGATACGGTTGTATAACTTGGATTAGTGGGAGGTATTTTTGTTAAAATATTATTACTAAAAATATTTGTGTTATTTGACAGAGAAGTTTCTTCAAAGAATTCTTTGCCATCCAATGTAGAAGTAAAATTCATGTAATTTTTAAACAACAAATTAACTTTTTCGCTTTGTGATAAACCATCACTACTCATTATATTAATGATTTAAAATAATTAATATTATGAAAACGTAAAATAACTATCGGCATTTTGAACGAGTCCAACTATCAAATATATAGTTGTTGAAGTTGTAGAATCTATAAAAGCATCCACGCCATTATTTTTCAATGCACCATTTATTGACTTCGCATCTGATATATTACTATTAGTGGAATCATTAAACCAAAGAGTAGCACCAGAGTTAGAAACTGAATTTAAAGCACCAAACTTACCGTCGTGAGAGATGTATGCCTCATATCCATTAACATGACTAGTATTACTAAATCTCATGAGAACAGGACTTGAACCGTTTATCTTAAATGTAGATAAATCTATTGTATTTCCACTTTTTTTGTTTGTAACATCTATCGCAATCCATTTATATCCACCTGAACCTGTATTAGAATAACTACTATAATCAGCACCGGAAACCGCGTATCCAGAACTCCAGTCGGTAAATGGTGAAATCGATACGCCATCGTATGTCGCCGCAAACCCGCCACTTACAAATTTCTCATTAAAATACAATAATATATTTGATATATGTGATGCGTAAGTGCTAATAAAATTAGAATCATTAGTTGTAATTGGACCTGTAATAGTATTTGAACCATTAAAAAAATATAAATTATTACCACTATACGTGTTCTGTGTATCTCTGAATATTTTTCCTATGTTTGGTAACGTTTGTGTGTGTGTGTGTGTATCAACTGTTGAAACATTAGTGTTATTTAAATAAAATACAGATATAGTAAAATTATTACTACTTGTTGCGTCATACCTACCAGAACTTACGTTCGACGTCTTGGTATACGTCTTTGTATAATTATTATTATCATAAACATTGGTTTCATCCAAATTATCAAAACTAAATGAATTCTTAGTTATAGATTCTACACGCGAATGTCTGCCGCCGCTATAAGGTATAATAGTATTAGCAAAATTAGAAACCGTAAATTCAGCAGTTGCTTGAATTTGTGTTACAGATGGGATTCCAAATAATCTTGTACTGCTTGTGACAACAAGCGCCGGAGCACTCCCAAAAGTTACACTAGGAGTGCTATTATAATTATCCACATAAAATGAACCTGTTGTATTAGTTACATTTGTTTGCCCTGTACTAATTATTCCATTATTATTATTACTGGTTGTAGCTATCGTATAATTAATATAATATTCATTTGTAGTAGCTGTAAAATCATTGTTAAATAAACTATTGTTTGCGTGCCCAGTAGAACAAGTAATGGAAGAACTGTATACAAATCCTTCATTATAACTAACATCGCCCTCGTCAGTATATGCGCTAGGTGATGAAAACTCAAAACTATCAAATGTAATTGTATCAGCCGCCGCGAGACCTAAACGTTTATAATTAAGAGTTGCACTATTTGCGCCATTCTTATTCTTTACATTTACAGTTGCTGTGACCAATGCATCATTGTTGCCGTTCATATCAATTCCTTGTTTTCCATAATTAACATAAAATGTACTACTTTCAGTTAAATTAATATAACTGTTTGAATTCATAATGGTTCTATTCATGCGACTATCAACACCGTCTATATGACAATTTATATTTGCTGAACCATACAAACTTAAACCCAAACCCGATGGATTCACGTTATTTAAGTCAGAAGTCTCTATATATTTATTCATTCCATAATTTGTAAATCCAGATGTCACAATAGGTCCAAAAGAACCATATTTGTATAACTGTGTAGGAGTAGGACCATCTGATGCACCGCCCGCATTAAATTTTAAAGCATTCTTTGCTCTTACTTGTATTTCATATTGTGCTCCTGGAAATAATCCATTCAATGATATATCTGTTTTACTTAAACTTGTACTGCCAGACCAATGTTTAAACAAATTTTCACTATGATTTCTCGTAACCAAACTCTTTGTACCATTAATATTAAATGATATATCATAATGAGTTATACTAATTCCTGATGTTACAGAACTATCATTATTATCTAGATTAAATGATAAATCCATCTCAAATGAGGTTTTTAAATATGAATCTATATTTGATATTGTTACTGGTCCTGGTTCTCCGGTTTGTTTTAGTCCTACACCATATATGTAAATATAATTTGGTGATTTTCCACTATTATTAACACCATATACTCGTATATCAAATAAATCGTCCTGATTGAAAATAGGTAAATTAACTGTTGATGGTTTTTCCAAAAAACTTAATGAGTATCCTGTGGTATTTTGGGCAGTAGTTTGTTCTACACTATTATAACTTACTTCTGTTAAAGGTGTTGTTTCGCTGCCACTTGTATTATAATTACCATTACCTATATAAATAGTTTTCCATCCAGACGAATTTTCACCACTTATATCTGTAAAACTTATATCTACAAATGTTTGTAGATATATTGGAAAACTTTTTCCATCAAAAACATCTTTATACACCTCGTTAAACTTTGACCAATTAACTGTAACTGTTTCGCTTAACGCTGTTTTATTTATATATAAGAGTCTAGGTGGTTGTTCGGTTTTATATGTAGGAATACCACTCCAAATTTCGGATGCGGTATAAATTTCGCATAAACTTGTATCGGTGTTAAATCGTATAGCACCGCTTATATCTGACCGCATTCTTGTATTGCCACTTATAGGACGTTGAGACGTGGTTCCTTTTGGAAGCAATACAGCACTTGTTGCACTTATGTCTAAGGCAACATACCGATTGTCACTTTTTATAAGTTGAACATTTCCAGAAGCGTCTACCCGCATTCGCTCCTCACCATTCGTATAAATTTGTATTTCATCATTGTCATCTAACGGATTACTTTCAGCTGTGATTTTGGTGTCTTGGTCTATATCCACCACACCACCTAACCCTTGCCATGAACTAGTATTATTATAACCTTCAAATTGACTTGTTGTTGTATTGTAGCGTATTTGACCCGTTTTTTGGACATTTGGTCTTTCCGACGATGTTCCTACAGGAATACGTAAAGCATCAGTAGAAGAAATATCTAATGCGGATGTAGGCGCGTTAGTGTTTACACCAATATTACCCAAAATAATCAAACTATTATCTACAACAGTTTCTCCCGAAACACTTAGTGTCCCCGCTATTGCGGTGTTGCCGCTAATATCGGTATTGCTATCTATTTTCCATGTGTTATTTGTGGTGTAGTATTTAATACTGCCGCCACCAGATACGTCTATACCCGCGTTGTTAGATTCTAAACCTCCATTAGAATTAGATGCCAATACCAATATTCTATCACTTATATCAACAACCGTAGAATTGATTGTTGTCATAGAACCATCTACTTGCAAATTACCCATAATGATAACCGTGCCCGTATTATCACCAATTGCCGCCGGATCTATGTAAAATATTTCCGGCGCATTTAATTTACCACCTATGGTCGTAATACCTGAAACGTCTAGTGATCCTAATATACGCGTATTACCTGTGGTTGAATCAACCGTAAATGTTTGATTTGAAATGTCTAGATTTCCTGTAAGGCTAATATTTCCCAAAAGACTAGTATTTCCCGAACTATTAATAGTAATAAACTCATTACTATCCATCCCAATTCCAAGAGTATTGTTAGCGTCGTCGTGTTGCATATACCAAATATTGCCAGTGCCGCCTACCATTTTAATGCCTGTTTTTTCAGTTCCTGTTGATTGTAATTGAATATATACATCCTCGTTGTCCGTGTCCGATTTCAAGTGTAGTTTTTCAGATGGAGTTATCGTGCCTATTCCGACGCTGCCATTAGCTAGAATCCTTACAATATCAGTACTATTACTTCTAAATCTAAAATAACCGTCAGTTGCTGTGACTTCTAAATTTAAATAACTACCACTAGAATATAAATTCGCCCCTAAGGTAAGAGACGAACTTAATGTAGTTGCACCAATGACACCAAGCGTACCTTGTGTTAAAACGTTGCCAGACGTTTTAGTAACTTTGAATTTCTCAGTACTACCGTTTTTAATATAAAAATCGGCATTTATTGTTGTTGAATTATTTGTATAAAGTGTGTTATTAATATTAACCGGTCCAGTAAATGTAGATGTATTAGTAAATGTATTAGTACCACTAAATGTTGTTCCACCAGTAAATGTCGGAGCATTTGATGGAGCTTTGGTATTTAATTGTGATTGTATGCTACTTGTTACGTCGTCCAGATAATCTAATTTTGTAGATGTTATATTAGATAAAGTAATATTTTTTGAAGAATCCAATATTAATACCTTATTTCCAGAACTGTCAAATGAACTCATATTAATATCGCCACCCACCGCTAAATCATTATTAAAATTAAAGGTTTCGGCAGATAAACCAGTTATTGGTTGGGTTGCAAGCATTCCATTTGAAGAAGCAAATGCAATGGCTTTCTGTGATGCAGATATAACATCATTATCAAGGTTAATTCCAGATATTACTACTAACTGACCATATGATATATCCGACATTTATATATATAAAGTTAAGAATTTTCAAAGTTAAGAATTTTCTAATATCCTCACTCGCGCCTCTAAAGCAGATATTGTTGTTGCTTGCGACGAAATCAATTGATGCAATTCTTTAATAGCGCCTATTCCGATAGTAAATAAACTATTATATTCTAATGACAATATTGTTTGGTTACCACATGCATCTAAAGGTTCACCTTTAACTAACATTTCTAATCCGCTTATATCTCCTACGTCTTGCGCTATAAAACCATATTGATTTTTATAATTAAAATTGTTTGATACATCGTTCCATGATGCGTCTGTTGGCATCCATATTCCTGATGCGTCATCAGGTTGTTTTGATATAATAACTAATAGGTATTTCTGCTTCTGATACTCTAATCTGTATAGTATTACCGTGTGCTATTATAGGTTTATTTAAATTAAATTTATGATACTTAGTTTCATTATCAAAAATAGAATATATTGAATTTAGATAAATGTATTCTTGTGTTTGCATCGTATATATATACCTTTTTAAAAAAGTTAATCAAAAAGTAATTAATCAATTATAAGGCGGTCTATAATAAGTCGTGTAGCATCTACACCTGCGTTAAGTTCTAATACACCAGTACCTGATACATACTTACGAGTTGAAACAATCTGAAATTGGTCATGTTCTTCCATCGTTATTTGAATGCTCCCACCATAAAAACATTTATTAGTTCCGGTTACCATACGAGCATAACCACTACCTATAAAATATGTTCTTGAGGGTGTCCCTTCAGTATACTGATTGCTTCCGCCTGTAAAAGTCCTTAATTCTAATACATGAAAACTTCTATCTGGCGTTCCAGATGTAAGAGCTATCTGAACATTAATATTATACACTCCGCCATCTCCATCATTACAATAAAAAAGTGTTCCATTTGGAATGGCGTTGTCTTGGTCATGAAGTAAACCAGAAGAACCCGTTGATATAGCGGGTTTCCATCTTATGAGTGTGTCTGTTTCCGTTCTCAAATCTGTTGTTGCTTGTAAATTAAATACACCAACATGCGATAATGTTTGTTTTTTAACGATTGTTGCTGATAATTTACCTGATGCGTTGATGTTGAGGTTACCACCGTCTATCTTTACTCCACCTAATACAGTATCGGAAGCCATAGGAATTGAAACATTTGATAATGCCGTAAAAACGCCACCACTTGTTACTAAATTGGCAGACCCTGATGTTACTGCTGTTGTTGTATCTTTATCTACGGCATTTCCATAACCATTAAGTGTAGCACCGATACTATTAATTGATGCTAACATGTCCTGTGTTGTTTCCGTGCCTCCATTTCCATTATTAAAGGTTAAATCACTACAAGTAACAGTTCCTCCTACTGTTAAAGATGCTGTTATTTCTATACTATTATTATTTTGCATTTTCATGCATAAAACTGGATTTACGCCATCATTAAATGTGTAAAAATTTAGATCACCAAGATTAGCCGCAGCATTGGTAACTTCGCCACATATAGCTCCTAATGTATGGATTTGAGGATGAGGAGAATTATCATCAAAATTCTCAAACCTTAATTGTGATTGCTTACTATTAGTAGCACCATTTCTAGTGCCTCGTATAACAGCAACAGCATCCATACCCAATGATGATGTATTTTTTATTAACAAATTAACATCATCGCTATTTTCACTAGGAGCATCAGTATCATATGAAATTGTTAATCCAGCTGATGTTGGACTCACGCCGATACCTACACAACCTGAACCGTTTAAAGTTAATGCGTCTGTTTGGGCCGTTGTCGCAGACGACGATCCAGTATGAATGGCAAATTTCATTATATTGGTCGTGGGAGAGGACGAGTGTTGTGTAAAAATAGAATGATATCTAATAGTCTGATCGTCAGCTCGGTTAAATCGTAATTCACCCTGTCCAGTGTCAGCAGAATCCGTATATAATTTCGCTAATAATAAATCAATACGCCCTGCAGTATTAGAACCGCCTTCATCAGGTATTTGTAATCTAGTTTGTGAATTTTGATTAAGAGATAATACGGATTCTGAATTTAGAGTAATTGCAGATGGTTGTGTATATGATGTTAGAGTTTCAATTACATTAACCGTTTCAAAAGTAGTGCTTTTATCTTCGCTAGTTGAATTGTATACACTCTTTAAAAATTGACCATTTATTGCTGGAAGTGATGGTAATAATTGTGATGTTGATGGTAATGATGACGATGTAATAAAACCACTAAGTTGGTCTTGTAAACTGCTAGTTGGGTCTAAATAACTAAATGTTGTTGTTGTCATGTCGCTTGCCGAAATTTTGCCATATGCATTTGACAGCAAAACACGATTCGCAGTTAAGTTTGAGCTTGTGACAGTTGTGGCGGCGCCTGTAATTGTGGCTTGTTTTTGACCTAAATTAGTTGAGACGCTTGACTTATTGGTATAATAATCAGATGACAAATCATAATGAGAACTTGATAAATCATTAATGAAAGTTGAGACGGCTGTTTTGTTCGTATAATAATCACCCGACAAATCGTAATGAGAACTTGATAAATCATTAATGAAAGTTGAGACGGCTGTTTTGTTCGTATAATAATCACCCGACAAATCGTAATGAGAACTTGATAAATCATTAATGAAAGTTGAGACGGCTGTTTTGTTCGTATAATAATCACCCGACAAATCGTAATGAGAACTTGATAAATCATTAATGAAAGTTGAGACGGCTGTTTTGTTCGTATAATAATCACCCGACAAATCGTAATGAGAACCTGGCAAATCTATATAAAGTTTATTGTTACCAATAGGAGTTAGTATCTTATTGCTATAAAGATCTGCGCAAGAAACATCACCAGGAAATTTGCTTATAAAAGAATTATCATTATGTTTATCGTGATAAATTACATCTATAACTATATGATCGGCGATGCGAGCATAAAAATTAGTGCTTGTATACATTGTACGAATACCAAAATATGGATCTGAATTAAAACTAAGGTCTAACGAATGAGGACCAGTACCTAATTCTGTATCCACCTCGCGACTTTGTGGAAAACTTGCAAATTGATTCGCCGTCGGGTGCTCATCTAATCCCATGAGTGTAGGACCAGGCCACACATATTCGACATTTGTTCCAGTAATGTTAAAATTATAAAGCGTAAAGTCTACTGTAGTTACTAGATATAACCAATATCTTATATCGCCATAATTCACCTCGCCGTCATCAATAATTCGTTGAAATAATACTAACTTGCAATTATCATCCACTTTACCTGTAATGGTTCCTTGCACGTGAAGAGTATCTTGGTTGCCATCATTAGCATATCGAGCGGAAAATAATAAATCCATGAAGCTTACATTGGTTCCGCCCGAATTACGTAATATACCCTTTACAGTCATCGAATGCGAATTATTCAGCTTAGCCAATGGAATATATTTTGCATGGCTGGTACCTGTCCACCCTCCATTGGCGCCCTGGGTGTCGCCACTATGGAACATTCTATCACCAACATCAAAATTTCTGATATCTACATTTTTCGTTTCAATTATACGAGCATTGGCATACAAATTTTGACAACTAATGTCTCCAGCAACCTCAAGAGATTTGCTTGGATTTGTCATCCCTATTCCAACCCGACCATCGCCTCGTAGTGTCATGACGTTGACTTGTTCGGCGAAGGTTTCGCCGTTGACGTCGCCGTCGCCGTCGCTGCCATTATGTAGATCGAAACGCATATAGTTGTTCGAGGGGAAGGGGTGGGCGCTCTGTACCTTAATACTGTGATGCCTGACCCACGAACCATCGGCCCGCCCAAATCTAAGTTGACCCACAATCGGTTCATTGCCGCCCATCAGTCCCAAATGAATTATTCTGTGGTCGGCGGCGAGCCCGAGATTATTAGGAACTATATAAAGTTTATTGTTACCACTAGGAGTTAGTATCTTATTGCTATACAAATCATCACAACTAATGTCTCCAACAACCTCAAGAGATTTGCTTGGATTTGTCGTCCCTATCCCGACGTTGCCAGCAGCATTTATACTTAACATATCATCACCGCCAATTTTTAAACTTAAATTGTTACCAGAATTTATGGCAGTTTCACCGGTTTTCATTTGCTGTAAAGCATATGAAATGTCAGAGATATTATCTATGTTTGCTAGACGAAAGGTATCGACTCCGCCCGTAGTCGCTTTCTCCAATGCACCTATTTCATTTACTTCTAATTTTCCACGTAAATAACTATTTCCTTTAACATTTAAAGAAGCATCCAATGTTGCGTCACCAGATACATCTAATTCATTAAAGTTAATAGTACCTGATAGATCTATCTGTCCTCCTATAGATAAATTATTACTAAAATAAAATGTTTCAGCAGATATTGCAACAAGAGGTTGATGCCCGTGAGTATCTTTTTGTATCGCATATGCGACTGCCGCTTGAGCAGCACCTACTATACCGGCACTCGCATCAAAAGTATCAATTAATATTAATTCACCATATGATATATCTACATTACTCATATATATATCATATACTAATACTTTTTACTTTATAAACTAATTATTAATTATTGGATTATAATTTGCACCCATTCCATATCCATGAGCAGAGCAAAACATGTAAATTCCACTAGTATTTTCTGCGATGTATGTAATACTTGCCCCCGCCTGTCCCGGTACTCCAGAGGTACTAAAATACGATGGATTGGCATATAAAGGCGAATTTGTAGTTGAGAATCGTAAGGGGTGGTTTGCATTGGTCGCATCACTTTGGTCGAATATATATACATTTCCTTTAATAAATGTTAAATTAAATGTTGGATTGCCATCAATAACAAATCTATTACTACCGCTTGAATTAGTAACTGTTACATTATATGTAGTTATGGGTTCTGGTTCTGGTTCTGGTTCCGGTTCCGGTTCCGGTTCTGGTTCTGGTTCCAGTTCCAGTTCTGGTTCCGGTTCCGGTTCTGGTTCCGGTTCATTGATACCAGTGACATAAATAACACCAGACATCTCAAGATTATTACTAGTATCGTAATAATAGGTGCCCGCATAAGTTGGATTCCATGTAATTGTGCCGTTATCAGTTCCTTGGTTAGTAATAGTTCCATCATTAATAGAATTTGCAGAACCATCGCCAAAAATGGTCTTAATATAAAGAGGATATCCAACGGCATCAATGTTAATATTTACTGTATCTCCGGTTACAAAAGCAAGCGGTTCGTTCACGCCATCTACAAGACCATTTCTATCACTGCCTTCTAATTTATACCTTATATCTTCAGAATTATATAATGTAAATGATATGTCAAAAGAAAGTATTTCGGGTTCTGGTTCGGGTTCTGGTTCGGGTTCGGGTTCTGGTTCGGGTTCGGGTTCCGGTTCCGGTTCCGGTTCGGGTTCCGGTTCCGGTTCTGGTTCAAGAGGATAGTATCCATTCCATATTTTTACATAATTATCTAGAGAACGTCCAGCATTTGACGTCCAATTATTGGATGCATCTGTGTAGTTTTCCGAACTAAATAATACTATCTCTCCGTATTGTGCAGAATCTGCATTATCCTCAAGGGTGTATAAACTGGTAAAAAATTTAGCATTGTCTATTGTTTGTCTAGTGTTATTTATAAAATTTAAAAGAATGCCTTTAATAGATGTATCTTTTCGCATTTTATCTACGCTTCTGTTTATGAAATCTGAAATAGTATCAGTTGAATAATCACTTTTATTGAAAGTGCTGCTAATATTTGGCAGCAGCGCGTCGCCATTGTAGTTTGTAACACCGGATATAGTTGCCGTTTCTATTATATTTATTGGAACGTCTGTTTTATTAAAATATTTTAATTCAAGATACTTTTCTACGGTTCTTAATTGAGAATATGCTAAATTTGCATTAAAAAACAATAATTCAGCTACATTCCATTCACTTGTTTCATTTGTTTGTCCGATATTTATACACAATCTATTAGGCGATGTTAAAAGAGAATCATTGCTGATTGCAACATATTCTCCTTCGACACGCAATTTTTGGCGTTGTGTAGTTCCTATCCACCAATCTTCCAATGAATTATTATTTGTTAAAGAAACCTGATTATCACTATTAAGTACAATCGTACCATGTTTGCTAACTCCAATCTTTGAATCACTAAATCCCGTAAACCAATTTTGTTCTAAATCATTAAATATCCTTTTTTTGTTAGTTCCACCATATTTACTTACAAAAAACATTGTAAAATCCTGGTAACCTGTACCACCATAATAATAATTACCAATTGGAAAACGAATAGAGTTCTCTGTAGTTCCTTGTATTGACGGATAATTATTTAATGAATTACTGGATATATCTGGATAACCACTAGTATTATATGAATCATTTTTGATCGCACTCTTATCTTTCCATATTCGTGTAGCGTAATTATAATTTTCTGGAATATACCAACCTACATTAGACGATAATGAACTGACTTCATTTTCTAATTGTGACAGCTGAGAAGCAAGGTATGCGGTGTTATAAGTTACTGGTTCGGGTTCAGGTGTATGTATTTTTTCAAACGTAAAACTATGTGGTGTAAACAAATCACCCCTATTATACATATGATACCCTAAATTGATTGAACCTGAAAATGTTCCAATTGTGCTATTAATAGTATACCAACTAATACCATCGTCTATAGAGACACGCCATGTTGTTGATGATGTAAATTGCAGCAACATTTCATTGTATGAAAGTTTAGATTCCTCAACAGGCACGATTGGTATTCCCTGCTGGATGCGCATTCCGGTCGGGTGGGTTACATTATACCACCACCACATTGGTCCACCATTACGTATAGTGCCGTTATCGCTGTGTGTAAAACCAGCAGTATCTAAAAAATATCCACCGTGATTATTTCCGCCGGTGGGATTACTCCATTTAATAATATAAACGTTATTAAGAAAATCAGCATCAGTTGTATCTATAGTAGCAAATATAAATGTCTTCCAGCCACCGACATTTGTTAAAACCGGTTGATATCCTACTTGATTTTCTTGTATCTTAATAGTTATATCCGTAAGTGAAGTGATATCTATAATAGTTATTGGTTCGGGTTCTGGTTCAGGTTCGGGTTCTGGTTCAGGTTCAGGTTCGGGTTCTGGTTCGGGTTCATAGTCTTGTATAATTTCAATTACGATTACTCCTGAACCACCACCTCCTGCTGCTTGTAATATGTTGGTTGATGGACTTGATTGGCCCTCAGCATTTTGCCTATCACCCGCACCACCACCCCCCCCACCATATGAACCGCCGCCGCCAGCAAAACATGTGCGTGTTAATGTTACATTAGTATCATAACTTCCAGCCGCACCACCACCAGGACCGCCACCGGCAGTAGCAGTATTCACGCTAACGGTTATACCATCTGAACTACGACCACCAGAATAATATCCGCCACCACCAATCGCATGAACCGTCGTGGACGCAGTTGTTCTCCCATCGGGACCACCGGCACCACCACCACCTGTATAATATGTAGATGAACCGTCCCCTCCATTACCACCTGGGTGGTCACCAGAACCACCTCCTCCACCACCAGCACCACCGTTAATACCATTACCACCCACAATACCAACAACAGAGTGTTTGCCGTCACCTCCCGAACCACCTGTTCCATTAACATCACCATTACCTCGATTTCCCCCACCTGCACCGCCCGAATTTAGACTACCTTTCTCCCCCCCGTAAGCCATATAAATATCCATCCCTATTACCACAAAACTATCACCGCCACTGGTGTTTGTGCCGTCATTATTTAAAATACCACCTTCGCCTGCCCTTAGATATCCTGTTGTGTCATTAGAAAATGTACGCGTTATTTGTAACATACCGCCACCACCACCACCACTACCATAAGTCGTACCATTGAACCCCGCTCCACCCCCACCAATAACATTTATCTTATATCTTTTGTTTTTTTGGAAAACAAATGTATTTAATAAGGTTTCATCTTTAAAAAAGATATTTGTTTCAGGTTCAGGTTCAGGTTCTGGTTCGGGTTCCGGAACCGGTTCCAATTCCGGTTCCGGTTCCAATTCCGGTTCCGGTTCGGGTTCCGGTTCCAATGTTCTGTCGTATGTAGGCACATCTTTTAAATAATTTAAAAAATTGTTATTATTTGTAATATCACGATTAAATATTTTTATTCCGGATAGTTTAGCACCATTCTGTATTCGCCAATAGTTTTGTGATTGCGTAGAATTATCAATAGAACCATTGCTTGCAATGGAAATTCTATATGGATATGTGCCTGAACTATTAGTTTGTCCGACACCTTCATACCAAGGTGCATGAGCTGCAAAAGTATTGTTAAATCCATTATCTATATCTATATTGTTAGTTCTATCCGGGTAATTTTGTATTCCATTAGAGTTATCATAAACCAGATTATTAGACTCATCATATATAAAAAACTTACGTGTACCACTTAGTGAGTTGAATGCATCAGTCTCTGTTTTATTATAAACATAAACATACGTATACATTTGACCGCTATTTAAAACACCACCAGCCGCAGAACCATCTATCCACGAAAGTGTTCTATCAGAACTTGCTAAATATATATTACCTTTATCGGTTGTCATTGTACTATTATTATTTGTTACGGAGGAACCAACCATTGCTTCTTGAAGCACAACTCCATACGCCTGATTGGGGCTATTTCCAGAATGCGGATGACCGTTATTGGCATACACTGAATACCTTGACGTAGAAGATCTTTTATTATACGAAATAATGGGTGTTCTATAGTTGACTGAGTTTTGTTCAGTAAATTTACATTTAAACATAAAAGTATGTGACCCTACTATATTTAATTTTGAAAGTATATCGTATGAAATATATTTGTCATAAATTAAATAAGGATCATTATGAAAAGAGCATGATATACCATCTTTAGATATATTATTAATCCAAACAGGTGTAGAACTCGGTGGTGGATAATCTGTTCCAAATGTTGGACTTCCAATTTTTACGGTATTATTTGAATCTCTATAAAAAACATTTTGATTTACGTGCATAGGCCACCAAGCAACCAAACTGGTATTATTATTCATAGCTGTTATATAGTCCCACGGATAGTTATACTTAACCATTCCAAATAATTCGTAATTTTTTATCGTAGTTAAATCAATCCCTGCCGACACAGCGCTCGCGTCGCTATAACTACCATCTGCCACATACGTATTCACTTCTTTACCAAATTCACCATATTTTGTAGGTGATTTATAATATATACCATTACTTATATCATTAGGTAAGTTAGTACCATCTTTACGAATTAAACCAATATGCATAGAATTATGTGCTATACAGCTTACATCCTGATTTTCTCCATATCCATCTCCAAATAATCCACCACTTTCGTTATGTGTTATAAAACCTGTAGTATAACAATTATTCATTATATATTGAGATTCATTACAACCATCTCCGTTGGCATTATTATTGGATATACCTCTTTTATATCCCTCATATCTTGAATTATAACCCACTATACCGCCTGCATACTGTCCGTATATATCACCATAAGATCTACAATTAATGAATTCCAATGTAGATGTGATATCACAAGTATTTATACCTGCAACCAATCCTCCGTCACGTATATCTCTCATAGAATAGCAATTTTTAAGAACTAACTCGGCACCGATCATTGCTGTATATGAACCACAAATACCTCCTGTATTAACATTACTAGTTTTACCATTAGTATAACAGTTCTCTATTAAAAGACCTTGTGATCCGTATCCGTATCCTGATTGACATATCCATCCATTACCGTCTTCTATACCGTAGTTATATTCAATTGGGACAATAACACCAACATTTTTAATCGTTATATATGAATATCCACTTTTATAATTAAACATAAGTCTATAGTCTTGCACTCTACTATTTGTATGATATATATCATTATATCCTGTATAGGTACCATTGTTGAAGGCGCCTCTATATTCATCTATTAAAATATGTATATTATTGCCTGAACCATCGAACGTCAATCCTTCTTCTGCAAATATAAAAAACTGGTCTTTATAACTAAAACTTATATCTTCAATTAATTTTGCGTTTTTACTTAAATAATATGGGTAACTATTGTTTGGGTCATTTACCCATGCTTGATCTATTTCTATGTATTCGTTAGGATTAATATATTTTTCCCATTTAAACTTCCAAGGTCTTCCCGGATATTTACTTTCATAAACATCAGTAGGAAGTCCAGCAGAAACAGCATCAAGATCATTCCATTTACCACCAGATAAATCATACGAATTATTAACTGGAATATCTTGAATCCATGCTGTTGCATTACGATTATGTGACATTTTAATTGCTCCGCCGGCTCTATACATATATACACTATTATCTGTTCCGCTAGGGCTTACATCATTAACATCGTAAATTCTGCCAGATGAATAAAAACCTGTTATCTCTCGGAAACTATTTTGAAATTGTGTATAATCTAAGGTTAAACCCTTTTCCCCTGCAACACCACCACTTTGACTTCCTATATATCCACTTGTATAACAATTCTTTATAATAACTTTTGAATTTCTTCCTGTATAGTAAGCAAGTAAATTTCCAGAACGGGATGTTTGAGTGTTGTGAGCTACCGCTGCAATATCGGCAGAACCAGTCGTAAAACACTCTTCCAATATTAATAAACCCTCGTCAGGGGCTAAATGACCTAATAAACCACCACCGTATCTACATATAGTAGTATGACAACTACATCGTTTTAATTTTAAAGTGCCATAACTGCATGTATTTTGACCAACGAGTGCACCGGAAGTATTATTATTGTTTGACCCTTTAACATGTATATCTTCTAATGTTAGATTAGTTCCTAGTCCAAAATAATAATTTGTTATCCATCCATACATATTAGTTGTCCATGCTGATTTTCCAAAAACATTGAAATTTTTAATAGTAATATTACTATATCCTACATCGTAACCATTATAATATCCTGTGTATATCCTTGTTGATGTTACATTTATTGCATTGTTATTCCAACTACAAGCAGACTGGTTTTTAAATAGACCATAATGATAAGCAGTATTGGTATTTGTTCTGCTATATTCTATTGTTATGGTATATCCGGAACCATCAAAAGTTAGATCATGATTTCTTATATTAAACCATTGTCTATTTGACGTGAATGTAATATCACTTGTTAATTTTATATTTGTAAACATTTGGTAATTTGTCGCGTTCATATATGTATCTACAAAATCTTGATTAATCTCTACCGTAGCTATTGACGGTGCCATTTCATATGGTAATCTCCATCTATAAATATTACCATTTGTTTCATTAGGATAGTAATCCACAAATTTACTTTTATCTGATAATAAAAGTTGCGCGGATGCATCGCTCCAATTTGTATCAGCATGATAAAACCCTATTATAGAACTTGCATCCGCATAAGGTTCGTAATTATTATTGACTGGCCATATCGCACCACCTTCTCTATTACCTGTAGTACCGCTACTTGTTCCACCAGGACATATTATGTGACCCAATGTGTAACAATTTTTTACACTAACAAATCCGAATGTATGGTCTGATGACGTACTATTTGGATTTACAACGATTCTCGCAAAAAGACCACCTGAATATTTCGGTATATTATTTAGTGTATAACAATTTTCAATATTAATTCTACCATTATGCATGGCAGAACCATAACCTAATAGTCCACCAAATTGTGTTCCTTGCGAACGACACGTACCTGTAGTAAAACAATTTTTAATTGTAAGTGTTCCGCCGTATCTTGCACTATAAGAACCCACTAAAAGACTACAATAAGTATTATTACCATGTAATGTCACATTACTACTACAATTTAATATTGTCATATTTACAGAAATACCCTGCCCTTTTCCATTATAATTATTACAACAATATCCTCCTACTAAACCACCTATATGTTGAATACTAGTGTTTGCATTGGAACCAACAATTTTACCATAAATATGGCAATTATCTATTAATATATTTCTTGCGTTTTTGCCAAAATAATTCTGACACAATGAACCTTCATAATTAGAAAAATATCCATATTTAACATTTACGTTTAAATTTTTAATTGTTATGTTTGAATAACCTGTTCCCGTCTTATCGTGGTCACTTGAATCACCATTTCTAAATACACCTACAGCCTTAATATTATCTCCGCTCATAGCTATATTAATTGTAAAACCGCTACCATCAAATGTTACATGGTCTGATTTTATATTGAAAAATTGATACTGACCAACCGTAAAACTTATGTCTTCTACCAATCTAATATATCTGGGTTGTCCTATTGTATATGATGAGTTACTTATATCAGTGTCTACAAAACTTTGATCTATTATAATATCACTATAATCATACATGGGATTATAGTATACCCATAATCCTGTTTGTTCAATAACAGTTTCCGTGTAACTTAGTCTATTCCAAAGTTCACTGTTGATAGAAACATCTTGTATTTCAGAGTTTGCAAAACTTTCTCTTTGATCCAACGTAAGTAGCCAATGTATAGATTCTTTCTTATTAGATATTTCATTTGAAACTGAACTACCGGCTGGTATTCCTACCATATGCCAACCTTTTTTACGAAAATACATTTATAATATTTACACAGATATTATAATCCTTAAAAAAGAGCACTTAAAAAAGAGCACTTAAAAAAGAGCACTTAAAAAAGAGCACTTAAAAAAGAGCACTTAAAAAAGAGCACTTAAAAAAGAGCACTTAAAAAAGAGCACTTAAAAAAGAGCACTTAAATAATTATTAAAATGATATTAAGTAGAAGTTAGTAATTTAAAGAATGACCGATAATTTGAGTATATATATACCTTTTATACATAAATCATGTACGGAAGAAACAATTAAATATGTATTTGATAATTTATTTATTGGTCGTATTCAACGGGTAGATTTAGTGGCTAAAGACAAATATTATATTGGTTTTGTTTACTTTTACTCGTGGTATGATAATATTGCGTCAAATAATTTGCGTGATAAAATCAATAATGGAGGAAAGGGAAAAATAGTATATAATGAACCTTATTATTGGAACATATACAAAAACACAAGCACCGCAAATGTAAATAAACCTGAACACATTTTAAATATGATAAAAGAATTAGAACAACGTATTTATAATATGGAATCAACACGCATATCGCCTTACCTTATTGCACCGCCGCCACCCAATGTTAATAGACGCAAACTAAACTTTTATACCATAGATGACTATAATTCATAAGATGATAATAATTTATAAGAAAATTGAAGATGAATAAATATATTTAATTTATGGAATAAATATAATAATGAACGTATTGATTCGTTATGCTAAACCTTACCGGTTCATTTTTCAGAAGACACCTCATTTTACTAACGTAATTATTCGTAAAAATCTTTCGGTTTTGGTTGAGAATACACAATGCTATGATACCGAGTATCACGATTCCTATTATATGAATGAAGCATCGTTCATTGAAAATTATCCAGTTTGCTGGTATTGTAAAGGAACCCGATATGTAGAGTGTACGTTTTGCAGCGAAGGGTGTCATCATTGTAACCATACAAAGATGACAGCGTGTCCGTTTTGTAACGATGATAAAAAAAAAATTATAATCTTAATGACTAATCTTAATGTTTAATGTCTTTAATGTCTTTAATAGAGTACTTTTTTTTACCGAAATACCATTTACTTTTTACTTCTTCATAAAATCCTTTATAATTATTTGATCCTTTATAATATGGTATAAAGTGCGAATTACAATTATAATTAATTCCGATTACTTTAAATTCTTCGTTACAATAATCAATAACTTTCTTAAAGTTATTGATTTTTTCATCAAGTTTATCTGCGATATTATTAATAATTGTGTGCCAATCACTTTGCGACATATTGCTTATTTCATTTACATATGCAGCCCAATTAGTATTATATTCCAATACTCTTCGCGTATTGGAACTGATAGTTCCTGTGAAAATAGACGTGTCAATATTTTGAATGATATCATTCAATGCTTCAATACCGGTTACACCCAAAATTTCATAAATATTTAGCAGTTCCATTTTTTTTTGTCGCGCAATATCATTTTTATTGATAATAACGGCAAGTTCGTCTTTATTGATTTCATTAAGCAAGTATTTAACACGATGACCGGTATTGTCGTTTAGATTTGTTACTTCCTGTCTCGTTCTTGGAAGAATATATTGATTAATTTCAGCCACAAGATTGTGGATACCATAAAAGTCTACTATAATTTTAAATTTAGTGTGATGAATAACACTATCTTGGTTAGATGCTTTTATGGAAAACGCATTTTTAATAGCATTTTTTGTAAATAGAACCGTCATTATGCTCCCAAAGGATCGTATATTAGGTACACCGCCGCACACAACGTCGCCCGGATTTCGTACAAGATTGCCTTGTTGCTTCTGCAACGCATAGTAGTGGGGGTTATGAATGGTTCCGCCAATTTGTGCCTTACCTGTTTTCCAACTAAATGTGGTGCCACACACAGAACCATCTTTTTTAATAGATGTACAAAACATCTGGTCACACCCTTCAATCTTATAAATTCGTTCAGCACAGCATGGACAAGGGCGTGTAGTCGTTTTAATAAATTCAGCAGATTTAACATCATCACTATTGCATTTATGTTCTTCATTTTTATTTTTACCGATAATTGTCAAACAATCTGGACAAGTAAACAAATTACATAAACCACATTTATAACTCGTTGAAAGAAATCCGCGACATCCGTCGTTAGGACATGCCATCATAAATTTCTTCCGCTCTTCTGAAGCATCCACGCTCGTTGAATCTGGATGATTAATTTTACGAGAATTAATTCTAATTTTATTAGTGAGTAATGTCGTCTCATCGTGGAGTTTTTTTAATTGGTTGTTGTATTCTTCGTTTTCTTTTTTTAGATTGTTGACGACTTTCGCTCTTTCAGCAAATGGCATAGTTTCTGGTAGTTTGCCCATCTCAATATCCAGCAAAATACCTGTACGATGCTCTCTGTATTCCTTGTTGACATAAGACCTGTTTAGATTCATAATCAAATAATTCCTATTCCAACCCACGTTACATTTCGGACATTTAGGATCGGATTTAGTAGATGTAAGCCAATGTCTTGCGCAAGTTTTACAAATAGAATGGTCGCAATTATTGCAGTTTATTTCTTTTTTTGTGCTTTTGTTGAATTCATCGCAACACAACGCGCAAGTTTTTGGTTCTGCCATTTTGTATGTTATATTCATATATATGAATAAACATTAAATCAATTTTATTTTGTTATATATAAATGCCTTCACACGATTTTAACACACAGAACTATACGGTCAACGAATTAGTGCAATTATTTTTTGATGACGATATAAATAACATTACACTTGAAGATATAAATAGTAAAGCAAAGGAATTATCTGATAAAGCGTATGAAGATAATAACAGCGAATTAGTCAATTTCATAAAAGAATCTCAGGACATACTTATAAAAAACTTACTAACTGATAATGAAAAAGATACCGACTATGTATTCAATACGTCATTAATGAAAGGAACCATGAATCCTAATTATCAACAAATAATTACAAGATTCACAAACATAGATAGTCAATATAAAGAAATCATTGAAGCAAACAATTCTAATACCACTAATTTTATTTTTGAGTTTACCGAAACACTTAGCAAAGTAATAAGTATTAATCTTTATTCTTTGGAACTTCCGTATGCCTGGTATACATTTGATGCGGTTTACGGAACAGATGTTTTAATGATAAATAATATAAGTTATCAAATAACAGAAGGAAATTATAGTCCTAATGATACCATGATTGAATTAAACATTATTTTTATTGATAACAATTTGGATATTTCTGCAAGTATCATACATTCGTCGGGTAAAACTAAACTAGAAAATAAAACATCTACAAGTATAAGTTTTATTTTTTACGATGAAACAAACATAGTATTTGAGAACGCAAAGAAAAACAGCAATCTTGGATGGATGCTAGGGTTTAGAACCTCGGAGATAGTAATACCAGCTAATTCAAGCATAATTAGCGACGCAATTGTTAACACGTGGGGCACAAGGTATATTATAATGGCCATTGATGATTTCAACAACAACCAAACCAACAAAGCATTGATAGGTGTATCACGACCATTTAATAAAATTTCATTGCCTACATTAACAGAAGAAGTAAATTTAGTTTCTACAGGTAATGTTTCTAATAGCAATGTAGCACGCCAAATAACTACCTTAAAGAATATACCAAATGCTTATTTAGATTCATATAATTCAATAAATGAAGATCTCTATGCTAAATGTGATTCAAGATATGATTCTCCTATTATATCGAATATATTTGCAAAAATACCAATTAAAAAACAATATCATTGGAAAGATAATCAATCTTATCCTATTATTGAATTCAGTGGTGTTCTACAAAACAATGAAAGAACATATTTTGGTCCTGTTGATATTACCAGAATGAAGGTGACTTTATACGATGATAAAGGTCGTGTCCTCAACCTTAACGGGTTAGATTGGTCATTTAGTTTAGTCACAAAGCATGTATATCAATACAATACACCTTTACAGGTACAAAAATAAAATTACAATAAAGAAAAATAAAGGTTCAGTGTCAATGGTATTCTCTGTGTTTCACAAATTAAAAGTGTAAAATATAAAAATAGACAAATATATTTGTCCATTTTATAAAAAACACTGATAAGAATTAGAAAAATTTGAGAATTTACAAAACATACCATAATGCTCACAACTGGAAAAAATATGTTAAAAAATTGTGAGCATACAATTTTTATATTTTATGTAAAAGATTTTAAGCGACTTTTTGTGTTCTAATATATATGAACATTTTAGAACAAAAAGTCGCACAAAAGTCGCACATAATCTATAGTTGTGAATTTTGTGATTATAATACGTCTAAAAAGAACGATTTTAACAAACACCTTTTGACACGTAAACATCAAAAAAACAGTGTTTTAGAACATTTTGAACAAAAAAAGTCGCAAAAGTCGCACAACCATATATGTAGTGTATGTGGGAAACAATATATGTCAAGAAATGGGTTATGGTATCATGAGAAGCAATGCGTAAAAAATGAAGCTAAGATTAAAGATTTAAACAACGATGATTTAGTTATGATGATGGGAGAGGCATTAAAGCAAATGAAAAAACAGTCAGATATTATATCTGAATTGGTTCCAAAGGTGGGTAATAATAATAATAATACGAATTTTAATTTAAATATTTTCTTGAATGAGGATTGTAAGGATGCTGTAGATTGGGGAGAATTTTTGATGTCAATAGATTTAGAAGTGGATGATTTGCAGGCATTAAAGAATAGTAATATAACAACAAGCATATCAAATGCTATTTGTAATAAAATAAACGAATTAGGAGTGTATAAAAGACCGATACATTGTTATGATCCTAAACGCAAGAAGTTGTGTATAAAGAACAATAAAGATTGGGAAAAGGACGATGATATGGTAAATTCTTTAATAGAGAAAGGTGATAAACAATTACAACATAAGTATATTACATTGATAAGAAAGTGGGAAGAAGAGAATCCGAATTTTATGAATGATGATAAGTTGATGGAAGAATATGTAGAATTGCAAAGTAAATTATATGATAATGTTGATAATAAGAAAAATAAGATAAGTTTAATAAAAGAAATAAATATACCGAAATAATATTGCGTTATATATATATATGCCAAGTAAATCTCAGTCGCCAGTTTCTGTAGTAGATGATCCTTCAGGATTACAAAAATCTGATTCGTTAAGACAAGCAAATACTAGTAAAATAAAAAACACTTCTAATACGATATCACCCAATATTATGAATAAAGCTGTTAATGCTTCTAAGAAGTTCTCGGCACGCAAAATGAGTAAAAGATTACAAGGTCTTCCTAAGGTTATGAGAAGTGCTAATCTTATTAAGACTTCTAAGACATTATCGCCTCCTAAAAATTTAATAAATAGATTTACCAAAAGAATAAAAAGTGCTCCTATGGTTATGAATAATGTTAGAAAATCACCGCTAACATCCGACGATGTTGATAATGTAAAATTATCTATAAATAATATACTTAATAATGCCAACCTAGATAATGAAATAGTTAGTGTTATAGATGATTACAATATAATTAGGAATTTAGAAAAGCAATTTTTATTTTTAAAACCTAATACAATTAATGCAATTCATGCAGATTGTATAAAAAGGTTGAAGAGTTCCGATGAAAATTACTCTAAAATGGATATAAAACCTGCTATGATGAAAATAGGCATTGATGAGGTAAATAAAATATTAAATTACGCACCTATTAATGGCGGCGCAATATCTCCGGAATTTCACCCAAGTCCGCAGTCGTCGCCGTCGTCGCCGTCGCCGCCACTGCCGCCACCGCCGCCGCGCGCGGCGTCGTCGCGCGCGGCGGCGCGACCGTCGTCGTCGTCGCTTAGGCCATCTTCGCGTCGTTCTGACATTAATAATGTACCCTCGAAATCAATAATGGTGCAAACAGAAAAAGAAGCAGAGACACCGCCGCCGCCCCCGCCCCCGCCCCCCCTTAAACCCGCGCATTATATAGTAGAAAAAACACATCTTGATAGGGAAGAATCCTTGAATGAAATAGTAATGCAATATGTCAATGAATATATTAAAGAACGTCCACATTTAATGTTTGGTTTTATAGCTGCTTTTGGACCTGGGTGCGGAGGAGAAATCAATATAAAAGGTGATATAGATGAGTTTAATTTTTCATCATATAGAATTTATGCTAATATTTTACATAGGTATAATGACCATGAAATTGCAAAAAAAGCTCTAATACGATTCCGTTTCGCATTATTTATTAAATTATTGTTAGCAACCACACTTTCTTTAGCATTTATTTCAATAACGGCTGCAGGATTAGTAAAGGTAAGTAAATTAGGAAAAGACGCCATTGCTTTAGGAGTTAATAATATATATAATTTGGTATTAGTAAACGAGTTTCAAACAAAAGAAGTAGTGTATTTTCAGAAAGTAATTAACATGGTTGTTCCCAATAAGTATGCGATGGGAACATTTTTTACTATGTTTACATTATTTGGTAGTTTTCTAAAACCACCGGTAGAAGCAGTATTAAGAGATACAGAAATAGGTATGAGTAGCATTCTAATGCACACTTTACTATTTTTTATTGAATTAGGTATATTGACGCGAACAATTGGAGAGCACTTAATAAATAATGCTATTAAGAAAAAGATAAACGATGTGCAACCATCTAATTATATGGTATCTTTAACGGGTCAAGGTTTATATAGAGGACCGGTCAGGAATCCTTTAGCTACACCTAGGGATTCTTTTTCTCCAACGTCCGACAAAGTGTCATCGGCAGCACCATCGGCACGTCGTGCCGAGAGGAATTTGCAAATGGATGAGATCAGGAGGCGGGACGCCGTACAAACTGAACTCAAGAACCAAACCAATGAAGCCGCACGAATATTAATGGAATTTAATAAAGAACGATCAACCGGTGGAAAAGGAAGAACCGGTGGAAAAGGAAGAACCGGTGGAAAAGGAAGAACCGGTGGAAAAGGAAGAACCGGTGGAAAACGAATAACTGGTGGAAAACGAAGACGTAATGTAAGACAAACAAGAAGAAGAAGACGTTAAATGATTATATTATACTATAATATAATGATTAATTGTTGTAAAACAAGTAAAAGGTCGTCAAAATGCAAACGCAAACGTGATGGTAAAATTTTTAAGCTTCCGCGTAAATTTACCAAGAGAAGGTGTCTTAGTAAAAAGAAAAAAGGGTTTACCATGCGTGCGTCATGCGCACCGTATAAGGGTTGCAAATAGTTTATGATGATCATGTATTAATTATAATATTTTTTACAGGTTCATTATTTTTATGAACTTTTTTATGAGAGGCGAGTGCTCGTTTATTTGTGAAGACTTGACTACAGATTTCACAATGGTAAGTGCATGCATTATTCATATTAACGCCTTTGTTACCTAACCAATCTGAAAGGGTTGGAAAAGCAATATCTTCTATATGCACAAGTAATTTTTTCTGAATGTCTTTTGCGGTATCAATAGCGAGTTGTTTCTTTGTCATGAAGACTTGAAAGTCAGAGTTTATTTTTTGTAGAGTTTCCTTGGATATGGTTTCGCCCTCATCATTTTCTATAATTTCCACTTTGTATGCTAGATTGTCAATAATATTAACTGCGCACTTGATGATATCAGGATTATATTCTACATTATGCACATAAACCAATACTTTGCCTTCGTATATATCAATAGTATAATTAGTTTTGGTTGTTATACCTGAATGTTGTGATAGAAATATACCGTGTGTGTTTTGTTCGTTAATATCTCTTATAAATTTCTTTACTTCGTCAGCATTAACATTGGATTTATAGTCTTTATTTTCTACAAGTATTGCAGGTTTATTATCGCGTTTAATCATAAAATCACCGGATGCTTTTGTACCGCTGGTATTAACGATTTGAGAACTGGGAAACGCCGAATTAAGAACATTTTCCAATATATTTTGCCCATAAATTCCTTTGTGTACCGAAGAATTTTTCATTTTATTTAGAAAATCAGACAAATCATTCATGACGTCATCTATTTTAGATTTGTCATTGCTGTTTTCATTCATTTTTTTAACTAACAATTCTTGTTGTGAACTGATAAAAGAGTACATCGGCTGCTGAATACTTTGCAATTTAGATTCAAATTTATTTATAAAATTGTCCGAATTATTATTCTCTTTAAGTTCTTTAATAATATTATTATTAAAATCATTTAAAGTAGTTTTGAATTTATTCTCTGTAACCTCGTTAATTTTATCTGTGAATTGTTGAGTAGATTTATTGATAAGAGAAGATAATTTATTACTTTCTTCATTGGAGTTAATTTTTATGGTGGTTTTAATTGTTTCTATGTATTCTTTATTAATAGTGCGTACATTTTGTTCTAGATTATTGACATTTCTCAATATTTCTTTATTTATGGTTTCGGTAAGAGTTTTATTCATATCAGTGTTGAGTTTTTCAATAAAGTCAATCATTAGTAGATTTAAAGATTCTACATCTATGGATGGATTATTTTTGTAGAAATCGTGTATACGTTTATTGTTGATAGACACGGTATAGCTCATAATATTATAATAATATTACTGTTTAAATAATTTAAAAAATGATATTACCAAATGAAAATGAAATCATAATATCATTTATTAAATTATTTCCCCAAAAAGTAAAGATGTAGAATAGTACTTTTAAAATTACTATACAATGATTCAAATTGAGTGTATTTATAATTGTATTTATGTGCGGTTTGTTTCACAACAACAGACAATTCTTTATATTTTGAATGGTGGTATCTTGGAAATAAATGGTGTTCTATTTGATAATTTAGTCCACCATTAAGATAAGTGAAAACGGGAGAATCAAAATTGCACGACGAAATAATTTGATGTTTCATAAACGATAATGAAGATTGAATTTTATCGTTATTAACATCTGTAAAGTTATGACTTAATATAAAAAAAAACGAAAGATAAACACCAGTAAACATTATACACAATTGTGTTTCTATTATTCTGACTATAGAACCTTTATATGGTTTAACAATATTAAGATAAATAAAAATGATTTTAGTTATAAAATCAAAAAAATATCTTTTACAAAGACATTCGTATAATTCAACAATAAGTATTTGATAGGAGAATAAAGGTAAACCAATTAAAGTATATATCCATTGTAATTTATGGAAATAGTATTTATTAGAGTATTTATTTATTCTAACGATGCCCATTCCATCCGTATCAGGGTCTTTGCCTAATATATTAGTATGTATATGATGTTTGACCATGTGTTGAACAATCCATAAATTTCTACTTCCACCTATTAAATTTTGAGATAAACCGAATATTTCATTAATATCTTTATCATAAGACAAAGAACCGTGGTTTGCATCATGTTGAATATTGAGTCCTATAAGAGCATTTATATACGCAAGTATCATTGCCATTCCAAAGTTCCAGTTAATATATAATTTATAATTAAGATATATATTAGAAGATAATAGCAAACACGCCTTAATCCAATAATATTGTGTAGGTAGAGGATTAATATTAGCTTTTTTTACATTTTTAATCAATTCCAAGTAATCTGTATAACGCGAGATAGATGTATCTATTACATTTTTTTCATTTTGTATAATTTGTGTTCGCAGATGTTTATACTTATTGTGAGGAAATACTCTACTATGATTGGAAACAAAAACCATAGTAAGGTCGTTTGAACTACTTTCATTAGTAAATAGTTTAATTATGTCGTTTCCTCCTGGGTGATCAAACAAAGTAAAGTCGTACGATACTCCATCAATAACAACCATATATAATTAGTTAGTTTTTAATTTTAATATAGTTGGAACATAATTCATATAATATGTAAATAGGACTATAAGTGAGGAGTGGTATGATACACATAACCACGAGTATCTATATGGTAAATAAGTTTCCCATGTTGGATATACAAATAACATAACGATACCATGAGTAAAACATAAATAGAACTGTGTAATTTGCCACATAGTTAGGTATTTCTTGAGTGGATTTTTGATATTAAAAGACGTCAAAAGGTAATGACTATACATTAAAACGTGCGTAAGAGAGTTAATCCAAGCACCGAACGCAGCAGTTCCGTTGCCGTGCCCCATATATAACATAAACCCCCACACGGCTGAAACTGTGCTATGGTGATATACATGAAGAAATGATAATTGACTCGCCTTTTGTCGCTTAATTATTATAACTGTATCAATCCAGTCAAAGTATTTAGATAAATAGTGAACAGTTGTAAACCATTCAAGTCGATCATTGTATGGGGTATTTATTCCAAATGGGTTTGTAATACCATTTGACACAATCGGAAATAACCCATACGTCATATATGAACACAGAGCAATTTGCATAATATTGTATACACGAACGTAATTAATAATGCTTTTACTATTTGTACTGGCACTAGCACTTTTTACATCATAATTGCTACTAATAACACAGTCTAATATATAATTTATATATAGTATAGGTGCTACGGTAAAGACATATGGATTATATAAATTCATTTTATTATTTATAATGCAAATTGTTTTAAATTTGTTTTGTAAGTAATAAAATGAATTTATATGTTTCAGTAATATGGTATTTATACTATTTATCTACAGCGAATGCTGGAGCGTTTTGCACCACGCGCACGATAATGTTTTCTACCGCGAGTACGTTTAGTGTGTTTGCGATTCTTTCCACCGGCGGGTTTATAGGTTAAGGGCACGGCGCACAGGGGGCGGTGGGGACTTTTTACTTGATAGTCTACGGCGTAACATCATATATATAAAAATTGAAGAAGGATTTATCTTTTTATTAATAAGAATCAGATATGGATAGTAAAATGACAAAGACACCAACAACACAGAGCAACATCGAAAAGTGTCGTATGTGTAAACAAGAAATTATAGTTCATGCTAAAGATATATCATATCATGGTGAATCAGAATATGATATAAATATAAGAATCAAATGTGGAATGTGCAATGAATGTTATGCAATCTGCAATATGTTTGGAAGACTACAAATTCAACGCTAAATATTTTAATTCATATCGCATATTTATTTTTGCGTGTATACGCACGTTTTAACGTCTACTTTTTGGTTTTTACATCAGCGTTATTTTTTTGTATTTCTGCGTTTCTTACTAACATTTTTTTTAGAGCCGCCACCTCTTATGCCAAGTTCGTCCAACGAGCGTTCGGGGTCATTCGTATCCCTCCTCCCTCCTCCCTCCTGCGCCTCCCGCCCCGCTGCGGCCCCC
>Ga0209406_1000489_pt1 | contig 31359 bp, 21 predicted proteins | sample COGITO_mtgs_1204_FD_184808 | JGI IMG/M metagenome (GOLD analysis project Ga0209406, IMG submission 184808) | Pelagic marine microbial communities from North Sea - COGITO_mtgs_120426 (SPAdes) (version 2) | ecosystem: Environmental > Aquatic > Marine > Epipelagic ... | reverse complement strand
GTTACCGATGAATCTTTACTATTCTGAGAATGACTTCCATTTAATGTTAGATTAAACGGCTTCCCGGCAAAGCTCTTATTGTAACTGACATTCGACTTAAAAGTATTTGTTAAAAAGTCCTGTGTAGTACTATTGAAATTGTTTTGAAAATTCTTACTAGATCCAAAATTTACATCTGCCGAAAAGCTGCTATTTGGCCTTGCTTTTGGAGCTTGAGAATGTTTCCAGCGAATAAAATAATTACTTGTTTTGGTCTGATTAATATACTTTTCTCCTTGGTTAAACTGAGCATAAGTAAGATCAACATGCCCATCAAACTTATATCTCTTGGAGTAGTCAGATTCTAAACCTAGCCCCCAACTTCCCCTAGAATAAATATCACCAGTTAAAGCTAGATCAATATAATCGTTAACGGCAAGATAATACCCTCCATCATTTAAGAAAAAGCCTAGACCTGGTGATTCGCCATATGTAGGGATAATTATCCCCGATGTTTGCGTTTCTTTGTTTGGGAAAAAGCCAAAAGGAACTGCCAATGGTGTTGGAATACTCTGAATTTTTAAGTACGCGGGGCCTGTTACAATCTTATCGTCTTTGATGAATTTCAATTTACTTGCCTCAATATGAAAATGTGGGATTTCATTGCTGCAAGTAGTATATTTTCCATTCTTGATGAAAATAACTTTATCATTCATCATCTTAATCTGAGCACCATGAATATAGCCATCTCCCTCTTGAGTAATCGCTTTAGTTATTTTTCCTTTTTTCGTTTCAAAATTGTACCTTAAAGCTTCGCTTGTAAAAGTTTGCCCACCATCAACGAATTCTGGCTTTCCAATTAGCTTTCCTGTTGAATCAATAGTGCCATAAGCAGTTACTTCTTTAGTTTCTAAACTTAGTTCGATGTAACTCGCCTTTAAAGCAATTCCTTCATATTTAACCTCTGCATCGCCAAACAAATAGACCTTCTGATTAGCAACATCAAAACGCATCGAATCTAATGCAGCATAATCAACTTTTGCATCCAAAGCACTTTCGCTATTTTTGCTTGAACTTAGAGAATCGATTATCAGTGGATTGGTACTTGCTGTATCTGCATATTCTATAAAAACAGATGAATTAGAAACATAATTAGAACATAACCCGTTTATTAACAGAAATACGTGTATTAATTGTCTTATGTATAAGTTTCGAGGCAAGTTATAATATTACATTTGCTTTCAATACTCGGAATACCCTATTTACAGTATGAATAAACATTTTTCGAAAGCGTGAAATTAAACAACATTAACATATCTGTGAGAATCGTGAAACGAACTTTTTTACTGATTGTTTTGTTAACAACAATAATCGTACTAGGATTCGCGCCAGAAAAAGCAACCGATATAGGTATAAAAAAGGTAGTAATAGATGCAGGTCACGGTGGTCACGACCCCGGCTGTCAGGGTGGTTCGGCAAACGAAAAAGATGTTGCTCTTGCAATTGCATTGCGTTTAGGGCAAGTAATTAAAAGAAATTATGATGATGTTGAGGTAATTTATACTCGTGACAAAGATGTATTTGTTACACTTGAAAATCGTGCAAAAATCGCTAATGATGCTAAAGCAGACTTATTTATATGTGTGCACGCAAATGCAAACGACAATAAATCTGCTTATGGCACTGAAACCTTTGTAATGGGTACTAACAAGGAAAAGGCAAATAAAGAGGTAGCGAAAAGAGAAAATGATGTTATCCTCATGGAAGATAATTATGAAACTAAATACAGCGACTTTAAACCTGGAACGGCTGAATATAGTGCTGCACTTGATGCCTACCAGCGGGCTTATCAAGCACAAAGCATTGAATTTGCGATTAAAATTCAAGACCAATTTTCAACGCTAGGGCGAAAAAATAGAGGTGTAAAACAAGCTGGGTTTTTGGTTCTATACAGAACCGCAATGCCTAGCGTATTAATTGAAACAGGTTTTTTAACCAATAAAGAAGAACAAGACTTTCTCTCAAGCCCAGAGAAACAAAAATTATTAGCTGGCTCTATTTTTAAAGCTTTTAATGATTACAAAAGCGATGTAGAAGGTATTGACATTAAAATTATAGAGGATACTCAAAAAGATGACGCATCTGAAAAACCTAAGACAGAGACTAAAGTCATGAATAATGCTGGTGGTCAAAGCAACACCGCACAAGTAACGTACAGAATACAAATAGCAAGTTCAACAAATCAAGTTGAAACAAAAGCTTACAATTTTAAAGGACTAACAGAACTTTACGAATACGAAAAAAGAGGCTTATATAGATATTATACAGGGAAAACAAATAATTTAGGCGAAGCTTCTAAAATTCAAGGATTAGCACGAGAAAAAGGATACAAAGACGCTTTTGTGGTGCCGTTTTATAAAGGAGAGAAAATTAGCATGAGTAAGGCCATAGGTCTTACAAACAAGTGACTTGAGTAAAGGAAGAGAAATAAAAATTGGCTTAGTTGTTATCAGTTCTATAACAATTTTGTTATTAGGTGCTAATTTTCTGAAAGGAGACGGGAATCCCTTTACTCCAAAAACTATCTACTTTGCCAAATACCACAATATTTCAGGACTCACAGAAAACAACAATATTCAAGTTAACGGTCTTAATGTTGGGAAGATAAAGATGATTGAACTTTTGCCTCCGACTGCAGGCAACACTTCTGAAATTCTTGTATCATTCGTTATAAATAACCCACTAGTTAAAATCCCACATGGATCCGAAGCAAGAATTGTTAGTTTAGATTTATTGGGAACAAAGGTAATTGCGCTTAAACTAAGTGATTCGCTCTCGTATTATCAGATTGGAGATACTATTATAGGGGGAATTGAAGATGATCTTGAAGATCAAGTAACGGCTCAACTTGCGCCATTAAAAGACAAGACAGACCAACTATTGGGCTCTATTGACTCTGCTGTGGTTATTGTGCAAACCATCCTTAACCAAGATGCAAGAGAAAACCTATCTGCAAGTTTTATAAGTATTAAAAAGGCTATTCAAACATTCGAAACAGTTGCTCTTCGTTTAGACACAATGGTTGCGGAAGAACAAATTAGATTATCCAGTATATTAATTAATATTGAATCGATTACAGGAAATGTAAAACGGAGTAACGAAGATATCACAGAAATACTAGCCAACTTTGAGTCGATAAGTGACACACTGGCTAAGGCAAATCTAGCTCAGACTGTAATGACTGCTAATTCAGCATTATCGCAAGTTGCAGATGTGTTTAGTAAAGTTAATGCCGGAGAAGGAACACTTGGTATGCTGGTACAAAATGACACACTATATCACCATGTCGAAGAAGCAGCTAAAGACTTAGATCTTTTACTTTGGGATATGAAAGCTCACCCAGAGCGATATGTTCATGTTTCAGTTTTAGGCAGGAAGAAAAAGAAAGGCGAACTTAGTTTCCTTACAAAAGAAGAGCGGGCAATTCTAGAAAAAATTCTAGACGAACAAAAAAAGAATGCTGCCAGGAAACCCTAAATTTATCCTGATTAGCTGTTTTAATTGTGGAAAAAAATGGAAAAATAACATGGTGGATACCCTTAATAGCGGCATTAATTACTTCCTCTGTTTTAATTTATCTGCAGTTTTTTACAACATATTTCGAACAAAAAAACGTTTACTATGCAAAATATAATAGCATAGAAGGTGTTGCCGAAAGTGCTGACGTCCAAGTTAAAGGATTCAAAATCGGCAAGGTCTGCTCTATCGATATATTACCTAGCTCAATAACAACAGAAATTCTAGTTACTTTTAAAATAGAAGACCCCAATTATAAAATACCATATGGAACTATTGTTGAAGTAGTTAAATCCGATTTATTGGGTAAAAGTATTCTCAAACTAAACTACGCAGATACGAATGGTTATCACAACTATGGCGACACTCTATCTGCGACACCAGAAGCAGATCTTGAAGCTACTGTAGCCTTATCCTTAAACCCAATTATTGAGAAAACTGATGATCTTAAATTATCTTTTGATTCAATGATGACAATTTTCAGATCACTTAAAGATGACGCAAAACGTCAGCAACTTCTAAGTAATGTTGCTGAGATAAAAAGGTTATTAGTCACAGTAGATCATATCTCAGAACAGCTTTCGGCTACTTCAGAAAATGAAAAATGGAGATTGACCTTGATAGAAAGGAATATTGAAGAAATAAAGAACAATATAGCAATGAGCGACACAGTTTTAAGTTATATCCTAGTAAATTACAACTCAATTCAAAACTCAATAGCTAAAAGCAACATAGATAATGCAGTAATGGCTTCAAATATCGCATTAGCAGAAGTTGATGCAGTTATCGGACAAATTAACAGAGGTGCAGGCACTATAGGCCTGCTAATACATAACGAAGAATTATCTGCACATTTAGCACAAGCCAATACAGATTTAGCGTTACTTTTGGCAGATTATGACAAACATCCTGAACGTTACGTAAAGGTTTCGCTATTCAGTAAACGAAATAAAAAAAATCAGGACCAGTTCCTGACAAATGATCAGCGAGAAACGCTGAAAAACATATTAGAAGGCAAAAAGAATGGGAATAAGTAATACAATCTTTATCGTACTATTTATAGGAGCTGTTGTTTGGTTCGCGTTCAACGTAAAAAAAATCATTAGCAACATTCAATTAGGTAGAAAAGTTGACAGAAGTGATAATGCTGGCTTACGTTGGAAAACGATGATTAAAGTGGCTTTGGGTCAGTCGAAAATGACTGCACGGCCGGTAGCAGGATTATTACATATCGTGGTTTATGCAGGTTTTGTTATTATCAATCTCGAAATGTTAGAAATTGTTATTGATGGTATATCTGGATCACACAGAGTATTTGAGCCAGTACTTGGAGGTTTATATAGTGCATTCATTAATGTATTTGAGGTACTTGCATTTGGTGTACTTATTGGTTGTGTTATTTTCTTTATCAGGAGAAATATTTTGCGCATTCCTAGATTTCACAAGGCTGAGATGAAGACATGGCCAAAATCAGATGCTAATATCATTTTGGTTACTGAGATACTTCTTATGACCGCTTTTTTAACTATGAACGCTTCGGATACGCACACTAGTGGGAACTTCCTAGTCAGTTCTGGATTAAAAGGATTTTTACCAACCGATGAAAACTCACTTCATCTTATAGAAAGAAGTTGTTGGTGGTTTCATATCCTCGGGGTTTTAGGATTTCTGAATTACCTACCCTACTCTAAACATTTTCATATTTTATTGGCGTTTCCGGCAACGTATTATTCAAATTTACTTCCTAAAGGGCAATTCACCAACATGCATGCAGTCACTAACGAGGTGAAATTGATGTTCGACCCAAATGCAGATCCATACGCAGCAGCTCCAGAAACAGATCCGAATGCAGAGGTTGTCAGATTTGGAGCTAAAGAAGTAAATGATCTTACTTGGAAAAACTTGATGGACTCATATTCATGCACGGAGTGCGGTAGGTGCTCATCTGAATGCCCTGCTAACCAAACTGGCAAACTATTATCTCCAAGAAAGATAATGATGGATACCCGAGACCGATTAGAAGAGTTTGGTGCAAACAAGGGTGTTGATGACGGAAAATCATTGTTACATGATTACATTACACCTGAAGAACTAAGAGCTTGTACCACATGTAACGCATGTACTCAAGCTTGTCCGATTAACTTAGACCCTCTTTCTATTATCATGGAAATGAGAAGATATTTAATCATGGAAGAGTCCAACGCTCCTCAAGAATGGAACGGCATGGCTACCAATATTGAGAACAATGGAGCTCCTTGGCAATTTGCACAAGCAGATAGATTAAATTGGGCAACAGAAGAATAACTTTACAACCGGCACAGGGTGACAAATTAGAGATTTAAATTTAAGATTATATGTCTGATATAGAAAAAATAAAAGTTCCTACAATGGCTGAAATGATGGCCGCAGGAGAAACACCTGAAATTTTATTTTGGGTAGGATGTGCAGGAAGTTTTGACGACCGAGCTAAAAAAATAACCAAAGCTATTGTTAAAATACTCCACAATGCAGGGGTTAAGTTTGCTGTTCTGGGCGCTGAAGAATCGTGTACCGGAGACCCTGCAAAAAGAGCTGGAAACGAATTTAATTTCCAAATGCAAGCCATGATGAACATTCAGGTTTTAGATGGGTATGAAATAAAAAAAATTGTTACAGGTTGCCCCCATTGTTTTAATACACTTAAAAACGAATACCCTGAATTAGGCGGCAATTATGAAGTTATTCATCATACACAACTCATTCAAGACTTAATAAAATCGGAAAAACTTACTCTAAAAGGTGGTGGTGGTTTTAAAGGCAAGAAAATAACATTCCATGACCCCTGTTATTTAGGAAGGGCTAATGATGTATATGAAGCACCGCGTTCTGCAATGGAAAAGTTAGATGCTGAATTGGTTGAAATGAAGCGCTGCAAGCAAAATGGATTATGTTGTGGTGCTGGTGGCGCTCAGATGTTTAAAGAAGCGGAAAAAGGTGATAAAGAAATAAATGTGGAACGGACAGGTGATGCTTTAGATACCCAAGCAAATATTATCGCTACAGGTTGTCCGTTTTGCAATACAATGATGACAGATGGAGTTAAACACTTTGAAAAAGAAGCTGAAGTTAAGGTTATGGACGTTGCGGAATTAATTGCCTCCGCTGCCGATTTGTAACACAAAAAGAGCATGATTTCATTTTTTTATCTTTTTGAAAAAACGTAAAAAATATCAATATCCTTAACCCAATTCGCCACAATGTATTTTATATATGAAAAATAGAGTAAGTTAGTAAATCAATAAAATAAGAATTATGACAAACTATCAAGATCTGGATCAAGAATCTAAAGTTTGGATATACACTGCCGAACGTGATTTTACAACTCAAGAAATTGAGAGAATCAATTCTAAAGCTGAAGTTTTCATTGCTGATTGGGAATCTCACGGAAAAGCCGTTAAAGGACTTATCGAAATACGCTACAATCGTTTTATCTTTATTTATGCTGACGACCATGGAGATAGCCTCTGTGGTAGAGCCACCGACAGTTCCGTTCGCTTTGTAAAGGGACTAGAAAAAGAAATGGGTTTATCTTTAATGGACAGAATGTTACTTTCCTATAAAGAAGGAGAAACAGTCGTAACAACATCATTGGCCAATTTCCAGCAATTAATTAATGAAGGTAGTATTATGCAGACCACAACAGTTTTTAATTGTATGCTATCAAAGAAAAGCGATCTAGACGCATGGGAAATTGCTGCCCACAAAAGCTGGCACAAACAATTGTTTTAAAATAACAAGATTTTAATTCCTTCTTCTTTGATTAAAAACACCAATTGTCTTTAGCCTTATTGTTTGAATACCATTCAACTCTATTCTTTTCTAAAAAATTATTACTACAGAAATTAGGATATTTAGAACATAAATAGTAGGCAAAATTAAATTCTGTTTAAATTATTTAAAAGAGAAATCACATTTATGGTAAGAAGTTAAAATTACTGAATCTCAACTGTAAGGCCTTTTTCAGCTAAACTAGAGCAAATTGGTTCTAAATATTCATAACCACCAGATTTAACATCACACTTCCCTTTATAATGAACAATATAAGCACATTGCTCTGCTTGTTCTGGTTCGTGTTTACAAAGTGAAATTAGACAATCTATTACGAAGTCAAAACTATTTACATGATCATTGAAAAGAATAAGCGTCTTTTTTTCATTAACAGCTTCCAAAACATCTGTATCCTTTTCAGTTTGCTTGTCATAGTAGGTTATTCCATAGTGATTCGATATGAAATTATCTAAAATCATTCACCTAATAATTGCTTTGCTTCCTCTAATGAAATCTCAGCACCATTCTTAGTTGCAATTACTTTTGCTGATGCAACACCTTCATCTAGAACCTCTTCTAACATTAGCTCCGCTGACTGACTATCCGTGAAATTACCAAAGGTAAATGTAGTTGTTCCATCACCATTATCTGTTTCATCAACGCCTTGATTCGACAACCTTAGAATAGCTCCTGCCACACTCATTGGTACTCCTTCGCCATATGTTCCTAAAGAAATATTAAAGAATACTTCATTCGTTTGTCCAGCACTAGCCGTACTATTTGTTCCACCGTTCGTAGTTCCATCAGCATAAATAGCAGATCCATTTTCAGACACTAATAGACGTGCTTCTGCCACAGATATTCTAACACCATTGTAATATGCTGTTATAAATGCATCAGATATGCCAATCTCTTGAATTCTCTCTCTAGCTGCCCCAACCGTAACTAAATCTGTATAAACACCAGAACTATATCGTATTGTCCCATTTGGCAATTCATCTGAATTTAATGGAGTTATATTAAATAACTGCGATGCAGGAACGCGCCTAGAATAAGCACCTATCTGTGTAGTATAGAATAAGCCAGAAATTCTATCTACTTCGATAGATAAAGCAATACCAGATTCATTATTTCCTCCATTTGTTCGAATTGGCGAGTTAACTGATACAGAGGCATCATCTAGCATTGAAGAAGATATAGTTGGAGTTGTTTCAGAGGTTGTAACAACTGCATTATCAATTGTTCTTTCTGTATTTGCAGTATTTAAAGCTATTGTTTCCGAAGCAGTTCCACCTTCTATTTCAATTCTTCTAGCTTCAGAAATCGATATTCTTTCACCATTAAGATATGCAACTACAAATGCATCTCCATAATCAGAGCTTATATTTCTAATTTGGTTTTTAGCAATATTAACAGAGCTAAATTTATTAAATACGCCTGCCGTATATCGAGTTAACCCATTGCCAGCGTTTTCACCCATAATGGGAGCAAAACCAACAAAATGATCTTGAGGAATTTGATTCCTAAATGCTCCTACTTGTACCTTATAGATAACACCACTAGGTAGCTTTATGTCTTGAGGAATCGGCTTATTTTTTGTGTAAACAGAACGAGTTGGAGTTGATTCTTGGACGAATATATCTGTTGCTAATTTTGTAGGCAAAATATCAATTGTTGGCGCTACTTCATTAATATCATCCACAAAAGCTTCTTCAAAAACTATTTCCTCACTTTCAATTTTAGTGCCAGTATCTTCAGCAGTCACTGTTGTTTCCTCACTATCATTTGTGGGTTCTTCTTCTTTAATATTATCTTCTATTGACTCAGAAAGAGTGAAGCTAGTCTTAACAACTTCTGCATCACGAGCAGCTTTAGCTAAAGCTAATTCCTTAGCAATTATGGCTGAGTCTTGGTCAATGCTAAACTCATAGGCAACAATATTTTCGTAGGTATTTTGGTCAACCGTTGCTAAATATTGTGCAGCTTCTTGATCCTTCTCGTCTGCTTCTTGATAAATTACTTCGGCCTCAGCAACAAGCTTTTTAGACCCCTCTGCATTTTGAGCTGAAGCAGAATCTAACTCACTAGCTTGTGCAATCAGCTCTTGTTTGAAATCCTCATTTGTTGACAAAGCAGCTTGTTCACGGAGCTCTATAGCTTGCTCCGATTGCGCACTACTAAGTTCCTTTAAACTATCTGACGCCAAGTAAATCACGTCTGCTTCTTGGTATTTTTTACGAGCTACCGTTACCACTAATTCGTAATTTTTGTAAGCAGGTGAAGCTGCAATCTCTTTTTTATCATCCTCAGTGAGATTCTTCGTTACAACGGGTAACTCAAGCACTTCAACTTTTTGTTCGGCTAACAATTCAATGATTTTGACCTCCGCATTTTTTATTTCTTGAGCAATCAGATGTTTTTGAGCAGACTCCTCGTATTTCTCATCTGCTTCTCTATCTAACCGATCTGCTTCAGCCAGGTAATCATTCTTCTGCTTTTTCTTAACTACATCTACACTATCACGTTTTTGCTTTGCTTGGTCCAATAGAGCAATTGCTTCGAACTCTAGTTCTTCAGACTGAGCCATGGCAAGTTCTGCTTCCTCATTAGCAATATCTTGATTCTCTAATATTTCTTGTTCCACTCTCGCAACAACTTCCATTTTAAAGTTCAGAAGCTCTTGCTCTTTCTGTTTTTCGACTAAATCATTTTCGATCAGTACTTTTTGTGTTTCTAATTCAGCCTTTTCGTCTTTATTTTTTATTTCTTCGATTTTAGTTTCGGTTGCAGATAACTCATTTTCTAGGTCAGCAATCTCCTTCTCTACCTTTTTCACTGTAACCGATAGTGAATAAGAGACTAACTGAGTCTCGTCCAATTCATCCAGGGTAACTTCTTTTGATTTACGACCGTTACTCGCAGAAACTTCTTCTGCGGCCTCCCTTACTGCAGTGTCTTCATCTTCAATGGAGACCAATGGCTCTTCTGCTGCAGTTTCGCCTTCTTCTATTGATTCACTTTCAGCAATTTCTGATTCTGTATTGTCAGTAGCTGCATCCACGCTTCCTTCACCTGCAATGGATACTAATGGATCTTCTGCTCCAGTGTCACCTTCTTCTATTGATTTAATTTCAGTAGATTCAGATTCTGTACTTTCAATATCTGAATCCACGGTTTCTTCACCTTCAATGGATACTAATGGCTCTTCTTCCGCAGTGTCGCCTTCTTCTATTGATTCACTTTCAGTAGATTCAGATTCTGTACTTTCAGTATCTGCATCCACGGCTTCTTCACCCTCAATAGATATTAATGGCTCTTCTTCCGCAGTGTCACCTTCTTCTATTGATTCAATTTCAGTAGATTCAGATTCTGTACTTTCAATATCTGAATCCACGGTTTCTTCACCTTCAATGGATACTAATGGCTCTTCTTCCGCAGTGTCGCCTTCTTCAGTTGCTTCAATTTCTGTAGATTCAGATTCTGTACTTTCAATATCTGCATCCACGGTTTCTTCACCTTCAATAGATATTAATGGCTCTTCTACTTCAGTATCGCCTTCTTCTATTGCTTCAATTTCTGTAGATTCAGATTCTGTAGTTTCAATATCTGCATCCACGGTTTCTTCACCTTCAATAGATATTAATGGCTCTTCTACTTCAGTATCGCCTTCTTCTATTGCTTCAATTTCTGTAGATTCAGATTCCGTAGAAGTCAACTCGGGTTGTTCATCAAGAATCTTGTTAACTTGTAAATCAGCCATTGCTTTACTTAGGCGTTTATCTTCTAATTCGTTCTCTAACACAGATATTCTTGCTTTGATATCTTTCTTTTCACTTTTTGAAGCTGTTTCTAATTCCTTTTTCTTTTCGTACAATTCGTCACTCATCTGACCAACCCAATTATCAAAAATATCGGCTTTTGCTTTCTCTTTTTTATAAGCATTGTCAAATAGTTCAGTATCTGCTAATTTGTCTTCGAAAAAGAATTCATAGTTCTCCGCAGGAATATCATCTTCTTTGATAAAAGAATCATCAACACTTTCAGTTAATTCATTCGTTTCTGATAATCTCGCTTCAGCCTCTTGCAGTTGTTGTTCTTGTTCACCTTTATGATGCTCTAATTCTTCACGCTCCATTTCATATACTTGTCTAGTGATTTCGTCAGTTTCAGTTTCAATCAAAGCATCTTTAGCAGCAATGGACTCAGTGGTTTTGTCCAACCAGGTCTTATACAACTCAACTTGTGCCGATGCCTTATCTGAATCACTAGATATTGCAGCGAGCTCGGTTTCTTTTGTTTCGAAAAACGAATCATAGTTTTCCTCAGGAATTTCAGATTTTTTGACAAATGAATCTTCGGATGGGTTTTCCGAATCACTTCCTGTTTCTTCATCAACATTATTTTCTGAAGACTCACTTTCTACTACATTGGTCACTTCTTCCTCCATTGATACAAGTGGCTCCTCTTTTTCTTCACTTATTTCATCTGCTTCCTCCTTGTTATCCAGGTCAGCGCCATTAGTTTCACCTTCAATAGAAACCAAAGGCTCTCCGGTGTCTTGCATATCTTCTATTTCCTCTAATTCAGAAACAACATTTCCCTCTTCCATTTCGTACTTTTCAGAAGTAACGGACTCTTTTAACTCAGATATCTCTTCCTGTTCAGCGATTGAAGCAGCTTCTGATGTCTCGATTGTTGATTCAGTAGTGGTAATATCTCCTGCTAATCTTTGTTTATCTTCCGCTGACAAACGCCTAAGTTCATTTGGATCACCAAATTTGATGTCCTTAATAACATCAGCCATTAATTCACCTTCCTCTTCTAAGGCATCAGTTTCTGCCTGTAATTTTTTAGCAGAATCCATGGCGTCCTGCTCTTCTTTCCTTAAACTAATCAACTGTTCTTCCATTTCTGAAACATCAGCTAACAATAATGCCTTTTCATCTTTATTTTTAGTGATGCCCGCACGACTTATTAAAGATGTAATTGCTTTATCTAAAACGATTACTTCTTCATTAAGTTTAATCGCTTTTTGAATTTGTTTTTCAGAAGTTCTTTTCTTTTCATCGTAATCTTCTGTTGCTTCAGCAAGAATATCATCTTTTCTTTCAATTGACAATATTCCCTGAATTTTCGCGTATGCATCATCTATCTCCGTTTGAGATTTACTATTTATTGCATTATCTAGCTGTAAAGCAACCTCAAATGCTTGCGCAGACTGGTCGGTTAAATTGTCTGATCTTTGTTTAAGTTTATTCGCCAAATTATAAGCTATTACAGCTTCTTTAGCTAATTCAGTTGACTCAATACGTAAATCGTTCCCATTCTTTAGTGCATTTAATTTATCTCGTTCATCATCCATCTCCTGCGCTTCAAGGGAAATAATATCTGCTTCCTTAGATTTCTCTGTAGCCAAACTATTTCTTTGATTTGCAATAGCGTATGCAATTTCCGTTTGAGTAGTAGATTCTTTTGCTTCTTTCTCAAATTCCTCAGCATCTTTATAGGCCATTTTTACTAACTCATCATTGGAAAATTCCTTTCCACCAACCTCCGCAGAGCTATCCGCTGTAAGTTCTTCAATTTTTTCTTCCGTTACTTCTTCTGTTTCTTCAGCATTTATTTGAAGATTCGCTCTATTTTTAAGAAAATCAGCTGTAAGAAGGGTTCCTTCTGATTCTACTGTTTCGTCAAACAAGTTCTTTATAATTAGCTTTTCATATCCATTTTCAACAACTAAAGCAATCTCCTGCTTTAAAGGTTTGGGAACATTTTGTTTTGGTAATTCAACAATCCCAAAATAAGCCATAGGACTTTCTTCGGTTTCTATTGTAAACTTAAAACTTCCTCCATTAGGTAAAGTCATTAAATAACTTCCATCATTACCATTACTATTCCATATTCCAACTATTTCACCTGAGTTAGAATCCTCAACCGTAATCTTAGCTGCTTTTGTTGCATCGGATAAAAACTCGCCTTTTATAATCGTAAAGTCAACTGGAATTCGCTCTACATTAACCTTATATACAGTTACTTCTCCGCTTATGCTCGATCGTGTTGTCGCAAAATAGGCCGTTTTTTCGGAAGCATTAGTTATGTATAAAAAGTCGTTGTCTGGAGTATTGACAGCGTAATCCAAATTTACTGGTTTAGACCAAGTGTCAGTAGAAGGGCTATACATTGACTTAAATACGTCATATCCACCCATGCTATTATGCCCTGTGGATGAGAAATAAAGCGTATTCGTTTTGCTATTGAAAAACGTATAGTCTTCATCATATTGTGTATTTATAGTTGATCCTATACTTTGTGGTTCAGCCCAAGTTCCATCTGGTAGTTTCTTTGAGTAATAAATATCCTTACCTGTTTTTCCCTTATCTCCATAGCTTGAATAGAAAAGTCTATCAGCGTTTCTATCTAAGTACATAATAAATGGCTCATCAACTTTTTTGTCAGCGGCTAACTCAAAATCTTCTGGTTTAGTTATGATTTTACCTCCAAAAGAGCTCACATCATAGGTTCTAAAAAAATCAGATTGATTTAGTGTTCTCTTGTCAAGAACTGCTAAGTCTGTTATGTTGCTAAGTAAATTAAGTCCACTCTGGCACATCTGAATATGTTGATCTACTTTTAGCTTTTCAACCTCTTTTGCATTACCTTTTTCTTTAAAATCTAAGTATTTTTCTTGCGCCTCTAAAAACCTATAGTTCAAATGATACCCTTTTCCCAAATAAAACAATGCTTCTGGATTGACATTAGGTCGTGATGCAGCATATTCTAAATATCTCAAAGAAGCATTTTTATCTTCCTCAACATGCAACATACATGATCCAAATTTATAGTTGTACTCAGGGTCTTTTGGATACAAACTAAGTAATTGAGAATATAGCGGCAATGCCCCCGGAAAATCTTTTTCTTCCCAGAACTGTTCAGCTTGTTTTTTTAAATCAGATTCAGATTCATAGCCAGTTTGGGCTAACGCAGAAACACTGAGTGCTAAACTAACAATGGCTGATAATATGTAAAATTTCCACTTCACTATTTCTTTCTACGCAAATTCCTTAAAAAATATACAATTTAACAAGATAAAACTTTTAATCTTCAACCTCAAACCTTTTCACAAAATCGTCTCTCTTTTTGGTCGTTGATAACATAAAAGAATAGGGGTCCTTCCCTTTTTCTTTATCCATTTTTCGTTTATCAGCTTTTATTTCTTTAATCGCATTATTAAACTTCTCTATTGATGAAACTGCTTGTAATACGTTTCTTTTGTATGTGAAGAAGTACCAATTATCTCTATCTAGTTCAATATATACGCTAATCTCGTCTCCACCTCTCTTTTTCAACACCTCAACATATCCTTCCACATATTTGTTTACTTGTTTTTTGTAGCTATTACCGATGCCAATTTTACCACTACTCATGTACGACTGGGTTTCCGAATTCCAATACATATGTACTTCATTAATAAACAGAGACTTAATAAGTTCAGATGGAAATTTCTTAAAATTTCCATAAAGATTTACTTGAGAAATTAATTTATCCCCGCCTTCTTTTCCCATAATCTCTTGGAGGCCTCTTTCATAAACGTCTCTATCAAAATTTACGGATTCCAACCCTTCAAATTCCAAGATATTCTTTGCCATTTCTTCTAAATTCTTCTCGATAAAGAAAAAATCGAGTAATATCATAATATCCATACTCAAACTGTCGGAAATTAGATTATGATTGACATTACCAACTACCACGGTTTCTACTCTTCCTAGATTAGCCCCGAAATCAAGTCTTCCTTCTCCGTATACATTACAATTATTATTTGACAGACTTACATAATCTCCTGGCAAAGCAATCTCCCCAATTTTTTCTTTACTTGAAACTTTATACTCCTGTGTTCTTTTGTCAAAATAAATATACCCTAAAGAAGACGCCAACGGTAAATCCATCTTATTTTTTTGTGGAGATAAAAATGTTGAATAAACATGTGCCGAATCCTTGCTCATCATTAAACCAATGGACAACTTATTACCATTTTCATCTGCTAATGCCGTATCAACTGGAATATAAATGTCCAGAGGGTTTATTTCTTCTTTAAATTTAAAGCTATTGCTAACCATTTGCTCGCATGGCTGTTTTATGCTTGTAACGCCATCAAAAATTAAAAAACTTGAATTACCACGTAAAAACACCTCTCCATTAAAAGTAAAGGCTGGACTTAAGCTAAACTCTTCTTCCTTTTCAATTTTACCATCAGCAACAGTTTGAAAAGTAGTATCGACCTTTATCTCTTCGAAACTGAAGGTATAAATCTGTTTATTTTCATCTTTGTAATCGTATTTACCATTGGCAGTGTAGTTTTTTCTAGCCCTAATGTTAACATTTGCATCATAAAGTGTGTGGTATCTTGTTACGCTATTAGCAACAATTTTAGCATTTGCCAACGGATCCATTTTTGCCCGTTTTCGTATCAAAGCCCTTCCACTATCAGGGTATATAAGCGCGTCTGCAACAGGAATATATTGAATTTGCCGAGCATCTATGGTATTCTTTCTAAGATCGTATTTAGCTTTCGGAGCATAAAAACTCAATGAATCTTGTTCTGGATGGACGGATATAAACTTTGACCCTTCTAGCTTAACATCTGATGTTGTTTGATCTGTTTCAGCTATCGCATCTGCCCCTAACTCAATAAACTCGTCATCCATAAACCATGTGATTTTATCCATGAAGCAGATATACTGATTAATAGGAAATTCAATAAATGAACCACCACCATTTGATAAGAATGTTCCTTTTCGTTCTTTAAAATCAACATGCGCGTTAACATTATTTGTTGAAAAAGCTAAAGCTGATTCTTCTAAAGTTTTTAATCTAAAATCGGCAGTATCTGACTTAAAGTCAGAAAATTTAAATGAATAAAGATCCGCCTCCAATTCTGCTTGAGCGAACATATACAAGCCTCCTCCTGTCAAGCCTTCGGGACTAATAACTAAGTGACCATCTAACTTTGAACCATCATACATGGCTATTGGCTCATTAACCACTGTTGTTCTCATAAAATCCTTATATGGCTCCCAATGAACGTCCACATCATGAGCTGAAGCTGGAGGGAACTCAACCGCAACAGGATTTTCTTCAATAACTTGACTTTGGGCTCGCGCAATCATAGAGTCTGGGAAAAAAGTGTAATCATCTGAAATAGTTGTCGAAGTAACGTAATTTAACTTCCCATTGCCTCTCATTCCTTTATCACTAACGCCAATTTTGTTGTAAAACCTTCCTTTACCTCCATATATAGGATATCCTTCTGGCGGAGTATTTCTTTCAAACCCCAAAGAATAATCTGGCATAATCCTAAGTTTTTCCTCAAAATCAGGAAAAATGCCTGCTGAGAGCATTGTTCCGTCGAGCTGTACAGATTTGTTTTCAAATGTTTTAAGACTATCAAACTTAAAGGGTTCTACGTGAAAATAAAACTCATTTTTATTATAAACCCCGTTTTGGGTGCTCTGCTTATCGTAAAAGACATAAGAATCTTTTTGACTGTCAAATATTGGGTAAGTGGGTAAATCTTCGATGTGAGATTTATTCTGAGGTAGATCAATATAAAGGACTCCCTTTAGGTGCTCCAATACTGAAACCACTCTACGTTCTTGATTATTACCATGTTCACCTTTCTTTCTTGTGTTGGCCCAAATACGAAGTGAATCAATATTCGAAAAGTCGATTAAAAACTCATCATAATTAAAGTAGCAGTCTTTAGCAAAATATTCAAATTTGCCAGCATTTACAACTCCGGTAAAAGCAAAATCTCTATTTTTCTTGACCACTACAATTTGATCTTTAGGGTACACATATACTTTTTGCGTATCACTCAGGAGTACATTTTTCACACCCCGTATTGTTAAATCATAATTTAATAGATTAATTGTGGCGTTGCTTTCCTCCTGAACGTTTGAGCTAAATTTTATAACATCATAATCTTCTTGTTGAGCCTTTGCTCTAACGTAATGATGAAGCTTTTCTTTTATCAATATTCTATCATCATCAAAATCATAGTAAACATATCCCAAAGTCGCCAACTTCATTAGCATAGGTCGTATTTGGGTTATGGGCAACTTCATATACTTTGCAACCTCTGAAGCGTAAAGTTCATCTTGCTCCAACTTTCTTGCACATCCTCTAATTCCGACAAGAGGATGAATTCTGTCGATACCTTGTAATCGGTCAAAAATATATTCCTTAAAATACTGCTCAGATTCAAATTTTGCTGACTTATCGGAGCTTCCTTCTAAGTGCCTAAGTTCGATTAATGGTTCATCTATATCCCAATATAGCGCTTCGAAATACATATCCAATTTATGAAATGAATTAAAATATGGCGACTGGCCAATCCCATCATCTGGCCGTATTAAGGTTAGTTTACGCTCCGCAACATTAAAGTTCAACTTTACGCTCGGATGAACAATGGAGTCTTCGTCAAGTATAAAACTAACCGCACATTGCTTTGATGTGAATCTATCTGGTCGAATTACAAAACTCTTTGATGATGCGATCATGAAAGGTTGATTATCCCTCTTAAAAACTAAATAAGTATCTTCCACATCATCACCTTTTGCAATAAATTTACTTCCTTGTTGCGAGAATCCTCCATCAAAATCAATTCCTTCTGTTATCTCATAAATCTTCAATCTCTTATTATATGAATCAAATCTAGGATACGAAGCTTTCTCAGGGGTTACATTCGCTAAAATCTTTTCTTGGAGCTTACCTAACAGTGGCTCTTTGAAATATTCTTTATTATGAAACGTAACAGAATCAGCCACATATGTTGATGATTTAACGCTGATTGTATAATCTATTAATTCTGCATAAACGTCAGAACTTGAAAATCCTGCCCGTACCCAATTAACTATTCCGCCTGTACCTATCCACTTTTTCTCTAACGGATAATAAGTTCCCTTTGTGTTATATATAATCGAGCTATCCTTTTTTGAAAGGCAAATTAAATTTAGTGAGGTAAATACCAATATTGGCTTATCTTTCTTAAATGAGAAACTATAGTTTTCACTGCTCGATTTCCACACAACTGCACCGGATTGATATATTGAGTTATTTTCAAACAAAGCACTACTAAATTTTAGATATTCTGGAAACTTTCTTTTAGATTCCTTGCTTTCAATAAGTGTTTGAAGAGTTTTCTGCCAGGCTCGTAAGCTCTCAATTGACTGATCAGACTTTATGAAGCTCATCATAGAAAACAAATAATCCCTGAAATCCGGGAAGGGTAACATTTTTTTTTGCAACATAAAATTTGCCGTATTATACAAAGCGTTTCGCTCTTCTTCAGAGAATTTTCCGCCATACCAAACAGGTTCAAATTCTTTCATGAATTCCTTGGTTTCTTTCTTTCTTGAAAGCTCCATAAATAGTGTCATCTCTTCCAGAAACTGAACAGAATCATTCGAAAACTTGGTAATACTATTTTGTGCCTCGACTTGAAACGAAAAACTGAGAACAATTATCAGAATTAGATATTTAAACGACTTAGCCACTATTTCTCACAATGAACCATAATCCATTTATCTTTTTGTTTCGTTTCTTTTACCACCAAACCAAGCTTTTTTATTTTGGCTAAAAGTTTATTCAAATCCTTTTCTAGCAACCCACTAAATAAAATACTCCCTTTGGGTTCCAGTACTTGATAATATGTTTCAATTTGAGCTAATAAAACATTTAAATTTATGTTAGCTAATATAAGATTAAAATGCCCTCCCCTGATTAGTTCTTTAGAGCCCTGCTTCACTTCAACATTATCTACATTGTTTAGCTTTATATTTTCGATGCTATTATTTACAGACCATTCATCGTAATCAACAGCAAATACAAATTTCGCCGCTTTTTTCGCTGCCAAAATTGCTAAAACGGATGTTCCACAACCCATATCTAAAACACTCTTATTTTGTATGTCAAGTTTTAACATCTGTTCAATCATCAAATGGGTCGTGGCATGGTGACCCGTTCCAAATGACATCTTAGGATTAATTACAATATCGTAATCGTATTTTCTATCTAAATTATGAAATGTAGCTCTCACAATACATTTATCAGCTACAACAATTGGACTAAAGTTTTTTTCCCACTCTTCGTTCCAGTTAATAGACTCGATTTCTTTAATTTGATAACTAGTTTCGCAACTTTCAGAATACTCGTTTAATAAAAGAGATAAATCATTTTCATAATACTCTTCTATCTTAATAAAAGCTTGAATACCATTTTCGGTTTGAACAAATGATTCATAGTTAAACCCACCTAAATCTGAGCTAATCAAATCGCTCCAGGGCTCCAGTGGGTTAATGGTAATATTTACTTCAATGTAGTTCACTATAGAGCATCAATTATTTTAACAAAATCTTCCGCCACGAGTGATGCCCCTCCTATTAAGCCTCCATCCACATCAGGACAAGCAAAAAGTTCGGCAGCATTAGCAGGCTTACAGCTTCCTCCGTACAATATGGTAAGATTATCTGAAGTTACATTACCATATTTGGCAGTTACTAATCCTCTAATAAAGGCATGCATTTCTTGAGCTTGATTAGACGAGGCCGTCTCACCTGTTCCAATAGCCCAAACAGGTTCGTATGCTATAATAATATTACTGAATTCATCTTCTGAAAGATGAAACAACACACCTTCAATTTGAGCTTGAATTATGTCGTAATGTTTTTTGGATTTCCTCTCTGCCAATAGCTCTCCACAGCAGTATATCGGAACAATTCCTTGCAAAAGCGCACAAGAAACCTTCTTTGCTAAAATAATATCAGTTTCAGAAAATAAAGCTCTTCTTTCTGAATGACCGACCAACGTATATTCACAACCTACAGATTTAATCATTTCCGCTGATAGTTCCCCAGTGTAAGCCCCTGAGTTTTCAAAATAAATATTTTGCGAACAGGAGGATATAAAAGCCTCTTTATTCGTAATAAGAGAAACGCTTTCTAAGTATAAACTTGGAGGAGAAAAAATTACTCTTTTATTATCGGACAAATTAGAATGCTGAAGCAAATCAACGACTTGGTTGACCAATGTTTTCGCTTCATTTTGCAGCTTGTTCATCTTCCAGTTTCCTGCAACTATTTTCTTTCTCATACCACAAATTATAGGGTTCGTAGGTGTGCAAAACTAACAAAGGAAAAGAGATATAAAAAGTTATTGTACCCTAACTCGTGGGTCAAGAAATCCGTATGCAATATCAACTAAAATATTAATGATTACAAACAGAGATGCCATCATTAAAACAATGCCCATCATTATTGGAAAATCATACTTGATTGTTGCAACATATAGTTCGTTTCCAAGACCTTTCCAGTCAAATACTCTTTCGATGTAAACAGAACCCGCCATTAAAGCCGCAAACCAACCAGACATGGCCGTAATAACAGGATTTAATGCGTTTTTGAGTGCGTGTTTTATAACAATTTTATAGAAACTAAGTCCTTTCGCTTTTGCTGTTCTGATATAATCTTGACCAAAAACATCGAGTAGTGAACTTCTTGTTAGTTGAACTACAATAGCCAATGGTCTTATCCCCAAAGTTACTGCGGGAAGAATTAGATTCTTCAAATCAAGATACTCTCCATTACCATAATCATCTAACGTATAAAGACTTCCCCACATATCGAGACCAGTAATATCTGATAACAAAAAGCCGAAAACCCAAGCAATAATAATAGCAGCAAAAAAGGAGGGCACCGATATTCCAAAAACTGAGATAACTAATACAAAATTATCAAATCTACTTCCCTTGTATACTGCGGCAACAATTCCAAGAAATATACCGAGTAGGCAGGCAATAAATATTGAAGTAAAAGCTAAGACTGCAGTTGCGGGAAGTCTATCTATTAAAAGTTCGGAAACCTTTCTTTTTGTTTGATAGGATCTCCTTAGATAAGGGTATTTAATCACCAGCACCCTTTCTCCACCTAAACCACAAATTTCGGTATATGGAGCATATTTATCATCATCTAAAAATAAATGATGCTCACTATCAAATTTTTCGTGAGACGAGAGCGGAGACAAATCATTGATGTACATTACAAATTGAGTAGTAAGAGGCTTATCAAGACCTAAATCTCGATTAATCGCTTTTAACGACTCCTCATCGGCTCTTTGCCCCACCATTAAACGAGCTGGATCACCAGGAAGTACATTGAACAAAAAGAAAACTACAGTTACAACCCCAACTAAAACTAGAAAACCATAAATCAATCTCTTACCAATAAATCCTAACATACTACTTTATCAACTCTTTCTGAACGTGCTCAAACATAACCACAATGATAAGCTATTTCCTCGTCAGAATTAATTCTTTGGTTTTATTATCAACAGTCACTTTCGAAAAATTCATTAAAGCGCTTTGCCCTAACAGCAAAGGAGCCTTATCGTTACCCACAACACTAGCCTGAATATCTTCCAATACCACACCACCAATTTCTAACTTTCTAATAACAAAATCAAGTCCTGTTGAAATTCCTCCATCAGCCATTTGGTATTTCACCTCACCTATGACATCTCCATCTTTCAATCTACCATCATCATAAAGGAATGCCGCCTTTTCTGAAGAAATACTTACAGAACTTGCCCCAGTATCATAAACCACTTCCACTGCTAATCCATTAATTTTAATTGGCAACCAGAAAACTCCATCTTTTTCAACCATCTGAACCCTTATCTCATCTTGAATAGCATCAGAAGTCACCTCATTAATATTCTTAATCTTTGAAAGAGCCTTATCTATTTCTGGAAAATTATTATAGTGCCACTTTCCTAATACCACTCCATTCTGGAGTAACACAAGTCCTGGATTAGATCTAATTACCGTTTTTAGTATCTTCTCATCCCCTTCTAAATACTCAAAGGTATTACCCGTTTCTTTCTTAAATGACTCAATATCTTCATATAATGACGCTGATGCGCCTATAAAACGAATGCCTTTTTCTTTAGATAATTTAACGAATTCGTTTACCTCATCTTGAACTCCTTTATCTGAATGAGCAATATCATAAGATACCAAAACAAAAACAGGTTCGGCACTTTCTAGTAATTGATGAGTTTGTTCCTCATCTCCGATATTAAAAGACATAATTGGGGGCATATACCCATCCTTAATCATGTAGGATTCACCTTTGGTTTCTTTGAAGGCCCATAATGTGTCTTCGTACATTTTTTCTCCCATGTAAGCGTCGCTACGTACTTGTTTCAATTCTTTGGTTAATTTATTTTCTAATACATAATCGTACACAAAAACTGGCGCTTCTACTCCTTCAATTTCTTCTGCTGTTCTCATTTGCAATGGAATACTTTTATTAATTCCATAAGGCCTAAAATCCATTTGAGGAAGATTTGTTAAACAATACCATGCAAAGCCAAACGAAACAACTGACACCATTAATGCGACTTGCCAATCCATGTCCAGCACACTCAATTTCAACTGTTTAATTATCAAATAAATAATGAACGTTGCGATCGTAAAAATTAATGGAAACCACCATCCAAATAACATTCCTCCTAACACTACGACAAAAAGTATAGATAAAGGCAAAATTATTAAATCATCAGTTTTGGTGTTTATTTTGATAAAGCTACTTCTAACGATTAGAATAATAACAAATACCAATAATAAGATGTCTTTTTTAAACGATTCCCAAGGTGTTAAAGACCTTCCAATAGAACCTTTAAGTGCATCGCCAAAGCACCCGCAGTCTGTTACACATGTGACACCTCGCTCAACTTCTACTCCATTTTCGACAACTGTATAAACACCATTTGGATCGCATTGTGCTGTATAAAAAGTAAGCCAACTAAAGAACAAAATCATGACTAGCAAAGACCAATTGGTTAGCTTCGATTTGCCGCCGAACAACACAGCAAAGCCTAAAATAATTTCAGATGATGCAACCAAAATCGAGATAGCTAAACTATAAGGTTCAAAAAATGGCCAATTAAGTGCGCTTTCAGCGAAATACTCTTCTAATTTATAGCTAAAACCTAATGGATCGTTCGCCTTGATTAAACCTGAAACGACAAATAAAGAACCTACCAATATTCTAGAGATATAAGTTGACCATTCTATCCCCTTTTCATGAACCAACGGAAGAACACCTATCACAAGAACACTAACTGTAATAAATGTGTACAGAAAGTCGAAAGCGTTATATGTAACACCAATCCCAACTAAAACTAACGATATTGAAATATAAAAATAGCTTAGTAGCTTGTATTTATTTGTTGTTTCCATCTTTACAGATTTTGATTATTCAAACCTAACTGAAACTAACCCTCGATTTTTTTCTTTAACAATACTTTAACTTTCTCCTTCTTCTAACTTTAACAATGCAAATACAGAATAATTTAGAATATCATAATAATTGGAGCTAATACCTTCTGAAATTAGTGTTTGTCCATCATTGTCTTCAATTTGTTTTATCCTTAACAGCTTTACTAATATCAAATCTGTTAAAGAACTTATCCTCATATCGCGCCATGCTTCACCATAATCATGGTTTTTAGCTTCCATTAAATCCTTGGCTTTATTTGCATATTTATCAAACAATATTTCAACCTTATCAGTTTCCATTTCGGCATTTTCGACACTAACGGTACCAATTTCCATTTGAATTTGTGCCATAATAGAATAATTAACAATAGCCATAAACTCAGGTCTAATACCTTCGCCAACTTTGCTAATACCCTTTTCTTGAAGTGTTCTAACTCTATTACCTTTTATAAATACTTGATCTGTAATTGATCCCAATCTAAGAATACGCCAAGAAGTACCATAATCTTTCATCTTTTTCACAAAAATGTCACGGCATTTTTCTATTATTGAATCGTATTGATCGGACGTATTAATCATTCGGTAATCATCTGAAAATTAAGTGGCACAAGATACATTTTTTGAAAAAAGGAGGTCGATAAATTGTAGAGGAAATCTATTATTTTTAGACGAACCTATTGTTATGGGGATATTAAACGTTACTCCAGACTCTTTTTTTGATGGTGGAAAATTTAACTCAACTGCGAAGGCGTTGCAGAGAGCGGAAACAATTCTAAACGAAGGGGGGAGAATACTTGATGTCGGTGGATACTCCTCTCGTCCTGGAGCAGATATTATTAGCGAACAGGCCGAAATAAAAAGGGTAATTCCAGTTATTAAAGAAATTACAAAGTTATTTCCAGAAGCCATTATTTCAGTAGATACTTTTCGGTCGAATGTTGCGACCAAGGCTATCGAGGTCGGAGCATCAATAGTAAATGACATTTCCGGTGGCGATGGCGATAAAAAAATGTTTGATACCATATCATCAATGCAAGTTCCGTTTATAATGATGCACATGCAGGGTGCTCCAAAGAACATGCAAACGAACCCCACATACAATGATGTTGTTTTGGATATTCTAAAATATTTTTCTAAAAAAATAAATAAGTTAGCAGAACTCGGGGTAAATGACATTATCATCGACCCTGGTTTTGGGTTTGGGAAGACCATAGAACACAACTACGAAATTCTTGATCGATTTAATGAATTTAACCTTCTTAATCTTCCCACGCTTGCAGGCCTTTCACGTAAATCAATGATTTACAAAAAACTTGGTATCTCTCCAGAAGAATCTCTACCTGAAACAATTAGGCTAAACAAAATTGCTTTACTAAGAGGAGTCAACATTTTAAGGGTTCACGATGTAAAAGAAGCGGTTGAAATTACTGAATCATATAAAGATGATTAGCTTTGTACCATGCTTCTAAATCAAATAAGTTGGATAGATTTTATTGATGTATTCCTAGTTGCATTCCTTATTTATCAGTTGTACAAAATCATAAAAGGAACTGTTGCTATTCGCATTTTTGTAGGAATATTCTTTATCTACCTTTTCTGGAAGGTAACTGAGGTATTAAAAATGGAGTTGCTTTCGGAAATATTAGGTCAATTTATTGGTGTTGGGGTTATTGCTTTAATTATCGTTTTTCAACAAGAACTTAGGCGATTTTTGCTACTTATTGGAACGAGCGGCTTTTTTAACGACAAAAAAGCCGCAAAACGATTATTTAGCTGGACCAAAGGGAACGAAAACGAAAGTTTACTGGACATCCCAGCAATTGTCTTGGCGTGCACCCATATGTCAGAAACAAAGACTGGAGCATTAATAGTCGTTGCAAAATCTACTGATTTAGGCATGATTACTTCCACGGGGGATGAAATTAATGCCAAGATATCTAATAGACTAATTGAAAATATCTTCTTTAAAAACAGCCCACTGCATGATGGTGCCATAATTATTGAAAAGAACGTAATTAAAGCGGCTCGCTGCGTATTACCCTCTACTGAAAACAAAGAATTTCCAGCGACATTAGGGCTGCGACACAGAGCTGCAGTGGGGATTACAGAGAGCACTGATGCTATTACCATATCGGTTTCAGAACAAACTGGCGATATTTCTTTTGCTAAAGAAGGAAAGTTAGAGAGAAAAATATCCGCAGATAGGCTTAGAGATAGATTATTGAAGGAATTGAATTAAACTTCAATCTTTAACCCATCATACCCTAATTCAACAAAACTAGGCAGCTCTTTTGAAACATCTGCATGTATGCCAAGCTGATGGCTAATGTGAGTAAAATATCCTTTTTCCGGCTTTATCTCATTCATTAAATCAATTGCTTCTTCAAGAGTAAAATGAGAAATATGTTCTTTTCTTCTCAGAGCATTTAGTACAAGTGTCTTGACTCCTTTTAACTTTTCCTTTTCTTTTTCGCTAATGTAGTTTGCATCAGTAATGTAAGCGAAATCTTTAATTCTAAACCCTAGCACAGGGAGTTTGTGATGCACTACTTCTATCGGAATAAACTTGGTGCTATTTATCACAAACGGTTTGGAGTCGATTTTAACCAGGTTAACCAATGGCACACCTGGGTATTTAAAATCTGCAAAAGCATAATGAAAATCATTCTTTAAAGCTTTTTGAACTCGTTCGGTAGCATATAAATTAATGTCTTTCTTCAGCATAAAATTAAATGCTCTAACATCGTCCATACCTCCTAAATGATCTTTATGCTCGTGCGTATAGATAACTGCAGTAAGGTTTTGAACATTTTCTCGCAACATTTGTTGCCGAAAATCTGGTCCCGTATCAATAACAAAAGTATCATCACCATCTTCAATCATAATTGAAGAACGGAGCCGCTTATCTTTTTCGTCCTTAGATTTGCATACCTCACAATCACATGCAATAATTGGCACGCCTTGGGATGTTCCGGTTCCAAGAAAGGTGATACGCATTAAGCGTGAACAGGAAATAATTTATACACCTGCTCTAATGCATAATCTATTTCATCTTTTGTTGTATAACGGCTGAAGGAAAACCTTACTGCTGGTCGCAATACATCAGCACCTATACCATTTAAAACATGCGATCCTTTATTGGATCCAGAAGTACACGCACTACCTCCAGAACAGCCAACACCAGCTATGTCAAGATTAAACAACAGCATCTCAGATTTATCAGACTCTGGAAAACACACATTTAATACAGTGTATAACGACTGCCCATCATAATCACCATTAAAAGACACGTCATGCACATTGGCGCGCAACTGTTCAATCATATATGTTTTTAATCCTAGGACGTGTTGGTGATGTTCATCTGTATCGGTAAGTGCCATTTCCAAAGCTTTCGCAATACCGACAATGCCATAAACATTTTCGGTTCCACCACGCATATTACGCTCCTGCGAGCCCCCATATATAAGAGGGTCTATTTTTAATTTACTATCTATGTATAGAAATCCTACTCCTTTTGGCCCATGAAACTTATGTGCCGCAGCCGTGATGAAATGCACTTTTAGCTCTTCTAAATCCATCGGGTAATGCCCCATTGTTTGAACGGTATCAGAATGGAATACTGCATCATACTTTTCGCATAGCTCACCAACCTCTTTTAATTTAAGTAAATTTCCAATCTCATTATTGGCATGCATTAAAGAGACAAAACTTCTTTCATTTTCTTGAAGTAGGCGCTCCAAATCTTGTAAATCAACATGCCCATCTGGCTTCAATTTAACATGGGATAACTTAATTTTATTATCCTTCTCATAGTTTTCAAGAGTATGACCTACAGCATGATGCTCAATAGCAGAAGTGATTGCATGCTTAATCCCTATAGATTCTATAGCACCTTTTATCGCCATATTGTCCGCCTCTGTTCCTCCTGAAGTGAAAAATATTTCTCCAGGTGCTGAATTCAACATCCTAGCTATATTTCTTCTTGATACTTCAATTAAAGCTCTTGTTTTCCTTCCAAAACTGTGCGTAGAAGATGGATTTCCAAATTGGTTTCTTAACACCGGCAGCATAACTTCCACAACTTCAGGTGCCATTGGCGTGGTTGCCGCATTATCTAAATAAACTTGTTTTATCATGCCGTTACTGCTTTAATATCATCAATAATCATTTTTGCTAAGTCGTTGGCTTTATTTTCAGACTCACTCTCAGAATATATTCTTATTATAGGTTCTGTATTCGACTTGCGAAGATGCACCCATTCTTTATCAAATTCAATCTTCACCCCGTCAACTGTGCTTACTGGCTTATCTTTATACTTATCTTTCATCGATGCAAGAATAGCATCAACATCAATATCTGGGGTAAGTTCAATCTTATTTTTTGAAATAATATAATTAGGATAAGTAGATCTAAGTTCTGAACATGTCATATTAGACTTAGCTAAGTGAGTTAAAAATAAGCCAATACCTACTAACGCATCTCTGCCATAATGGGATGCTGGATAAATCACTCCACCATTTCCTTCTCCACCTATAACTGCATCAGTCTGCTTCATCATATCTACGACATTAACCTCACCAACCGCTGATGCCGTATATGTTTGATTAGCTTTTTCGGTAACGTCTCGCAGCGCTCTAGTCGAAGACATATTCGATACAGTATTTCCTGGTGTGTGCTTTAACACATGATCTGCACAAGCCACCAAAGTATATTCTTCTCCAAACATGGATCCATCTTCAGAAACCATTGCAAGACGGTCAACATCTGGGTCTACTACAATTCCTAAATCAACTTTATTATCTTTAATCACCTTCGCGATTTCCGTCAAATTTTCTGGCAAAGGTTCAGGGTTATGCGGAAATTGACCATTGGGTTCACAATATAATTCCAAAACTTCGGCTACTCCTAGTTGCTTTAATAATGGTGGCAAAAACAATCCTCCGGTTGAGTTTACACAATCAATCGCGATTTTAAATTTCTTTGCAGTTATTGCTTCTACATCTACCAAATTGAGGTTTAGTACATGATCTATATGCTTTTGTAAATACGTATCGTTAAGTTCATATGTCCCCAAATCATCCACCGCTGCAAAACTGTAATCATCATTTTCTGCCATTCCTAGCACCTCTGCTCCATTTTCTGCTGTTATGAATTCACCTTTTTCATTTAATAGCTTTAATGCATTCCACTGTTTAGGGTTGTGCGATGCTGTTATAATTATTCCTCCAGCTGCATTTTCCATGGGCACGGCTATTTCTACAGTTGGAGTTGTTGAAAAATCTAAATCAACGACATCAATTCCCAGACCTTGTAATGTTCCAACAACTAGACTTCGCACCATTTCACCAGAAATTCTTGCATCACGACCGATAACTATCTTTACTCTTTCTTGTAAAGATTTTCGTTTTATCCATGTTCCAAATGCAGAAGTAAATTTCACAACGTCTAAAGGTGTTAAAGCATCGTTAGGGTTGCCTCCTATTGTCCCTCTAATTCCTGATATTGATTTTATTAACGCCATTCTATAATTTTAATTTGCTGCAAATATAGCAGTTAGGAGTACAAGGCCATTCTATTGTCGCTAAGAAATAAAACCATTTCAAGTTATTAAGTTTTCAATAATGAGCCTTTCTAAAAACCATAGTGAAATAACAAGTATCTAAACATGACAGCCTAATTTAAACTCACAAATTTTATCAATTGTTAATTTAATTGTTAACAACTGTAAGTAGTTTTCTGGAAAACACATTGTTTCTATTTTATGTTTGTTAAGCAAGAAACATTAAGCAATTTGTTTATGGGAGCATCAGAAAATTACGATAACGACTCAGAAGAGGATCTTACTTCAATTGAAAAATATAATGAGATGATTTTCAAACGAAAGTCATATTACTTTGATATTGACGAATTTGAAATTATTGTAAACTATTACCTTGAAAAGCAAGACTGGGTTAAAGCGTTAGATGCGATTGAATACTCTAAGAAGCTTCATCCGTTTGTCCCTCGACTTTTAGTTAAAGAAGCTGATCTATTGGGCGCAACAGGTCAGCATGAAGAAGCACTTGCACTTATAGCAAGAATTGAATTAATTGAGCACCGAAATCCTGAACTTTTTCTAATAAAAGGTTCTTTACTTAGTGAAATAAACAGTACAGATAAAGCGATAGCTGCATATATAAGAGCTGCGGATTTGTCTTGCGAAGCAAAAGACGAAGTATATATTAGTATCGCTTATGAGTATCAAAATCTTGAGAAATTTGAAAAGGCGATAGAGTATTTAAAGCACGCACTTCAAACAAACCCTGCAAACGAAGATGCATTATATGAAATTGGGTTTTGTTTCGAGCAAATAGATAAACCAGACCAAATGGTCGCTTTCTTGCGGGCATTTCTTGATGAACATCCATACTGTGACCATGCATGGAACAGTCTTGGGAGCGTAGAGCTCCGCCAAGGAAACCATGTAAACGCAATTGACGCTTTCGATTACGCCTTAGCAATCAATGAAGATTTTGTTACTGCATATTTTAATAAGGGTAGTGCACTTATTGCCACAGAGAGATTTACAGAAGCTATTGAAATCTACGAACAATCTGTTAGTTTTGACCTTGCGGGATCATTAGCTTACCACCAAATTGGTTATTGCCATGAACAATTAGGTGACTTCAACAAGGCGATTGTTTTGTACAATAAAGCAACAAAAATTGATAATGAATTCGCAGAATCTTGGATTTCGTTAGCAAGGCTCTACTCAGATAAAAACAAACATGTTGAAGCAATATATGCAGTTAAAAAAGCACTGGAAAAAGAAGAAGACAACTCAGAATACTGGTGCTTATACGCCCATATCCAAGGGAAAGCAGGATTAATTGAAGAAGCTAAATTAGCATACGACAAAGCTGTTGAAATTGATTTGTTTAACGTTGACACTTGGTTGAGTTATTCAGACTTACTATTTCAGAACGATTACTTTGATGAATCAATTGATGTGCTAAACAAGGGAATTACAAACAATCCATCAGCAGCGAAATTATACTACAGACTTGGTGCTTATTTTATTAGTGTTGGTTATGAAACCGACGCAGAAGATGTATTATACCATGCACTAACTATGGATTTCGAAAAACATGATCAACTTTTTGAATTTATGCCTCAAGCAAAAAGCAATCTATTTGTTCTTGATTTGATTGACTCTTTTAAAGAAGCGTAACCAAGTTTCTTTTATCAAGTTACAAGAGTACGTGTATAAATTTCTGAATCTTCTAAATCTTAGGTAAGTTTGCACCATAAAATTTAGACATGAAAACAATAACAGTTCAAGAATTAAAAGCTAAACAAGACGCCAAAGAAGATTTTCAATTGATTGACGTTCGAGAGCCTTATGAAATTGACATCTGCACAATGAATGGAGATTCTATTCCTATGGGTGAAGTAATGAATAGAATTGAAGAAGTATCTAAAGATAAACCCGTTTATGTTCACTGTAGAAGCGGAAAACGTTCTGCTGCAGTTATTGATTCTTTAGAAAGAGGACATGGATTCGACAACTTGCACAATGTAACAGGAGGAATATTAGCATACGCTTCAGAAGTTGATACTTCATTAGAGCAATACTAATGCAAAGATCTGCTAAAGATTATATTGTACTGCTTTTTAAAGGTATA
>Ga0209406_1000488_pt1 | contig 31363 bp, 28 predicted proteins | sample COGITO_mtgs_1204_FD_184808 | JGI IMG/M metagenome (GOLD analysis project Ga0209406, IMG submission 184808) | Pelagic marine microbial communities from North Sea - COGITO_mtgs_120426 (SPAdes) (version 2) | ecosystem: Environmental > Aquatic > Marine > Epipelagic ... | reverse complement strand
ATGCTAATAAAGACTCGATAAAGCTCGAAATGTCAATTGCTGAAATTACAAAATCTACCAATATTTATCCTGAATTTTACCATGCTCATTATAACCTAGGACTGGCTTACCAAGCGAAACAAGATCATATAAATGCGGTTAAATGTTTTAATAGAGTTCTCGAAATTCAACCTTACCACATCAACACACAGTACTACCTTGGCATGTCTCTAGGGCATGGATTCAACAAGCCATTAGAGGCTATTACATATATGGAAAAAGGCATTGAGTATGGATATTCTGGAGCAGACAGGTATGTAAATCTTGGTGTTGCTTATGGTATGTCTGGTAATTTCCCAAAAGCATTAGAATGCTTTACAAAAGCTACTCAAGAAGATCCGACCAACCCTCAATCATACGTAAACATGGGAATCACTTATAGCCAGATGGGCGATCAACAAAAAGCGCAAGCAGCTATTGATAAAGCGAAACAGCTTGACCCAAACGTTAAATTGCCTGGACAATAGCATTTTGATATCCCACTCAGTTTGTTAACACTACTATCCTCACCGCTGCAAGGTTTTACAGACTTCCGGTTTCGAAATGCCTTCGATAAATATTTTGGAGGAATCGACACTTTTTACTCCCCATATATTCGACTAAACGGTAAACTTGTTATCAAGCCAGCCTACGAACGAGATATCCTACCAAAGAATAATACGGTTCAAGAGGTTATTCCCCAGGTGATGACAAACAATCCAGACGAGTTCTTGTTTGTCGCCAAATACGTTCAACAGTTTGGCTACAAAGAACTCAACTGGAATTTAGGTTGTCCATACCCTATGGTAACGAATCGCTGCATGGGCTCGGGGCTTATCAATCATCCTGGCAAAATAAATGATGTACTTGACAAAGCCCACACTGAGTCAAACATCATTGTTTCAATGAAAATGAGAATGGGTTACGAAAACCCGGAGGAAATACTTTCCGTTTTTCCGATTCTAGACAAATACCCAATAAAGAATATTGCCATTCATGCACGAGTTGGCAAACAACTTTACAAAGGTGGAGTTGACCTTGATGCCTTTCAGCGATGTGTTGAAAACACTAAACATAAAATATACTATAATGGTGATATAACTTCTGTTGAAGCCTTTAAACGGATACAAGAGCGTTTCCCTTCGATTGACCATTGGATGATTGGCAGGGGGCTAATTGCTGACCCTTTTCTGCCAAGCATGATTAAGAGCAATAGTTGGGATTACCCAAATGATCGATTCGAAATTTTTAGCAAATTTCACGACACATTATATCACGAATACCAACAAGCCCTATCAGGAGACAATCACCTACTAATGAAAATGTATCATTTTTGGGAGTATTTTAGTGCCTCTTTTGATAATCCACAGAAAACTTTGAAAAAAATTAAGAAAGCCAAAAACATAAAGAAGTACGATTCTGCAGTTCAAGAAATATTGGAATAATTCTTATAAACTAATTTAGACCTAAAAGTTTTATCTGTAAAACTTCTACACCAAGCAAAAGTCACTGGATTTAACAATTATTATAAATCATTGTTTCTTCGGGGTCTTCTTAACCCTCTTCAACGAAAGTGTATTCATAGAATTAGTTTCTAAACCCTCTATGTTATTATGAACAAATCGCACAACCTCATTATAGTATAGCGGCACTACGGGGGCCTCTTCAATTAAAATTCTATCCATTGCTTGGTAATAACTATAGCGCAAAGAGTCGTCAACTTCGCCCATTGCCATGTTGTATAATTTATCAAATTCGAAATTCGAAAAATGAGTATAATTAAACCCTTTAGGAGCATAATTATCACTATAATAAAGCATTAAAAAATTCTCTGCATCTGGATAATCAGCTATCCAAGATTTGGTAAAAAAGTTTGCCCCAGAGTTCTCAACCATTCCACGATAATATCCCTCATCGAAAACTTCTATTTCTGCAGGAATACCAATTTCTTGAAGCTCATGCTGAACAAAAATATTAACTTGCTCATATAGCTTAGTTGTTCTTAACTTTATTTTCGGCATCCCCTTTCCTTCTGGGAAACCAGCAACATAAAGCAATTCTCGTGCTTTCTCAATGTTATAATCATACCCTTTAACTTTATCAGCATCGTATGAAGCGATGCCTCTAGGAACGAAACCTGAGTGCGCCGGCACACCAATATTATTGCGTAGATACTTAACCATTTTATCTCGGTCAATCGCATAATTAATGGCCTTACGAATCGCTTTTTCCTTAAGCGGACTGATCTTTACGTTATCCAACGTCGCGTCCACGAGAATACCAAAATAAACTGTTTCTAACCAAGGTTGCTTTTCCATTTTAAAAGTCTGAATGTATTCTTCTTTTAATTCACCCTCATTTGTCAAAATTTCATCTTTAAACGAACCATCTAAACCTGATTTAAAATCGAAATTACCTCTAATAAAATCAAGAAATGCAACTTGCGGATCTTTTACAAAACTTACCGAAACAGCATCTAGATAAGGTAAACGATTATCACCATCCATCTCAAAGTAGTTCTCGTTTTTTACTAAGTTCAACTTTTCCCCTTCAACCCATCGTTTAAATTTAAAAGGTCCTGTTCCTACAGGATTTCTTCTAAAATCATTGCCGTAATATTCAACAATTTCTTGTGGAACAACAGAACAATAATCCATTGTGAGTAAACCCAAAAAAGGAGGATAAGCTTGTTTCAAAAAGATTTTAAATGTAACCTCATCAACCGCATAAAACCCTTTATAATGGCTTTTTTCTGACCTCTCTAATACACTAAAAATACTTCGACCTGGTGAAGCAACATCATCATCAATTAATCGAAAAAAACTATATTCGAAATCATACGCAGTTACCTTTCTGCCTTTTTTATTTTCAAAATTCTCATTGTCATGAAAATAAACATCATCCCTTAAGGTAAAAGTATACTCTCGCCCATCTTCAGAGACGGTCCAATCGGTTGATATACAAGGAACAACCTCGGTTTCATTATTCATCTGAACTAAACCGTTAAATATTTGATGCACGGGCCAAACGTTTTCTAAGTTCTTAGCATAGGCCGGATCTAATGAGGTAATACCTCCTGGTTCGTTATACCGAAATGCAGTTAATCCATTTTCCTCTGCTATAGAGTTGGGATTACCACAAGAAATAACAATAGTAACTGCAGCAATTAGGGCGAATAAATTTGAAACACTTTTCATATCTATATATTTCGAGAGTTTGTAAAAATCCTTAAAAGGTGGCTTCATAAGATTCAAGCGTTTGAGTTTTATCAACAAGTCAATGCTTAAAATACTTTTTCAAGCAAATGAGCTCAACAAATCTGTTGAAAAAACAGCACTTAATGTGCTCTGTTTGTGTAGTTTTGTAGTCTTCAAATTAGCTATGAATCAATTCAAAAAAGTCGCGTTTTATACATTGGGATGTAAACTAAACTTCTCAGAAACATCATCTATTTCTCGCTTATTTAAAAATAAAAGCTATGCTAAAGTTGACTTTAGTGAAAGTTCTGATATTTATGTGATTAACACGTGCTCGGTAACAGAAAATGCAGACAAAAAATGCAGGCAATTAGTTCGCAAAGCTTTAGCAAGCAACCCAAATGGTTTTGTTGCAATTATTGGGTGCTACGCACAATTAAAACCTCAACAGATTTCTGAAATTCCTGGTGTTGATTTGGTGCTTGGAGCAAATGAAAAATTTAACGTAATTGAACACTTAGATTCGATAGAAAAAAAAGAATCAGCAGTCGTTAAAAACGGAATCATCAAAGACGTAAAAGAGTTTGTGCCATCCTATTCTTATGGTGACAGAACCAGAAGCTTCTTAAAAATACAAGATGGCTGCGATTACTTTTGTTCATTTTGCACTATACCGCTAGCAAGGGGAACTAGCAGAAGTAATTCGGTTGGAGAGACAGTTAAAGTTGCAAAAGAAATTGCAAGAACTGACGTAAAAGAAATTGTGTTGACGGGTGTTAACATTGGTGATTTTGGAAAAAGTACTGATGAAAACTTCTTTAACTTAGTGAAAGAATTAGATGAAATTGAAGGTATTGACAGATTTAGGATATCATCAATTGAGCCCAATCTATTGAGTAATGACATCATTAAATTTGTGAGCCACGCAAAACGTTTCGTTCCTCATTTCCATATCCCCTTGCAATCTGGATCTAACAAATTACTAAAATCGATGCGGAGAAGATACGACCAAAAACTATACACTAGCAGGGTTAAAACGATCAAATCTTTGCTGCCTGAGTGTTGTATTGGAGTTGATGTTATAGTTGGTTACCCAGGCGAAACAGATGAGCTTTTCATGGAAACATACAACTACCTCAACGAACTCAACATTTCATACCTACACGTCTTTACATACTCCGAGCGAGAAAACACAACCGCCATTAGAATAAACGAAGTTGTTGAGCAAAAAACTCGTAACGAAAGAAGCAAAATGCTTCGCATTTTATCTGCTAAGAAAAAAAGAGCTTTTTATGAAGCTAATGTAGGTAAAACAAAAACTGTTTTATTCGAAGGACAGGAGCATGAAGGTTACATTAACGGATTTACTGACAATTATATAAAAGTGCAAGTTCCTTTTACGAAAGAACTCTCCAATCAAATGATAGAAGTAGAATTACAATCTGTTACTTCGTCTTGCACTATGAAATGCCAATTAACTAAACAATTAACCATATAATGTATCCAAGTTTATACTACTTATTTCAAGATTTATTTGGGCTTGAATTAGATATTCTAAAGCTCTTTCAGAGTTTTGGATTTTTCGTTGCGCTTGCCTTCGTGGTTGGCAGTTATATATGGACTAGTGAGATTAAAAGAAGAACTGGTCTTGGTCAGTTTCTTCCTCAAACAAAAAAGGTCATGAAAGGCGAAAAAGTTAAAGTAACTGATTTTACATCTTCAGTTATCACTGGCTTTTTGCTTGGATTTAAACTTGGGTTATTACTAACCGATTATGATGGATTTATTGATGATCCGCAAGGGTATCTTCTCTCTTTAAAAGGAAATTTAATTGCAGGAATAATTGTTGCTGGAATTTCACTTTTCATAAGTTACCGAGAAGCGAAAAAAGAAGAACTTGCCGAACCCATTGAAGTTGACCAAGAGGTTTCACCAGAAACGCATGTGAGCAATATGGTAATGATTGCGGCTTTATTCGGAATTATCGGTGCCAAGTTATTCCATTTACTTGAAAACCCAAGCCAATTCGAAACGCTGTTTTCTGCAGGTTCATTTTTTAGTGGATTAACCATGTATGGAGGATTAATAGTTGGAGGAATTGCGACAGGCTGGTATGCAATCAAAAACAAACTCAATATACTTCACACTTTAGATTCAAGCGCACCAGTTTTATTAATGGGGTACGCTATCGGAAGAATTGGTTGTCAAGTTGCCGGAGATGGTGATTGGGGAATCGATAACCTTGCTCCACAACCCAATTGGTTATCGTTTCTACCTGAATGGACCTGGTCATTCAACTACCCACACAATGTAAATAACGATGGAATTGCCATTATAGATTGCATTGGACCATACTGTTTCGAATTAGCCAATCCAGTATGGCCTACACCCTTATATGAGACATTAATGTGTTTGGGATTATTCGCCATCTTGTGGAAGCTAAAAAGCAAAGCGATAGCTCCTGGAGTTTTATTCAGTATTTACCTTATAATGAATGGAAGTGAACGCTTTCTTATTGAAAAAATTAGGGTTAACGTTGAACTTTTAGAAGGTGTTACGCAAGCTGAAATCATCTCTGCAGTTCTTATTTTTCTTGGAGCAATTGGCATTTGGTATTTTTCTAAAAACAAGGACAAATATAAAGCTGCGTGGTAAATATTGAAACCCTTTGCAGCGCAGTTTGCTGCTTGGCCAAAGAAACTGGGCAATACATCAAAGAAGAGCGTAAAACAATTACTATTGATATAGAAACGAAAAGTTTGAACAGCTTTGTTACCCACGTTGACAAAGAGGCTGAGCGGAAGATTATCGAACGACTCTCTTTATTACTTCCTGAGGCAGGATATATAGCAGAAGAGGGAACTAATGATAAAAAAGGTGAACTATACAATTGGATTATCGACCCACTGGATGGAACTACAAATTTCATACATTCTATACCCTGTTTTTCGGTTAGCATTGGGCTAATGAGAAACAACAAGATGATCTTAGGTGTAGTATATGAAATCAATTTTGACGAATGTTTTTACGCGATGGAAGGAAGTGCTGCGTTTTTAAACGGAAGAGAAATTTCAGTAAGTAAAACAGAAAATTTAAAAGACTCTCTTCTTGCGACCGGCTTTCCTTATTACGACTACGAAAAACTTGAGCCCTATTTGGAGCTATTGGGCCACTTCACTAAAAACACACGGGGCATAAGGCGGTTAGGTTCTGCTGCCACCGACCTTGCATATGTTGCATGTGGGAGATTTGACGGCTTTTACGAATACGGCCTTAGTCCTTGGGATGTTGCCGCGGGGGCATTTATTGTTCAACAAGCCGGAGGTTGTGTTTCCGATTTTAAGAATAGCGAAAACTATATTTTTGGCAAGGAAATACTAGCTACTAACCTGTTAACACATAAACACCTGCTAAAAGAAATCCAGCACTTCTTTTGAAAACCGGAAATAATATTGTATTTTTATTATACATTTTACGGAATTTTTGAAAAAAGGATTATTGATATTACTTCTTTTCTTCTCTTTCAGTTTTGATAGTTTTCCCCAGTTTTTTCAGGAAGCTAACAGCTGGAAAGCTTACCGAAAAGAATACTCCATTGGCGGTGGAGTCTCCAATTACAATGGCGATTTGGGCGGCTTAGATTTGGCAAAAGGAATCAATTTCTTCTTGTTTGATATGGAGTTGACTCAATTTAAGTATGGGTTTTATGGATCATATCGGTATAATCTAAACCAACGTAACGCGTCAAGCATTTCACTATTTTATGGTAAGATTACTGGTAATGATCAGCTTACCAATAATGTATATAGAAACAATCGAAACCTAAATTTTGAATCTGTTATTTGGGAGCTAACTTGGAACTATGAATTCTATATAATCAGGCCTTCTCCTGGGCATTTATACAACATTAAAGGTGCCAAGGGTCTTAAAGGCAATAAGTGGGACATGTACTTGTTCATGGGAATCGGGGCATTTTATTACAATCCTAAATCGGGTGGCGTTCCTTTAAGAGCTTTAGGTACCGAAGGTCAAGGAATACCAGGAGAAAGACCTACATATTCACCCATTGCAATAGCCTTTCCCGTTGGATTTGGTGGCTCCTGTAAAATAACTAAAAAGTTAAAGATTGGCACCGAGTTTTCGTATCGGTTTACCACTACAGATTTTATTGATGACGTTAGCGGCAACTACTATAGCCGAGACAAACTAACGCAATACAAAGGTGCTCTAAGTTCTTCAATGTCTGATCCTTCTTTTGGCACAAATCCAGGATGGACAAAAGAGGGCCAACAAAGAGGGAACCCGAAATACAAAGACGGCTACCTTTCTTTTCTTATAAAAGTTACTTATCTCCCTAAAAGAAAACCCAAAGGAGCAAATGTGAAACGCTCGGGCGGTAAGCACACTTTTAATAGGCGCAAGAAACGGGCAAGAATAGGTTACTAGTACCCTATTTATTCGTAATTTCCCACCGTAACAATAATACGGTATGCAAACAAAATTATTTTCAATTATACTTTTACTCCTTTTTTCTGTCAGCTATAACTGCATTTCTCAAGAAAAAAGTGTCTACGTTTTTAAAATAGCAGAGGAAATTGATTTGCCTGCTTGGCGAAAATCAAAAAAAGCTATTGAAGAAGCGCACCAGATAAATGCTGATCTAATATTCTTAAAACTTAACACATATGGCGGTAGCGTGTTATATGCAGACTCAATTAGCGAAAAAATATTTCGTTCCAAAATACCAGTTTATGTGTTAATTGAAAATAATGCAGCATCTGCAGGAGCATTTATTTCCTTAGCTTGTGATAGTATATATATGTTATCAGCTTCAACCATTGGTGCTGCGACAGTAGTTAATGGAGAAGGAGAAAAAAGTGCTGAAAAATATCAATCGTACTTTAGAAAAAAGATTAGGGCTAAAGCAGAAGCAAATGGACGAAACCCTGACATAGCAGAGGCTATGGTTGATGAAAGTATTGAAATTGAAGGTGTAATAGAAGTTGGTAAACTAGTGACTTTTACAACTCTTGAAGCTATTAAATATGGCTTTTGCGAAGCACAAGTAGAATCTATTGATGAAGCTCTAAAAAGAGCAGTTGGTGATGAATACAAACTAACTCATCAGAAATTATCTGAAATGGACACAATACTTGATTTTCTAACTTCTTCAGGATTTAGCGGGATATTAATCATGATAATAATTGGTGGCATCTACTTTGAATTACAGTCGCCAGGAATCGGATTCCCTATTGCTGCTTCTATTGCTGCTGCCCTGCTCTATTTTGCACCACATTATCTCGAAGGATTAGCTGAAAATTGGGAAATATTACTTTTTATGGTTGGACTTGCACTTATTGCGTTAGAAGTATTTGTTATTCCAGGTTTTGGAGTTGCTGGCATCTCCGGAGTTATTCTGGTTATAATAGGACTAACATTAAGCTTAGTTGGGAATGTTGGATTTGAATTTAGCCCTGTCGATGGTGATGAATTAAGTAGAGCGTTATTCACGGTCATAATTTCAGCTGCTCTATCTATATCTCTGTCTATCTACTTTGGTGTTAAACTAGTTGGTTCAAAAGCTTTTAGTCACTTAATTCTTAATGCATCGCAAAACAAAGATGAAGGTTATATTGCTGTTGACACAAAGGAGTTTGATTTAGTTGGAAAAGAAGGAATAACTACAACCGTTCTTATGCCCGTTGGCAAGATAGAAATTAATAATTCTATTTACGATGCTACAGCTGAAACTGGGTATATTGAGAAAGGACAGAAAGTGAAAGTAATTAGATTTGAGACTGCGCAACTTTTTGTCAGGAAAGTTTAAACAAGAACCATCGTACACGCTTGCACGCAGCTAAAGCATGGAAAGAAAATGCCCTCAATGTAAAACATGGAACGCTAGTAATAACTATTGTACCAAGTGTAATCAGCCATTAGACCCTCAACTGATTAGAGAACTGGCTGACAACAAACGAGAACAGGAAAATGCAAATAAACCGTTAGATCGTGTAGACATGTTTCATAATAAAATGAAACATTCACGGTTCCTGATTGTCCGGATTTTCTACACTATAATCTATTCCATATGGGTATCTTTTGTCGCCATAATGTCGTTCTTTATGTGGATGACAGCTGCCGGTCCGGGTTAAATAAGGATGAGACTATTTATTAATCCATATTTCATTATTTGCCTAACCATATACACTAGTGGATATTTTACAGAGCATTTGGGCATAACTCTTCCATATCAAATTCGTAACTATTATACTGATATTTTATGCCTACCAATTATTTTAACCTTGGTGTTATTTGTTCTTCGAATTTTAAGAAATGCTCCTAAACTGGTTCTAAATAAAAGTATGATTTTGTTTGCCTGGCTATACGTGAGCGTGTTATTTGAGTTTATTTTACCTCCATATTCTGAAAAATATACGCAAGACTACTTTGATATAGCAATGTATTCTATTGGGGCATTTTTATATTACAAAAGCCAAGTTGACTTCATAGAGATAAGAACATAACAAAATAAATATTGGCCGATAATCGTTATAGATAAAGACCCCTCCTGACCGCCAATTATTCATTAAACTTTAAGCTATGAAATTACAAATCATCGCGCATCCTGCTATGATCCTGTTCTACTTATTTTCATTTACTGTGGCAAATGCACAGGTGATTAATCCACCTCCGCAACAAGAAGATTATAAAAGAAGTTCTACAGGAAATCGCGCACCCATTATGTACACCAGCATCAGAGAGGCAGATGTTATGTGGAGTAAAAAAGTATGGAGGCGAATCGATTTAAGACAAAAAATGAATTACCCTTATTACTACCCTGTTGACCCAATTGCCGACAGAAAAAGTTTATTTGAAGTCATCTCAGTTGGACTTTTCACAAATGGAACTCTTACCGCATACGAACCAGGACCTTTGGGCGACAACGATCAATTCGACATAGCTTTATCAACTAAAGAGGCGAAAAATAAAATAGAGTCTTATGATAGTGTAGAAGTATATTTAATTGAAGAAGATGAAACCATTATGGTACCCGACACAACTATAATTACCTCCGCAGACGTTATAATGTATGAGATAAAAGAAGAGTGGTTTTTTGATAAGCAACGCTCCGTTATGGATGTGAGAATCATAGGAATATGCCCTATGGTAGAGAAAAAAGATGAAGAAACTGGTGAAGTTAGGGGATTGATGCCATTATTCTGGATTTACTTCCCTGCTTTGCGACTCGAACTCTCTCAATACAAGGCATTTAACCGACAAAACGGAGTAAGACTTACTTACGAAGACATGTTTCAAAAACGGATGTTTTCCAGCTACATAATAAAAGAAGACAACGTATACGACCGATTTATTAACGAATATACTGCAGGTATAGATGCATTGCTTGAAGCTGAAAAAATTAAGAACGAAATGTTCTTTTACGAACACGACCTATGGCAATATTGACTGATCTATTTTTCTACATTTGCCCTAAACTAAGGCAAATTGAATAACCTATTTCCACTCTTCTATCTGGGCTCTATTGAATATTATTCTAAGCTTGTAGAGCACGGTCAAATTATTTTTGAGCAGTTCGAAAATTTTCCAAAACAGACGTATAGAAATAGATGCGTAATTGCCGGACCTAATGGAAAACAGAATCTTCTACTTCCTGTGCTCAAAGGCAGAACTAAGCAACTTGTAAAAGATGTGCGCGTATCTAACACAGAAAATTGGCAAAAAATTCATTGGAAATCTCTTGAAGCTGCCTATCGTGCTTCCCCATATTTTGAGTATTACGAAAACGAATTTTACCCTTATTATCATACAGAATTTAATTCATTACAAGAATTTAATTTGAAACTTCATGAAACGATAATTCGACTTTTACAAAAAAACAGCTCATATTCGCTATCAGATCGATACGAACCAGTAAATGGAGTAGATTATCGTTCTTTTTTCAGTACAAAAAATCGAACAAACAACAAGAATCTTGAAGAAAAAATATACATACAAGTTTTTAGCGACCGAATGGATTTCTTGCCAAATCTCTCCATTTTAGATTTACTTTTTAACGAAGGTCCTAATGCTTTAGCCTATCTGAGATTGGTATAGTTATTATCCGAAAAATTGCGCTGAGGTCATTTTTTGAATAACTTCAAGCTCTAAAGACTTTATAAATTAAAACTCATTAGCAGCAATATTAAATTACTTTTCAAAGGAGATAGTAGCTTTATCAACTACTTCAATGTGGGCCTAGGGGCAAGCTGCAGCTATAATTACAAGGGGGTTAAAAGGTAAACTAAGCATTGAAAAATAAACTTAGTTTGGTAAACCAAAAATCCCATAAAAACAAGATTAAACAAGAATAAATCGTGAAAAATAAACCAAACTAGGTAAGAGATAACATACAAATAAAGCCATCATATCGCTCTGATTACAATGAAGTTTGCAAAAAATCTAAAAGGTCAGATTTTCATCTTCATCATCGACCATATCAGCCGCATCAATTAAATCAAACTTATGGCTCAAATTAAGTCTTAGCTGTGTTTTATAATCGTCTTGCAACCATTGTGAATAATTTTTGGTAGTACTTGCCAGACATTGCGAATACGTTCGAACGCGATACTCTATATCACCCTCGAGTAATTCAGCTAAAACACGAGCATCATATACATCTTCGCTATTATCCATACACATCTGTGCATGTTGCTCTACAGAACGCGTTATTACTTCTTTTGGTCGTAAACCTTGAGACAAAATCGACTTATATTCTTTCTTTATGTTAAAGAAAAAATCTTTTGTTTTAGCAAACTGATCGCGTATCTCATCGGGCATTTCATATTTAAAATTCTTCTCGATATCTTCATCGGTTTGAAGGTTTTCGTAATATGCGAAAGGTGAAATGAAAATCTCTTTCCAATCTACGTAGTCATCCCACATTCCAAACCGTAGAGCATTATTGCCTAAATCGATAACATCAAACGATTTTTTCTTTGGCAAAATACGAGAACCCCTACCAATCATTTGATGATAGAGTGTTAAAGATTTTGTAGCTCTATTAAGGATTATACTCTCCACGGTTGGCTCATCAAAACCCGTTGTAAGAATGCCAACTGAAGTAAGAACAGCATCTGGTTTATTCTTAAACCACTCTAGAATATCTCTACGTTCTTGCGCTGTATTGGTACTATCCAAATGCTTTATCGCATGACCAGCATCTGTAAAAGTATCTCTAACATGCATAGATGATTGAATACCACTATTAAAGATTAAAGTTTTTTTACCAATACTTTTTTCTTCATAAGCATAAAGTAACTTTTCTTGCATCATTACATTTGCATAAAGTCTTTCCGAAGAACGAACCGTATAATCTCCTGTAATACCAACTGTTAAAGATCCTAAATTTACATTGTAAGTATACGTATTTGCCTTTGCTAAAAATCCTTTTTCAACTAGGTCTGCTATAGAGTCTCCAATAATTAATTCATTATAATTAGAATTCATTGGAAGCTTAATACTTGAACTTAAAGGAGTTGCGGTAACTCCCAAAATAATACTCTTATCAAAATATTTAAAAAGTTTACTAAAAGAATTGTAATGGGCTTCATCAACAATAACCAAACCGATGTTATCCATGCTAAACTCTTCTTCTTGCAAACGATTGTTAAGCGTTTCAACCATCGCTACAAAACACTGGTACTTATTTTGATCTGGAAGTTCTTTAACACTGCTATCGATAATCTTATTGATGATCTCAAACTCCGTCAACATCGAAGAAGTTTGTGCACATAGTTCTATACGATGCGTTAAGATTAAAACCTTCTTTTTGGTATCGTCTATATATCTTCTTGCAACCTCAGAAAAAATAACCGTTTTTCCTCCTCCAGTTGGCAGCTGATATAAAATATTGTGGTTTTCTGGCGCACCGTGTAATCGCTTAAGAAGGTTCTCAATCGCTGCGTGCTGGTAGCTATAAAGCTCTTTTTTTGTTTTTTCTTCTGACACTTTTCAAGTAAAAAATCGTGCAAAGTTAGTGAGAATAAAGAGTTTTCACTACAATTGTTAAAAAGAATTTATTGTTAGGTTAAAACGAGCTTTTCTCTTGCTTCTTGAACCTTTTCGTTAGCTACATATTCATCATAAGTAACTGGCTTATCTACAAACCCTTGTGGCCCTAATTCAATTATTCTATTGGCAATCGTTTGCGTAAACTCATGATCATGAGATGTAAACAATACTGTGCCAGGGAAATCTTTTAATGAATTATTAAAAGCCGTAATAGATTCCAAATCGAGATGATTGGTTGGCTCATCTAAAATTAAGAGATTTGCTCCCGTTAACATTACTTTAGCTAACATGCAGCGGACCTTTTCACCCCCAGATAATACGGACACTTTTTTAAATGTTTCTTCCCCTGTGAAAAGCATTTTACCAAGAAATCCACGAATAAAAACGTCATCTTTTTCTCCTTCAGAATATTGCCTTAGCCAATCGATAAGGTTATCACTAGAGTTAAAATATTCTTCATTCTCATTAGGCAAATAACCTGGCGTAATGGTTTGTCCATAACTAAAGTTTCCGCTTGTTGGCTCTATCTCCCCCGCAAAAATTTGGAAAAGTGTTGTTAGTGCTAAACTACTTTTACTTAAAAAGGCGACCTTCTCACCTCTCATTAATTCAAAGTTTAGGTTTTTAAACAATGTTTGTCCATCATTTTCTACCGTTAAATCACGTACACTAAGAATTTGATTTCCTGCATCACGATTCTGCTTAAATATAATTGCTGGGTATTTTCGAGTTGAGGCTTGTATCGAATCGACCTTAATCTTATCTAATAATTTTTTTCTGCTCGTTGCCTGTTTAGATTTAGAAGCATTCGCGCTAAAACGTGCAATAAAGTCTTCTAGCTCTTTCTTCTTAGTATCTGCCTTTTTATTAGCTTGAGAGCGTTGCTGTAATGCCAACTGTGTACTTTGATACCAAAAAGTATAATTACCAGTAGAGACGTTTACTTTCCCAAAATCGATATCGACAATATTGGTACAAACTGTGTCTAAAAAGTGTCTATCGTGCGAAACAACGATAACGGTGTTTTTAAAGTTCAATAGAAAATCTTCTAACCAAGATACTGTGTGAATATCTAAATCATTGGTGGGCTCATCGAGAATCAAAATATCTGGATTACCAAACAACGCTTGAGCCAATAATATTCTCACTTTTTGCGCACCGCTAATGTCTTTCAATAATTTATGGTGATTCGCTTCTTCAATACCTAAACCACTCAATAACATCGCTGCGTCAGATTCAGCATTCCAGCCATCCATATTGGCAAATTCTTCTTCTAAATCTGCAGCTACCATTCCGTCTGCTTCAGAAAAATCTTCTTTTGCATAAATAGCATCTTTCTTTTGCATTACCTCCCAAAGCTCTCTGTGCCCAATCATTACCGTATTGAGCACAGTAACTTCATCAAATTCGAAGTGATCTTGCTTTAATACTGCCATTCTCTTACCTGGTTCGATAGAAACATGCCCCGAATTTGGAGATAAATCACCAGCTAAAATTTTCATAAAAGTTGACTTACCAGCTCCATTTGCACCAATAACACCATAGCAGTTATCTCCAAAGAATTTAACGTTTACTTCATCGAATAATACTCGTTTGCCAAACTGGAGGGATACGTTTTGGGCTTCTATCATAATAATGGGTTTGAGCGTGCAAAAGTAGTGTGTTTATTTGGTTTGGCAATGGCAGAGAATTTTTAAATAGAAACATTTAATTCTGCTGTATACTTTCCTATAATTGCCTGCCGATATTTTGGCAACTCAGTCAAACCTCTGTAGGCAATCTCTTGCATAATGCGGTTGCTCAACATAAACGTAGCAGTATTTTCGCCAAAGTCTCTAATTATACATTGCTGTATTGGCTTTAAAACGCGATCAATCAACTTATCTTTTGCTTGTCGTTTAGTTTTCAGCTCTGCAAACTCTTCATTTGTTAATCTCTTAACAGCCGAATCTGTTGTTGAAAGTTTCAACTCCAAGGTTTCAGAGATTAACTCTTTCAATACTTCTTGAATTCTTGCTTTAAATTCAGAATTGTGTAATCCTCTGTAAACCGTTTTTAGCTGCTTCCATCTTTTCAATTGCGAATGATCAACCGCTACCTCTCGCAGATAATCTTTGTCTAACACGAAAAAAGTTGGTCTATTGACCTCGCCAGATACGACCTCTCGGAAGTTCATCAAGCCGCTATAGATGTGCCACTGGTACTCTGTTAAATCTTTTTTGTCTTTGTCTTTTAACCCATTAGAAGCCTCCTTTTCGGCATAATCGTTTAACTCGTATTGCTGATTCTCTTCTGCTATATATCCAGAAAGTTGGTCGGAACACTTTTCTTGAATTTGATTTCTCAACTCAATAAGGTACTCAACATCTTCTGCTGCATATGTTAATTGCTGGTCTGTAAGCGGGCGCTTAAACCAATTGCTTTTCTGAGATGATTTACTACAAACAATATTCTGCTCCTCCAACAATAAGTTTGTTAATGATATTGCAGGATAATCCATCAACCTAGTTTGAATAACAATATCAAACAAGTTTTTCGGGTAGCAACCTAACGTATGAAGCAACCTTATATCTTCACCGAAAGCATAGACTACTTTTTCAATTTTGGGGTTCTCTAATGGTTCGAAAATAGGTTTTATATCGAAATCTGCACCTAGTGGATCAATCAAGAAGATTTCATCAGCTGCTTTTATCTGAAGCAAACAAAGGTTGAAGCCATAACGATAACGATTTTTGTCAAATTCTAAATCGACTGCAATTTCAAAAACTGAGTTTATCTTTTTAATACACTCTGATAGCTGTTCTTGGGTTGTTATGTATTCGAATGTCATCTAACTTGCTTAAACACTAAACCCAACGATTTTTCATAAAACCTAACATTACGTAATTCATGGGTGGTAGCCAACACTAAAGAAATTCCCTTTTTACCTGCTCTAGCTGTTCTTCCACTTCGGTGGGTAAAGTATTCATCTTTATCTGGCAGTTGATAATGCACTACGTATGCTAAATCTGGCACATCAATTCCACGTGCTGCCAAATCGGTTGCGACTAGAGTATGAATCGTATCATTTTTAAATGCACGCATTACTTTATCTCGCTCTTTTTGTTGCATATCGCCTTGAATACCATCTACGGCAAAGTTCTTTGCTTGTAACTGTTTCGCTAGCTTCTCAGTAGCTGATTTGGTTCTGCAAAAAACTAAACCACGGTTTCCTTTTTGAGTTTTCAAAAACTGAGTAATAATATTCAGTTTATCAACCTCTTCGCAAACAACATATTGATGCTCAATATTCTTGTTTACAATATTATCTTTACTTACTTCAATGCGTTTTGCTTCGGTAGACAAAAATTTATTAGCGATTTCTTTTACCCCATGCGGCATTGTGGCAGAAAACAACCATTTGTTTTTTACGCTACTCAACTTACTCAAAATTTCATCCAGTTCCTTCTTAAACCCCATCGAAAGCATTTCATCTGCTTCGTCAAGCACAACAATACGAACTGCGTCAAGATTAACAGCCTTTCTCTGTATTAGGTCGATTAATCTCCCAGGTGTAGCTACTATCACATGAGTTGGTCTAGTTAAACGAGAGATTTGTTTATCAATTTTTTCGCCACCATAAACGGCTTCAGAGAAAATTTTATTAGAATATTTAGTAAACTTAAATAGCTGTTTTGAAATTTGTTGTCCTAACTCCCTCGTAGGGCTCAATACTAATGCCTGAACTTGATTTTGTTCAGGACGAATTTTATGCAGTAAAGGCAAACCGAATGCAGCAGTTTTTCCTGTACCTGTTTGGGCTTGCCCAATCAAATCACCATCATTGTCAATCAACGCAGGAATAACCTCCTTTTGGATGCTCGTTGGCACTGTTATGCCCATTTCAGATAATCCTTTTACGAAATCGTCTGCAATTCCTAGTTCTTTAAATCCACTCATCTGCAATAAAATTAAATGCAAAAGTACACAATAGCAGCTATAAGATAATAATCGCTTCCACGGCATTGTGATCGGAAAGATTCGATAGATTTCCGTTCCATTTAGATCTAAAACATTTTATATTTCTATTTTTTATAGAAATATTAGAAGCAGGACTTGTACTTGATAAAATATAATCAAGAACCTGTTCTCCTCCTTCTTCTGCAAAAAACAATTCTTGATTGGCAAGGTTTGCACTACCTAGCTCCCTGTTCAATATCTTGCCGTCAATAAATTTCAACTTACACAACATCACTTCATGCCTTGTCATATTGTTTTTATCTGTATTTAAATCTCCTAATAACACAACAGCAATAATCTTTCCCCCTAGCATTTCTCGAATATGAAGATATTCATCAACCCGAGCTTCCTGAAATCTATCTTCGGTACCCGCCTGCAAGTGAGTATTAGCAATTAATAGTGTATCACCACCAACCATGACATGTGCCATTTGTAATCCCTTCGATGACAATTTATCGGCTGCAATCAAATTCGAGTAGAAGGTGTGTTTGTCTTTAATAATTGGGTGTTTACTAAATGTCATTAACCCGCTATTAATTTTAAAAACCCCACTTCTTTCTGGCTCCAAGTAATAAGGGAAGCAAGAATCAAGCTGACTAATAAGCTGCTTTCTGGCCTTTCTATGAAATACTTCTTGTAAAGCAATTACATCATAATCGTTGGAAAGCAAATGTGTGGCAATGGAGTCGACACGCTCCATCTGTTTGTCAAGCAATAATGCCGGTCGCAAGAAAATATTCCAGGTAACAACTTTTATTTCTTGAGCTGCAGAATAACAAACAATTCCAAATAAGAGAATAAATAAAGTCGTTACATTACGCATAGAAGCAAACAGAGATGTTGCAACAAAAATAAATAAAAACAAAAAACTGAATGAAGTGCTACAAATCCATAGCAGTACTTCATTCAGTTTACCCGTTGTAAAATTCAATATACCTTAGCAGAATTGCCCAGAAAAACGTATATTACAAAAAACTAAACAACGATTATTAATCAAAATAAGCAGTAATCTTAGTTGAATTAGGTTTAGTCGATGAATAAAAAACATCAATTAAAGCACCTTCTTTACTTATAAGATATTTTTGAAAATTCCATTTAACTGAAGAAGACTTTATCTCATTGAGGTTCTTGTCTGTTAACCAGTTGTATATTTCATGCTGATTTGAACCTTTCACATCAATTTTTTCAGACAACAGAAATGTAACACCATAATTTTTTTTACAAAATGACTTGATTTCTTCTGTGCTTCCAGGTTCTTGCCCGCCAAACTGATTACAAGGGTACCCTATAACTACTAACTTTTCCTTATACTGTTTATGTAAAGCCTGCAACTCCGTGTATTGCGAAGTATAACCGCACTCAGATGCAACATTTACCAATAAAATGTACTTTCCTTTGAATTCACTCATTGAAACTTGTTCCCCATCGATTGATTTAAAAGTCAAATTATAAAATTGACTTTTTATATTTTTGTCCGTTGCTGTGGATTGTGCGTTAGAATTTGAGAGTAAACTACTCAATGCAATCGTTAAAGTAATGTAAATTAGATTTTTCATATTTATTTTTTGTTTAGTTAGATAAAATTGTATTAAAAGCTTTGCGCAAGTCAGGATATTTAAATTGAAAACCTTCAGCAATTAGTTTTTCTGAAGAGACTTTCGACCCTTTAATTATCAAATTAGCCATTTCTCCAAAAGCTACGCTTAATATCCACTCGGGAATTGGTGGAATTATTATTTTTCTTTTTAAACCAGCAACAAGTTGTTTGTTGAAATTCAAGTTATTTATGTGACAAGGAGCGACTGCATTGTAAGGACCAGTAATTGTATTATTTGTTATAGCCAACAAGTAAATTCGACATATATCGCGCACATGAATCCAAGGCATGTATTGTTTTCCAGAGCCTTGAAACGCACCTATTCCTAATTTAACGAAGGGAAGTAACTTTTTCAAAATTCCACCATTTTTAGACAACACAATTCCTGCACGAATTACTGCAGTCCTAACTCCAAGCGAATTAAACTGTAAAGCTGCACTTTCCCAATCTCTTGACATTGTACCAAGAAAGTCATCACCAGCTTTATCAATTTCTGTATAAACGTGCTCATCTGTTTGAAGACCGTAAAACCCAATCGCTGATGAAGAGATTACACTTTCTAAACTATGTGAATTGGATTTAAACTGATTATATAGGAAATTTAAACTTTCAACTCTTGAATTATATAACTCAATTTTTCTTGCCTTAGACCAACGCTTTGCACCAATGTTGGCCCCGGCTAAATGTATTAAATGCTTTGCTCTGAATAAGAGGTCCTTATCAACAATATGTAAAGTGGGATTCCAATATGAATGCTTCGTTTCTTTTTTCGTAGACAAAATTCTCACCTCCATTCCTTTTGATTCAAGCATATTTTTTAGCTCTGAACCAACTAGCCCTGTTCCACCTGTAATTAAAATCATACGCATATAAATAACAAATTAAATCACTAATTGTTCAATTAACTTTTCTAAGTTCCACAGATTAAGTTATATGAGCGGTGTATTTTGATTTTCCTTAGCTATAATTAGCATTTGCAAGTCTTATTATAAATACAGATAAGACGTCTTTTAATAGAGCTAAAACTATACTGCTCCATTTAAGCTAATGTTTCTTGAAATAATTAACAAATTCAATACTTTATTAAGAATTTATTATATATTTACTTTATAGATTGCTGAAAATGAGTTTACTGACGCTGTACATCATTAGTTTGTATCTATTTTAATTTCTTTATTGCCGGATTGGATTTCCGTTTCTTAATTAAAATCAATACAGCACAACCATCGCTTAGTAAATTAGCTTTATATAATTAAAAATTTAAAGATTAATTAATAAACTATTAAAAATTAACAAGTTATGGACTAGGAGTTGCGAACAACTATTCGTATAAAACAGAAGAAGATGTTTAGTTTATTACGTCAATAAACCTATTAGAAATGCTATAAACACATCATCATGAAGAATTACAAAATACTCATTATTGAAGACAGTTTCATTGTATCAGAACTTTTAAAATTTACTTTACAGAGGTCTCCTAACTTTAAAATTGATGTTTGCAATTCAATTGCTGACCTAGATAAACACGATCACAACTATGATATTATGCTTCTCGATCACTATCTTGGAAAGTCTAAAGGAATTCAACTTACCGGACTAGACTTACTAATAAATAGAAAAAAATGGCTTTGTAATGTCCCCGTAATTATTTTTTCTGCGCAAAAGGATAATGATATTGCAATTAAATATATCGAAGAAGGAGCTATCAATTACATCTCTAAAGATGAAGATGATTTTATAGATAAAATTCAGCTATCAATACATAGCATAATAGACAATATTCATTCCCAGAAAGATCTCCAAAAAATAAAAGAACAAACTTTACAAAAACTAAAGAACAACGATTAGAGTTCTCATTAGTTTCTATCTGTTTTAATTCCCTTATTGCTGGATTGGATTCCCATTTCAGGATTAAAATCAACACAGCGAAATCATAACTAACTGATTTTACAGATAATTACATCATCGGCAAAATCACAGCTTAACAAAAGAGCATTGACTAATAAAAACTTAAAGATTAATGAAAAACTATTAAAACGTAAAATTGCATGGACCTATACAGCTGGTATTACGGACATTCGGACAATGCACTCCATTGTTAACCCTATTCCTAAAATGTTTTAAAATAAAAAATATCACTGGACACTTTTATGAAATTACACTTGGTCTCAAAAATAAATAGATAAATTATTGAAGAGGGAGGATCTGCAATCAACTATTTAACGAAGAAAATCATAATTACTGATTTTTTAACGATATCTCAGCAAGGCACTAATTTCAATTAACTAACCAAACATTATTAGCAACATCCTTGGATATAGTATGCAATTTGTGAACGGTACTTTTTAAAAGCTGCTCAAAAATTTCTATATCTCCTTCCAATGGTCTGAAGTCTTCAATAGAATGAATTTGAGCGAGAAGTGACTTATCAGAGACCATTTCAATCGTTGGCTTAATTTTTTGAGCTTCAATTTTCATTAAATCGTACTCCTCGTTGTTAAATTTTTCTAATAAAATATCTGCAGATATTGGAATTTGCTCCACTATAATATTCACTAGCTTATCTAACATTATTTGGTCTCCATTACAAAATGCAATTAATTTCTCCATCTTTAGAACATCCGAATATAAATAATTGTTCTTATTCGTGTCAGCAAGCGCAATATGTTTAAGAATCTTTTTTACTAAATCTTCCTGGTTAAAAGGCTTAGATAAATAATCATTCATCCCAGCCTCAAAACACTTCTCATCATCTCCTTGAATTGCATTAGCGGTAAGGGCAATAATCGGTGTGTTAAGTTCTAAATTTTCTCTAATATGCCTTGCCGTTTCTAGTCCATCCAGCTCAGGCATTTGAATATCCATTAATATTACATCAAACTTCTGATTATCTAGTATATCAATAGCTTCTAGTCCATTTAAAGCAATATCAACAATACCACCATTATTTTCTAATAAAGTTACGGCTAAAAAACGGTTAATCTCATGATCTTCAACTAGTAATACTCTTAAATTCTTTAGGGGTGTTTTATCATAACCACACAAATCATCATCACTTCCATCATCTAAATCAAGATTAAATGCCGTTCTTTTGAGAATTATTTCAACAAAAAATGAAGCACCTTTTCCCTTCTCACTTTCAACCCAAACTTTTCCCTTAAAAAGTCCGACTAACTCCTTAACAATAGATAACCCCATCCCTGAACCTCCATAAGCTTGAGATATACCATCGTTCTCTTGCTCGAAACTATCAAAAATCTTATTAAAATTAGATTTTTCAATTCCTATTCCTGAATCAGCCACTTTGAATCGAAATGTAGATTCATTACTTCCACGATAAACTTCAGAACATAAAAGCTCAACAGATCCATTACCCGTAAATTTGATCGCATTATCAACGAGGTTAATTAGTATTTGTTGCAGTCTTAAGTCGTCACCCAAATAAAATGTAGTATCTAAAATATCTGATGAATATTTCAGCTCCAAACCTTTTAATTCAGCTTTATATTTTAGTGTAAGATAAACTTTTTTTAAGATTTTATCGAGGCACATTTCTTTATTGACAAGCTGCATCCCCCCAGACTCAAACTTGGTTAAGTCCAAAATATCCGTTAGTAATTCTAATAAATTATCTGACGAAACTGAAATAGCTTTTAAGTATGATATTTGCTGAGTATCTAAAAAAGTTTGATTGAGCAGCTCAGTCATTCCAACTACGGCATTCATGGGAGTCCGAATTTCATGACTCATTTTTTCAAAGAAATTTTGCTTTATCGCCTGATTTCTTTTTGATTCCGCTAAAGCAATTTTCAAATCCTCTGATTCTCTTTCCTTTTGAATTGTTAACAATATATTTTCATATACAACACCAGCAATACTACAGACAAATTTTAACGCGTCAATGTGTTCACTATTAAACTTGTTTGGCACAGTACTGGCCAGTCCAAAAGCTCCAACAGATTTGTTTTTATTCATTACAGGTAACCAAATCCGTGACCTTATTTTAAATTTTCTTTTGCTATCATCAGACTTACCTGATTTATCAATTTTTGTGTCTGCAATGTTGAGAATTTCTTTATTTTCTAATACCAATCCTGGATGCCGTTCCATAGCAGTATTTTCTGACTCAATTTTTTCTTGATCAGTAAATCCTTTTGCGAAATATAGAGCTAATTTATTATTACTCGGGTCAACTAGGTATAACTCATTATATTCAACATCTACAATGTCTTCGATTATAGAATTAACAGTTTCTACTAGATTTTTAAAATCTTTAATAGCAGATAATGCTGTTGCAATATCTGCAAGATTCGAGACTAATTTAATTTTAGATAACATTATTCAATTCCTCCCAGCGCTGCGAACACATTCTTCATCTTGCACATAATGTCCTCCAATAACACCAATAGCACCGATTATCTTTCTTCCTGTAATTATTGGGCTCCCCCCACCTAACAAAATAAAGTCTTTTATACTAACTGCTCCATTATTTAATATTGGAGCATCTTTAATAAATTGCTGCCAAGCCTCTCCAGATGGCATTCCAAATCCAATAGCAGTAAGTGCTTTCTTTCTTGATGCATCAATAACCGTTAGAGCAAAGTTATTCATTCTCACAAAATCCTTAAAACAACTGATTAGGCAACTATACAAATTACCATATTTAACAAATTAGCTTTTTTATCTCACAATTGGCTAACAATTAACAACATTCTGTGTTTAAAGAAGCTAAATTAAAAGTTTTTCCTGAAATATTATATACACATAACGATATATTTTACAATAATCAAGCAAGAATTTCAATAATCAAGCCAAATAGAAAATGCCATTTTTCTAAAACGTATCGGAATGAGAATTCAGGATTTGAGAAAACAACAAAACCGAACATAAATAAATTTAGCTGCAAAATGCAAAAATCACGCTGAACAAATTAGCCGAATTGAGGGGGTGAGCTATATGTTTCAATCTGCTCACTACTTATTTATTGCGATAGGATTGAACATTCCACTAAACTAGTTATTAGACTTATAGTATAAGTATGTTAAAAACTAGTTACAGGGCACCACTAATACATTGAACAAAACGTTTCATCTTTCATCAAAAAAGCTTCAACCAAATTCGGTTGAAGCTTTTTTCTTTTATCGTGTTGAAGATTATTTCGTCTCTTCTTCAGCAGTTTCCTCTTCAGTAACTTCCTCGAAATCTACATCGGTAACTTCATCATCACCAGCTGTGCCAGCATCTCCTTGAGCTGCACCCTCTGCGGCTCCGGCACCACCTTGTGTTTCCTGCTGAGCTGCATACATTTCTTGACTAGCCGCTTGAAAAACTTCTTCTAATTTAGCCATTGTAGTGTCAATCATAGCTACATCTTTTGCTCCATGTGCTTTTTTCAATTCAGCTAGAGCGGTGTCGATAGGTTCCTTTTTCTCTGCAGGAATTTTATCTCCAAACTCTTTTAGTTGTTTTTCCGTTTGGAAAATCAAGCTATCCGCTTTGTTAATTTTTTCGATTTCCTCTTTTGCTGCGTTATCAGCATCAGCGTTAGCTTCAGCTTCTTGCTTCATTTTTGCGATTTCTTCATCGGATAGCCCAGAAGAAGCTTCAATTCTAATGTTTTGCTCTTTACCTGTAGCTTTATCTTTAGCTGCTACATTGATAATACCATTAGCATCAATATCGAACGTTACCTCAATTTGAGGAACTCCTCTTGGTGCTGGCGGAATGCCATCTAAATGGAATCGGCCAATTGTTCGGTTGTCTTTGGCCATAGGCCGTTCACCTTGTACTATGTGGATTTCAACAGATGGCTGATTTTCAGAAGCTGTAGAAAATGTTTCTGACTTTTTTGTAGGAATTGTCGTGTTAGCATCAATCAGCTTAGTCATAACTCCTCCCATCGTTTCAATACCAAGAGAAAGTGGAGTTACGTCTAGAAGAAGTACATCTTTTACTTCTCCTGTTAACACACCACCTTGAATCGCTGCACCAATTGCAACAACCTCATCAGGATTAACGCCTTTTGAGGGTTCCTTGCCGAAGAAAGCTTTGACAGCATCTTGTATTGCGGGAATTCTAGTTGAACCACCAACTAAAACGATTTCATCGATATCGCTATTGCTTAATCCCGCATTTTTCATTGCAGATTTACAAGGCTCAATTGTTCTCTTGATTAATTCATCCGCCAATTGCTCAAATTTTGCTCTGCTTAATGATCTTACCAAGTGCTTTGGAACACCATCAACTGGCATAATATAAGGTAAGTTGATTTCAGTACTTGTAGTACTTGATAGCTCTATTTTAGCTTTTTCTGCACCTTCTTTCAAACGCTGAAGAGCCATAGGGTCTTTAGATAAATCCAATCCCCCATTTTCACTTTTAAATTCTTCAACTAACCAGTCGATAAGAATGTGATCGAAATCATCACCACCAAGATGCGTATCTCCATCAGTTGCTAAAACTTCAAATACTCCATCTCCTAATTCAAGAATAGAAACATCATGGGTTCCGCCACCACAATCAAACACAACAATTTTCATGTCTTTACCAGACTTATCCAAGCCATAAGCTAAAGATGCTGCAGTTGGTTCGTTAATAATTCTTCTAACTTTCAAACCGGCAATTTCACCTGCTTCTTTAGTAGCTTGACGCTGGGAATCATTGAAATATGCGGGAACAGTAATTACTGCTTCTGCAACATCAGTACCTAAATAATCTTCAGCAGTTTTCTTCATTTTTTGAAGAACCATTGCAGAAATTTCTTGAGGAGTGTATAGTCTATCGTCAATTTTTACTCTTGGTGTATTATTATCTCCCTTTTCCACTTTGTATGGAACACGGCCAATTTCTTTGGCGCACTCATCAAATGAGTTACCCATAAATCTCTTAATAGAGCTTATTGTTTTTGTTGGGTTAGTAATCGCTTGACGTTTTGCTGGATCACCAACTTTTCTTTCTCCATCTTCAACAAACGCAACGATTGATGGTGTCGTTCTTTTTCCTTCACTGTTTGGAATAACAACAGGCTCATTACCTTCCATTACAGAAACGCAAGAATTGGTTGTGCCCAAATCGATTCCTATTATTTTACTCATATCTATATATTTTATTTTTTGACAAATTTTATTAAACCACTATAGTCAATTACTATACCAATAGAATTATCTTTAAATCTTAAGAAATTATGTCAGAATTGGCGTGACATCTGCCGAAAACCTACTGACAAATTAGCATAATCGACTAATAACAAGGACTAACAACAGTGTTACACGATTCGCATTGAGTGCTTGAAATATCGTCATTACAAAATTTACGACCCACAGTATAGCCTTCACTATCATTTGAAATAGCCGAAGTTAAATCACCATTCATAAGCTCATTTATCGTTTTCTCCCCTAATTTAAGAGAACCCAAGGTTGAAGTTCTCGATGAGAATATTCCAATTCCATTATTCACATTAGTAAATTCCTTCTTTTCTTGTACAATACCGGTAGTGGGTTCGTTTACTTCCATAAAAGTATTTAAATCATCACCAGCTGCAACTATTTTTAATTGAAAACTACCCACTCCAACAACTCTCTTAATAATTGTTTCATCTGCTACAGGAACATTTTTTCCAACTTCCAAGAAAAACTGCTCACCCGAAATAGCAATAGTTCTCTCTTTCCCGCCCTCTAAGTTGGATGTAGTATAACCTCCCAATTTAAATTCAAAACCCATTTGACGAATACCACTGTTACCATTACCTTCATCATACACTTCATCATAATTAAAGATTCCATAGATCTCGAAACGCTTTGCATCGGCCTTGGGAATAATCTTTAATTCTTGATCTGTAATTTCGCTTGAATTGGCAAAATCAATTGCTCTTTGTCCTGTTCCTGGAGTCACCCATAGTAAGTAACTTCCTCCAAAACCGAAACCATCGATAATTTCTGTTTCTGTTGTTACGATCTTTTCTTTTGATGTTCCTTCATTCAAAATAACAAATAACTTATATTTAGCTAAGGAATCTAATCTGCCTGAGTTGCCATTATTATCAGGTACTGTAAAATAATAAATCGTTTGGTTCGGTGAATAAAAGACACCTTCTTCCTTGTCTGTAATTTCTAATTCGTTAAGTGCAAACGTTGCTAGCTTTTGGTTGTCTTTCCATTCTTCAACATATGCTGTTAGATTTTGATATTCCGAAGAATCTCTAACTTGTGCCATATCAAATGCATCAGCCTCACCTAAGAATGCTTTATTAATTTTAACAAATTGAGTGTCTTGATTTTGATCCAATAAACCAAAAATTACTGTAATATCCTCCCATTCAGCATTTACATTGATGTCCTTATTACATGCATCCAATACCATTGCGAAAATTGCTACTGCTAAAACAGTAACAGTTGTTCTTACTTTTTTATTCATATTACCCTTTAAATGTTGCCAAAAATAGTGATTAAATCTTACCTTCTATTTTGATTATTTTTGCAATGAATTATTTTATTGAAATTTAAACAAAGATAAATAATCACGAATGCTAGGACACTCTATTTTATTAATGGTGGTCGGTGTTGTATGAATGGTTTAACTTCAAAAACAAAAGGTAAATGTCAGTAAACAAAGTTGAGGCGAAAAAAGTGACAACTCATGTTCTTCAAGAAATGAAGTTGAAAGGAGAAAAAATTTCTATGCTCACTGCATATGACTATACAATGGCAAAAATTGTAGATGGAGCAGGTATTGATATCATCTTAGTTGGAGATTCAGCTTCAAATGTTATGGCTGGTCATGAAACCACCCTTCCTATTACTCTAGATCACATGATTTATCATGCAGCTTCAGTTGTGAGAGGTATCGATCGCTCTTTAGTTGTTGTTGATTTGCCATTCGGCACCTATCAAGGAAACTCTAAAGAAGCTTTATCTTCTGCAATTAGGATAATGAAAGAATCTGGCGCACATTCAGTAAAGCTCGAAGGTGGCCGAGAAATCAAGGAATCTATTGAAAGAATATTATCTGCAGGAATTCCAGTAATGGGCCATTTAGGTCTTACTCCTCAATCGATCTACAAGTTTGGGACTTACGTTGTAAGAGCTAAAGAAGAAGAAGAAGCTACAAGATTAATTGAAGATGCTAAATTACTTGAATCAACTGGTTGTTTTGCTGTAGTATTGGAAAAAATTCCTGCATCATTGGCTGAAAAAGTAGCGAAAGAAGTAGACATACCTATCATAGGTATTGGTGCCGGTGGAGGAGTTGACGGGCAAGTTTTAGTTTTACATGATTTACTTGGTATGACTAACGAATTTAACCCACGTTTTTTAAGACGATACCATAATTTATTTGAAGAAATAACTGGTTCTGTAAAAGGATACATAAATGATGTTAAATCAAGAGATTTTCCTAACGAAAGTGAACAATATTAAGAATTTATGGAAATTCAAGTTCTTTACGAAGACAACCACATAATTGCGGTTAATAAAAGGGCTTCTGACATTGTTCAAGGTGACAAAACAGGCGATACGCCCTTAAGTGAGAAAATTAAGGATTACATACGGGATAAATACAACAAACCCGGTAACGTTTTTGTAGGAGTTGTTCACCGAATAGATAGACCGGTAAGTGGTGTTATTCTTTTCGCAAAAACAAGCAAGGCATTGTCTCGGCTAAATGAAATGTTTAAAACCAAAACGGTTCAGAAAACTTATTGGGCGATAGTTGAACAAAAACCAACAAAACCATGTGGCACATTAATCAATTTTCTGAAAAAGAATCAAAAGCAAAACAAATCTTATGCTTTTGATACGGAAAAGGAAGGGTGTAAAAGGTCTGAATTAGATTACAAATTATTATCGTCATCAGATAAGTATCATTTATTAGAAGTTAAACCAAAAACAGGTAGACATCATCAGATTAGAGTCCAACTATCAGCTTTAGGAAGTGCTATAAAAGGTGATTTAAAGTATGGCGCAAAAAGAAGCAACAAAAACGCTTCTATTTGTTTACATGCGTTAAAAATTGAATTTATTCACCCTGTTCAAAAAGAACATGTTTCAATTAGTGCTCCTGTGCCAGAGGACAACTTATGGTCATTCTTTAATAATAAATTCAAGAACTTAAGCGACAAATAAAGCAGCGAATAAGTTGTAATCCAATAATTAATCTTACATTTGCACAAAATTATTATTATTTATATTATATTATTATGAAAAAAGGATCAGTAAAGTTCTTCAATGAGTCAAAAGGATTTGGATTTATTATCGAAGAAGGGTCAAATGAAGAGCACTTTGTGCACGTATCAGGTTTAATCGATGAAGTTCGTGAAGGCGACAACGTTGAATTTGAACTTAAAGAAGGTAAAAAAGGATTAAACGCTGTAAACGTTAAAGTAATTTAATTTACTGTTTTTAACTTATTAAAAAAAGCCTGTCCAAATTGGACAGGCTTTTTTATTGCGCAATATTTCATGAATTAACAAACAGAAATACAATATACTGAGAATATAATGATGTGGCAAGTAAGAACTTCATAAGAATCTAGCGCTTTTCATCTTTACTAGGTTAATCCATATCTCTCTGCCATTTCTAGAAGGGTGAGAGTTATAACATGGCCCCATCACCACAAGTTTAAAATATGGCGAGAAATAAGCTTTATACTCATCAGTACTGCCACCAAAAGGAGGAGTTTCAATATTTAATGAGGCATCGAACATTAGTCCTACTAGTTTTCCGTTAACATTCAGCAAAGACGATATTTGCTCGGCATAATTCGCTCTAAGAGATATATCTATTGCACAAAAAAAAGTTTGTTCAATTATCAAGTCAAATTTGCCTGACAACTCAAAAAAGTTAACATGAAGTAAATTAGCCTCAGGAAATGTAGGTACTCTTCCCAATAAATTTTTTAAAGGTTCGTTCGCTATATCAACAACTACAACATTTTTAAATCCCAATTTATGGAGGTATTCCGCTTCATAGGAATTGCCAGCCCCTGGTATCAAAATAGAAACATCTCTATCTTCTATCTGATCTATATATGCCTTAATTGGCGGAGAAATCTCCCCCATATCCCAACCAGCCTGATCGTTCAGATATCTGTTATTCCAAAAATCGCTTGATAAATCCAAATTACACAGGTTATTCTTTTACCGCGTCCTTATTATAAGAAAAGAACATATTCGCCCAAATTATTTTGGACATAGGGTATAAAAAGGGTGCAAAAAAGATGTTCACCAATGCCGTAATTGCAAAGATGTAGTCTGGATCTGGAGCAGGCAATAAAACAAAGCAACCCACAATTGATGCTAGAATTGACATAACTCCTAAGCCGTAAGCAACAAAATAAGAGCCTTGATAAAAAGCAGGTTCCTTTTGAAATTTAGCTTGACAATACTCGCAATGGTGCCGAACAGAGCCCTTATAAGGTCGGCCTTTAAAAAATTCTCCTTTGTGACATACTGGACAACTATTGGTGAAAATGCTATACAACTTACTACCCTTTTTTATCATATAATTCTGATTAAAGCAAATATCAAATAAATAAATTAACTCTTCTGTAACATTTAGGACATTTACTAGTGAATTAAATCCAATACTAAATAATGAAATTATTCTTATCGGACAAGATAGGTGAATACAGAGTAAAACAATATTTATTCTTTCGTGGTTAAAAATAATTTTCAATAATAGTTGTACAAAATTCTTTTGAAATTGTCAAAAGCATTGCCAATCTGAAAAAATATTAGACCCACCCAGCTACAGCAAATTATATGCAATTGTTATGAAATTAAATTCTTTTAAAATCAAAATTAAGCTTGATTATCGATAATATTTGAGATCGATAATAATTTAATAAAAACCTTTTTCATTTTAATTTGAACAAATTGACATTTATTTTGTTTAACGTTTAAGTAAATTAACTAAACAAAAACAATAAACAATGAAAACAAATTCTATTTTTACGATTGTAAGTATCCTAGGGTATTTTACATTAACAAATAATCTCTTTGCTCAAACCACGGTATTTGATATCATTCAAGGAAGTCCTGATCATACGCTGCTGGAAGCAGCCTTAGTGCAAGAGGGTCTTGATGGTGCACTTGGTGATACATCTGCGGATTACACTGTATTTGCTCCTAATGACTCAGTTATAAATGCTTATCTTGCAAGCGAAGGAATTACTGCAGCAGATTTGCTAGCCACCCCTAATTTAAGTGATATTTTGCTTCATCACGTTTTAGGGTCAACATTCTTAGCCACTGATTTAGTTAACGGAGAAGTAACTACATTAAATGGTCTAGATGTTACGATTGATGTTACTGCATCACCTTTGATTGATAGTGCAACTGTTTTAAATGCTGACGTTCCAGCATATAATGGTGTTGTTCATGTCATAAGTAATATTTTGTTCCCTACATATGACGATGTAACCGAAGTAGTATCACAAAGCCCCGATCATACAGTATTGCTGGCGGCATTACAAGCGGCAGGATTAG
>Ga0209406_1000487_pt1 | contig 31376 bp, 32 predicted proteins | sample COGITO_mtgs_1204_FD_184808 | JGI IMG/M metagenome (GOLD analysis project Ga0209406, IMG submission 184808) | Pelagic marine microbial communities from North Sea - COGITO_mtgs_120426 (SPAdes) (version 2) | ecosystem: Environmental > Aquatic > Marine > Epipelagic ... | reverse complement strand
AAGCCCGTACAATTCTGTAGTAATGGGGCCACCGTAGCAGCCCCACATAATATTTTTACTTGGTGGCCGAGTTGTATACACAGGATGCATAAAACCCAGCGGTACCAATCACAGGTGCTGACAATACACTAGCAGCGCCTATTGCCGGGAGAGTAGAATTAGTCAAAATTGCACCTGAAGTAGCCCCCGCTATACCGACTACACCTAGTGGTGCTGCAATGCCAATTACACGAGAGGCAGCTATCGTAGTTACACCGATGACTACTGCAGAGATAGCACCGACACCGACACCAATTGCAATGTCCGTACCTGTGCATTCTATACTATTTTCGATAGGAGTGAGTGTATATTGACCCTCTGCGTAGGCAGTAGTAGCAGTAATTGAGAGTAGTAGTGTTGCAATAAAGTTTTTCATTTGATTCTCCACTTGGATTTTAGGAAGTCGGCTTGATTGCTTTCTTCATTATAGAGGGGGCAAAACCCCCACTTTTTTGGCTATTTTATGCTATTTTTGATCAAAATAGTACCAAATTTGATAAAAAAGGGACACCCGTAGGTATCCCAATTTATTATTTTTTATTCCACGATTTACGATTTTTGTTATTCATAGATCGTGTTGTCGGCTTTAAATTGCTTGGACGGTTGTCCGAGCGCTTCCGATTTTTATGATCCAGCTCTTTTTTGACTGGTTTTTTAGTTGACATCTCTTTTACAATACGGTGTACATAAACAGCTTTTCCGTCTATCCGCACAGTCTTGTAACCGTCACCATGATTAGTGCCAGCTTCGGATCCTGCAGCTTTTCTGCCACGAGATTCTTTCCAATAGAGCTTGCCGCCTTTCCGAGTAAATAGTTTATCCCATTTCTTCATTATAGAGGTCCAATTTCTCCCACTTTTATTGTACGGGCTTTGTGTAGAGGCCATCTCCTAAAAGACGACCCCTAATACTATCGTCTGTAGTTAGCTTCTTTGTTTTGTGCGTTAACACCACCAGTAATTTGTGGAATCATCTTAACAATCTCTTTACGAGTCTGTCTCGATACATCACCTTGTACATTGATGTTAAAGGATTGTGTATTAGCGTTCTTGTTGCTTTCCATATTGCGAACATCATTCCTAGAAAGAACAACTTCTCCTGGAGTCAGCATGGTAGGAACAGAATCTTTACCTACCTGTGATGTTATAGTGTTAGGTACTATACCGCCCTGGGAGAACCCAAGGAAGCCAAGACCCGCAGACAAAAGTCCACCGATACCTGAGCCACCGCCCATAGAAAAGCCTGAGCTGAAAATATTACCAAGACCATCGAACATAGAACCAAAGTCAATATCCTTAGTTATGCCTTCTACAAGGCCATCAGCAAAGTTGTTGATGATAGTGCTTGTTACAGAGTCAAGGAGACCGTGTAGAACGTCTTTCCAATCGCCACCATGCATAACAGCAGAAATAGCACCAGAAAGCTGACCGTTAAAAGAAGCTTCAAGGTCATCAATTTGCTTTTGTTCTCCCTCAGAACGACCACCACCAGTAACTTTCTTAACTTCTTTCTTCATTTCCTCAGTGAGACCTTCCATAGTCTCATCTAGCTTACCGAGTTGTTCAACTAAGGAAATCATTTCCATAGCTAAACCAACATCACCACGAGCGAAAGAGTCTCTGATTTCTGTTTGAGCACGACCTACTATGCCACCGGGGGCGAATCTAGGAAGTATACCTTGGTTTAACAAGTCTAGTTTACCTTTACCCAACTTGTTAACAGCAGCAGCCTTAATGACATACTCGCCGTTAGAAAGCATAGCGGGGATGTCATCAGACGTACCTGTACCTGCACCTGATACGTAGCCACCTTCAGCTTTGTACTCCCAAGGAATACCTTGAGCATCGAGAGTAGAAGTGATTGTAGAAGCATAAGGGTCATTTCTGTCAATCTTACGAATAGAAGAAGTGCCAGATTGCGCAGCTCCTTCGAAACCCTCTTTGGGTGCGAACAAGTCCTTAAGCCAGTCAGGAGACCAATCAGAAGCAAGCTGAGTAAAGGCTTCCCAAGCAGAAGTAAGACCTTCTAGTACAGCATCTTTAACAACATCGAACATATTAATGATGCCGTTCTTTTGCTCTTCAGACATGAATATACCAAGCAAAGCACTGCCAAGAGCACCTGCAACAGCGCCCCACGGTCCACCTACTGTAAAGCCGAAGATAGCTCCAGCAATAGCGTCATTAATAATAGTAAAGAAAGTGTTGCCAAGGCTAGAAGTTTTAATTTCATTACCAAACTCATCGTAAGAGATATCAACAGTATCAAACCCAAAAGCAGTTTTAATAGCGTTACCGATTTCGTGAGACATATAGGCTAAGCCTAGACCGGATACGATTTTAGCACCAAGACCAGCGGCAGCTAAAGCAACCTCTTTTGATCTAGAGGCTGTATTGAGCATTCCTGAGATGTTTGTTGAAACGCCTGTTGCTTGTGTCGAAGCAAATGTTAAAGCAGCTATCTGTCCGCCTAACTTAGATGTAGCAGTATATAATCTGCCCCTTTTAGACGTTTTAAGCAGAATGTCACCAAACAGAACCCCCGCAGCCGCAGCACCCTTACCTACTAAAGAGGTAGCAAAAACTTGCCCTATAAGCAACCCGCCAAACCTTAAAGTTGCCGCCGTTGCGCTGGGTAGTAGTATTGCAGCGGTTAAGGCTGCAGCCATAGCAGTTGCAAAACTGTCTGCGAAGGCACTTTCAAATTCAGTACCAAATAGCCCATCAATGAATCCAGTACCAACCGCAGAAAAGACGTTAGCAAGCCCCTCTCCAATTCTAGCAATAACATCCCCGTTGCCTGTCATTAAACTTTTAAAGGTCTCTCCCCAGTCTCTAGCCGCATTATAAACAGAGTCTAGAAATTTACTGTCTGTTCCAAGCAGCCCAAGGCCGCTAACAATAGAAGAAACAAGTATAACTTTCCACGCTACGGCTCTAAGACCCTTTCTGAATGCTAATGCCATACCCCCAGTGAAGGCTACTGTAAATAGATTCTCATTTTCTTCAAAAAATCTTTCAATAGATTTTTTTAGATCTTCTGCGTTTGTCGAAGCAAAGTCAAGAGCAACTTGGGCAGCAACACCAATAGGGGAACCCTTGATGACGCCAACTGTAAAGTTCCAAGATTTTATTATTGCTAACATAGAATCATTAAACATCTCCTTTAGGTCTTTAGTTAAGGGAATGTCATAGCCTGTCTTTGCAAAGGTATTCATAGAGAAGTCGTCCCAACGAACTCCCATGTCAAACATGGCCTTGCTCCAGGCATCGGCTACGGGGTTTGCAACATCAACTATGTCTCCAAACTCATCAAAAGTAGTAGTTCCAATGGTTCTTGCTGCAACATAAGCAGAAAGAACATCCCAGCCTTTTCTTATAGATGTAAAGGCTGTTTTAAATGCCCCTATCATAGGATCTGTAATGTTCTTTTTAACACCGGCTTCTGGGCCCATTGTCTGTATGTCATACATCAGCAGTTGCCAAGCGTCTGCTACTTCGAAGTGTAATCCCTCAAAGAAGCCGATTATGCCATCGGCCCATTTAGAGAAGGCGGCAGAGGCAGCGTTTAGATGTATTTCTAATGCAGAAATATTTCCGATAGCCGCAGCACCTTGGTACTCATGGCTTGGGTCATAAATACCTGTATATGTAGAGTTACCTACAATTGCTTTCCATAATTCATAAAAGACGTCTTTTACATTTTCAGCAAAAGTCTTTAGGGATGTAATTATGCCCGTAGTTCCTGATGGGAACATGTTATTAATTAAGTCATACTTTGGTATAGAAAACTCAAGAGCTAGCTCTACCTTTTCAAAGACATAGTTCTTGGCAGTTTTTATGCCAGAGTTAATAGCATCAATAATTCCTTGCGCAAACCCCTCGGCATTAAAATCTACTCTAAATAAGTCAGTAAATTCTTTAAAAAAGTCTTTTGCTTGAGACTCTGCTATAAGAAAAGCAAGTTTAGTCTGTAAAGCCCATTTGGCTATGTTTTCTCCAACAAATCTAAAGGCGGTAGTAAGTAGTAAAATCTTATCTTTAAACGCATCAGAGAATCCAGCAACTTTATCAAACTCGGCTATTGCTCGGGTTAGCTCGTTGCGCATTACAGTGGCAAACTCGCCAGTAGTAAATTTGAGTGTTGCAAACTCTTCATTAATCTTTTCGGCACCACTAAGTAGCGCATCATAAACAGCATCTGCAGTGACTTTACCTGCCATGGCTTCTTCACGAAGCTTACCAAAGGGAATCTTCATTCCCTCAGCAATAGCTTGAGCTAGCCTTGGCATCTGTTCAAGTACAGAGTTAAGTTCTTGTCCACGGAGTTGACCGGAGGCCAAGCCCTGACCTAACTGCACAATAGCTGCTTTAGCAGACTCAGCGCCAGATCCTGAGATAACTGCTGCTTTTTGCACTGCCTCTGTAACAGTTAAAAGTTCTTGTATAGGCTTATTAGAGTCTCTTAAGGCTAACCCAAAGCGGTTAAAAGTCTCTGCAGCAGCGTCAATACTACCGCCTGAGCGAGCAGCAACATCAAATAGATCTTTAACTGTCTGGGCTGTCTTTGCAGCATCTCTAGTTACAAGATTAACCCTGTTATTTAGGCTAGTCATAGCGTCAGACGCTGAGTTTATGCCTCTTGTAATCCCTCCAGCAGCAAATACGGCGGTAAGCCCGAGTGCCATCCGCTGAAACGTCTTAGTAATTTGAGCAGCCTGGGTCTCAAGGCCCTTTAGAGACTGGCCTGTACGTCTAATTTCTTGTTGGGCCTGCTTTGCATTAGCACGTACCCGAATCTCTACACCACTCATGTAGTACTCCTTTTTGTAAAAAAATGCCCCTAACAGTAATACTCGTATTTCGAGTTACCATCAGGGGCATAAATTATACAGGGGTGATTAAACCAATTCTTGATAGCGTCTGTTCAATAAAATAACTAGGCGCTTGTTGTGAGTGACCTCTATTCAATACGTCAATATACTCGACTTGGTTAAATATAGTTCCACTAAGGAATTTTCCTCTACGGGTCAAGTCAACCTTTGATTGCCAGCCCTTACGGGCCTTTCCTGTTTTTACAGGAGTAACCACTTTTAATTGTTCTGTGCCGTACTTAATAAGTCCGGTTATTTCTAAGTTACCGAGAGCAACAATTTCGTCTTCAATTCGCCGCATCTCACGTTCAAAGTTTACTACTTTTAAAGAGATTTGTGTCATTTATTGTTTATCCACGGGGGTACCCATTTAGAATCATCCCCTCCCTTGGCTTCTAGCATCATTTCTAGAAACTTTCCTTTGGGAAGTGCTTTAACTTCGGCAGGGATTCCCTCTTTAAGTTGTTTAAGAGAGGCAAACAAATCTTCGGGTTTACCCTTGTATCCAGCTACTTGCAGTAGCATTGCAGTACGTTGATCTTCTCTCCAGCCATAAGGCCTTCGATTAAAGTAACGACCCCAACCTGCCAATTCTGACTGGGGCATTTCTTCAAGAATCTTGTATACAGGCATACCGAGGAGAAACGCTATCTCAAAAAGGTTCTCTTCGGTACTAGTTAGTTTCCCTCAGTTCCTCCGAGACCTGATAGACGCATGATATGCTCGGACAGGGCCGTTAGTTCTGAAATGGGAAACGTATTAAAATCTTCATCGGTAAGTTCTTCTGCCCCGACAACGGCAATCTTAGTGATGTCACAAAGGAGTCGTAGTTGAGCCTGTTCGTCTTCACTGTCTGCAGCAGTATTAATAATTTTTTGCAGCTCTAGTACTTGACCAACAGTTAGCTTTCGGACTTCTACTTCGTCATCCATAAAGGGTACTTTTTCTGTTAGTGATTTTCCAACAAGATGTTTCATTGATTTTATCCTAATTTATCTTTATCTGTAAATAATTCTGAGTTTTCAGCTTGAAAGTCATCAAGCATTTTACGTACTGTGTGCAATACTGAGAGTGTTTCCATGATTTCTTGACCAGCTTTGGTGTCCTGATCAAAGTCTTGGAATCGTTCAAAACTCTTTCTAATACTAATATCAACACTACGCCGCATGTGGCGAAAAGTAGTACGCATTACGAATGATTTGCTAAAGGGTTTATCCATTGTAATGTTTCCTTGAGGGGTAGGAGGCTCCCGAAGGAACCCCCTAGTTATTTTAGGATGGCGAAAGAGTTGCTGGGCCAACGAAGTCAGTTTGAACTGACAAAGAGACAGTTGCAGTCGTTGCGTCTGTCAAAGCTGGGTTGACCAAGATAGATTCTACTTTACCTGTAAAGTAAAACTCAGTATTGTTAACTCCAAGAGTTGCTTGGCCTGTAGCTTCGGCTTCAGTAACTGGTGTTGCTGCCATCATGAAGCGGAATACTTTTGAATTCCCGTCAATCAAAGCGTGGATTGCTGTCATGTCTTCCGCAACGTAGTTTACTGTAATTTCAAGGCTTGGGGCGTCAGCCTGACCTTGAACCTGTGACGATGTCTTCTGACCATAAACAGGAACGTTTACGATGTTTGCAGGAGTACCGATTGAAGGGAATTCCCGAACAGAAGGCATCCGCAGTACATCTCCTGCTGGGCCCGTCGTCCCGTTGGCATACAGCGCTGCGTATTGGGCAGAGGTATACGTTTCAGCAGGAATAGTCCCTGTAAAGACGTCAAGGTAAGTAAAAATACCTGCGCCTAGTGATGAAATATGTGCCATTTGTTATTCTCCGTATTTGGTAAATGGAATGAAGTAGGATGCGCTATAAAGCGAATTGTTAGAAGGGTCCAACCCTTCCATTGTTAAGTATGATGTTCCAAGGCTTGTGCCGTTGGGCAGTGTTTTGTTTTGAAGTACAATGTCTAGTAAGTCAGCGATAGCCACGAGTCGCCCCTGGCCCCCACCTGCTTTTACAAACATCTTTACTGCAATTAAACCTTCTGTCTTTTTCTTGTCATCGTAGGCATAGTTGCTACTTGAGCTTGGTAGAACATTCAGTCGAATAAACTCCTGAACATCTGAACCTATACTACCTTGGTAGTTTGTAGGGAATGTGGGTATGCTATTAGCATTCCACGTTGCTCCACCAAATACCTGTTCTATGTCAGCTAATACATCATCAAACATTACGATCTCTCCTTAACAAGTATTGCGGTTACTGTGAAACCATTATCAGAGTAATCTGCAATATTGTAGACATCGGTGCCTACAGTCAAAGTATCGTAAACCGATAAGTCCGGTCCGAATTTCATGAGTGCCTCTACAGTAAACCCATCACCAGAAGGTTTTTTGGTAGACTGTATAATAACCTCTACAGAAGAGGTTGAGGCAGAAGAGACTACGGTCCGACTAGCAAAATCATAGTTAGAAACCTTTCGAGAAGAAAGCGTTCCAGTAACAACTAAATCCCCTACAGCTGTAAAAGCTTTATCTACAGCAGCACGAATTTTAGCGTTTAGTGACATTAATTTGCCCTCCACCACCCCGAGCCTGGCCCGGAAGTGCCTCTGCGGATTAAGGGCCTAATCGGCTTCATAACTACAGAGGGGGAAATAGAGGTTCTAGTGACATCGCTATTACTATCAGTAAGGCTAATGGAACCTACGGAGATACTCTCAAAAGTTTGAGTAGTACCTGCCAGTAGATCCTCATTATTTACTAAATGTAATGCTTGTTCATAGACAGCGGTTTTAACACGACTTGGCACTTCGTTTTCTGCTATTGTAACTTGAAGACCTAAACGATCATCATTATAGATAGCATTTTTACGAGGCCAAGCTAAAGCCTGAGAGGAACTAACAGCAGACCCAATCCAAGCATGATTATCTACTAGTTGACTAGCAGTAACCAGAGCTTGCTCCTTGATCTCGTCTGTAGCAGAAGTCCATTCGGCACTGTCAATACGAGTCTCAAAGTATGTATCAGCATCTGCTATTTCTACATAACTGTTTGTATTAAGTACAAGTGCCATTAGTTCACTCTCTTATCATAATTAAGCGTGGAAGATAGGCAGGATGCCCAAGTTCAATGCGTCCATTTTACGTGCATACGAAGCGGCTGCGCCCATAGTTGCGTTAGTTGAGAAGGCAGTAGTTGAGCCAGCCCAGTCATAACCCATTGGGTGCATTGCGTAGCCCCAGCGATACCAAACGTTAGTGGAACCGCCACCCATGTAAGATGCCGCTGCACGGTCAACTTCAACAGGTGTTGGGATTGGCATAGCAGCAGAAGCTACAGTACCTGGCTTGATGATGAAGGTAGTCTTTGTAGACTGAGCATTCACTTCAGCTTCAGCGCTCAAGTTACCTTGATTTGCACGAGTCATAATCAAGCGGAATTTACCACCAAAGATTGTTGTGAACTCAATGTTACCTTCAGTAACAGTTGTTTCGTCAACCAAGTTGGCAGCACGCATTTCAGCCATAACTTCAGGAGAAGTAACCATGTACATGAAATCTGGTTCGTAATCTTTGAATGCAGCACCGATAGAACGGAACAAACGCTCACCACGGGCAGCGCCCATTGCAGTGGAGTCAAAGAGTTTACGTGCGTCAGAAGAGCCAGTTGCAGCAGCGCCGTGGAGGCCAGCAGCGTTAACGTCTACAAAGGAGCCAACACCGGAGGCGTCTGCGTCTGTGTCAAAGTCAATGATGCCAGAAGTTGTGCCGAGGCTAACTTCGTGAGCAGAAACACCTTTGAGAACGCTCAATAGAGCATCATGTTCGTCTTGCGCACGTACTTCGGCAAAGTCACGAGCAATTTTAGCAAGGCCATCAGCTTTAGAAACTACTTCTTGCATGTTAACTTGCTCTGCACCGAAGGTACGAACAGTCTTAACAAAATCAGCAACGTCTGTAGACATACCTGTGTATGTACCGTCTGTAGCAGAAGACAAGGAAGCAACGTTTACTGTTGCTGAGAGTGGCTTGTACCAACGGAATTGACCGATGAAAGATTCGCCAGAAAGGTCGATACGCTGGTCAGCAGCAACGATACCTGTGCCATTCAGTTTCTTGGCAGTTGTGTATGCCTCGTCTGAGTAAGCGGAGATTGCCAGAGCGATATTCTGGAAGTCTGTATTTGTAATAGCCATTGTAGTTATTCCTTTAAAATGCTATAATAGTATAGTAATTAGTTTATAGGTTAAAGTTACCTAGTTTACCTTTTGCGGCAAGAGCTAGAATTTCTTGAGTAGTCATCTGTCCAATGGACTTTACTACATCGGTTGAAGGCGCTCCAGCCGGATTGCCTGTACCTGCGCCCGAGTTAGATTTAACACGGAACAGGAATGAGTTATCTTCGGACTTGGCATAAGCTTCAACATAGTCACGAATATCTGAACCTGTAGAGTGTACCCACGCCCCTTCTTCGTTTTGGACCAACTGCTCTACGATTTCTCTACGAGCCATGTCACGGGATTTTTCGTTACGGAATTCCATACCTGCAAGTGCTTGGTTTAGTACGTTATCACGAGACAGTTTTGTATTCTGTTCTTCAAACGATGCTAACTTAGCACGAGCGTCTGCAAGTTCCATTTCTAGGGCTTCTTGAAGTTTACCTTCTTCCTTCATTCGGGCGATGGTGTCTTCTTTTGCTTTTGCCTCTAGATCAGCCTTTAGTTTAAGAGCTTCATCTCGCTCTGAGGCCATCCGGTCCATATTGGCTTTCATCTTGGCTAGACGCTGTTCAACAATAGCCTCAATGTCATCCTTTGGGGGTTCAGGGGTTTCTACTTTTTCAGCAGTAGTTTCCTCTACGGGAGCTTCTACCACTTCTTCGTTTTCTACGATATTTTCTTCACTCATGATTTATCCTCTCTAGCACAGCTAGGGTTATATATGTAAATTTGTGTCACAGACACGGTTTATTCGTTAGGCCATAGCTATTACAAATATTATGGGCCAATACCATACCAGCTATTCCCCTCCTCAATAGGAGCTAAAATATCATTGTATGATAGAGCATCGGGTCCGGACTGCAGAAGTCCATCATCCTTGGCTCGTTGTAGGTATTTGCGATATGTCTTTCTAGACATACCAGACTGTCTCATCGCTTTGAGAGTCTTATCAATGGTGCCTTCCCTCAGTGCATCTGCATACAACTGACGTAAAGCGCCTTTCGCAGTAACTGCGTCACCTAAGTTTGTAAAGAAAGCATCGTGGATAGTTCCAGTGTCTACTTTATTCTTTCTACCCCAAAGGTGGAATCTTCTTACAAGCACAGCATCATTACTATGATTACCGTTAACGCCCAAGCCAATGGCAGAATCTTGTATAGATTGCTCTGACATTAGCTTACCGTCACGGGAAGGTGCTTCGTATATGTTATAAACTTTCTGCCCAGTTATCGGGTCTGTAAAGTCTATTCTTACTTGTTCCTTGACACGATAACGTTGCATCATTGTTTTACCATCGAATGTTACCCAAGGGATATCAACCGACTCAGATTCACGAACATAGTCTTTCGCAACATCTTTCCAAAACTTAATGAACTTACCTGTAACAGGAACTTGTTCTTCGAGATGACCGGACATAATCTTAGATATCTTCTCAAAAACACGGGTACCTACAAGGTCGCCTGTTTCATCACGAAGTTTATATAAGAATGTGTGCATGTCTTCTGAACTCTTTACACCATCCCTAAACTCTGCCTTGGCAATGTCATGTAGGGACTCGGTAATAGGTTTGCCTTGTTTAGAGGCTAAAACCACATCTCTTTTGATATCACGCAGTTCGTCTATGCGTGTCCAATTCTTTCTATCCATTTCGAAGCTAATTTTAGCATCTATGGCTTTTCTAAACTTATCTACCTCTTTAGAGTCTATAGTTACTTTACCCTTTTTGGCAAGTACTTCGGCAAACTCATTAGCAACGTTAGCTGCTTTAGTTGCATCACCTGCACCATAAAAAGTTACCATGTTCTGGTTCTTAGCTGCCTTCATTAGGTCAGACCAATCTAGGTCTAGATCTTGTAACTCAGGTATAGCAAGGAACTCGGGATCATTAACAGTTAGTTTAGCGATTTCATCGTATAGCCTTTGCTTCTCTTTAGTTTGTACAACATTAGATAAGTTAGCGGCTGCTTTGTCTCGGGTAGATAACGCAATGATTTGAGCACCAGACGAACTAGCATCGTTCTCAATCATCATTTTAGTCTTATAGTTTGAAAGCTTTTTAATATCTGCCGGACTCCAGCGAGCTTTATCAGTGTACATTTTACCATCCATATGGCGGTATATACGAGTGTATTCTAGGGCAAGCCTAGATACTTTTCCGATATGTTCATCATCTAAGCCCATTTGGTGTGTTTTAGCAATAAACTTTCTGACCTGACCTGCCCTTTGTGCTTTCTTGTCTAGCATATAGCTACCAAGCTCTAAGAGATCTTGTTCGATATCCTTAAAGGCATTTAGTCTTCCCTTAACGGTAAGAACCTCGGTAGCCTTTCCCGTAGCAGCACCAATCTGTGTCATAAGTTCTTCTACAGCGTCTGGTGTAACAGATACACCTTTAGCAGTATTTAAGAATGGTCTTACAGTCTCTCCCTTAGTAGGAGTTAGTAATCCACGGTGATAAACACGCCCACGGAAATCAATTGAGGCGTCAACTGAGAAACCTTGATTTCTTTGTCTATGGAACTTGGCAGTAGCAAGTACCCCACGACCATCATTACCTCTAGCATCTATAAATAACTTCTTCCATTCGTTTTGTTCAAGTAACTTAGCATCACCAGTACGTTTAGCTTTAAAGTATATTACCTCTTCGGCAAAATCAAAGAAGTCATTATCAACCTGATATTTTACAGAGTTGGCATGGTTTAACATTTGAGCCATATCACGATCAATTTGTTTAGGATCATAGTCAGGGTATACCTTTTCAGATACAACGGGCATTTTAGTCTTGCGGCCCCTAGCATCATAGTACTCTTTTTCCCCGGCACGAGCATAGACCTTATCACGATCTTTGTAAACACCAAAGCGCCTAGCCGCACGAGATTTAGCATTGGCAATTTGAAGCTGTCTTAAATCACCGTCAATAATCTGTATCTGTTTAAACACAGAAGTTCCTCGAAGACTTTTGTCAGCCGCAGGTCTTCCTGTAATTAAGTCAATAGGTGCAGACGTACCAGAGTCCCTAAAAACATCTGTTCTTATAATTTTTTGCTTTTCTAAGCTTTCTAAAATACGAGAACCATCTTTGTGAAATTCTTTAAGAGTCTTAGACCGGAAAGGGTTTAAGTTCCCTAACTCATCATCAAAGAGTTGACCAATCTTAATTGCTAGTTGATCATAGTCGGCACCATCGGCTGCGGCGATTGCCTCGAAAGATTTAGATAAGGCTTTAGTCGTTTTATCGTTTAGAGTGGCTATGGCCTTTTTACGATCTCTGGCAAATAAAAACTCACCGTCAAGTATTTCACGAGCATTCCCCCGGTATTTGGCTATTTGGCGAGTAATCCAAGAGTCACTAGGGCCACGGTCCAAAAACTTGTTAACCGCCTTCCATTGCTTATAGCCTGGGATCTTATCTAAAAGTGCTTGCTTAGCCTTCTTAAGAGAAGGATAGCGTTGGATAATTGGCTGAGTATACGCAGATATTGGAGCAGTTCTATTATAGAAGGCTCTTCTAGCGAGTTTAGCTCCAGCTTTACCTCTAAAAGTCTCTATATAGCGGTTATCAGCAATTTGACTATCAACTATCTCGGAAATTGAAAACTTTTTATTTAAAATAAAAACTTCAGGGTCATCCTTAAGTCTAGCGCCAATTGGCCCAAACATTCTTCCACGTTCAACAGAACGATTAAACAGAGATGTACCGTTGTCTTGTACGGCATTAAGCATAAACTTTCTAAATACTGAAACAGGTTGCCCCCATTCTTCTCCTGTTTTATTAGCACGGGAAAAAGTTTGACGCATAACATCCGTTATAGCCGCTCTTTGGTTTACTGACAAGTCTTTGTCTAAATCATTTACAAAGCGAGTAATGTATGACTGTTGCGCAGAGGAAAGACCGTATCTCTCATAGGAAAGCATAGCCAACCTTTCCTGAAGAAATTCAGGGTCAGGGGCTTGTAAGTGCTTATAAGGTCCAGCATTGTAATCAGTACCGTCAGAACTAAAGGCAGAGCCATTGCGGTCTGTTTTAAAGTAGCGTCTAGAGCTTTGTTTTTGGGCCAAAGAGTTGCCCTTGTAGTCTACTAGAGATAAAGATTGGGCATTCTCCGCAGCATCCCCCTTAAAGAAATCTTTAAGAGCAGCCGTATTTGTCTTAGAAGACATTAACTGGTCTGGGGTATTAAAGCGGAGTGTGGTGTTAGAAATATTAGTGGCTGTTGGGCGTCTAACAGTTGTGTTAGCACGGCGCATTAAACCACGGATACTTAAGGCCTTCCCCTCGGGGGATATGAACTCATTAGCCTTTAACAATCCTTTCTGAAACAAAGAAGCTTGGCGTTCTCCACCTAGCATTTTAGCCTGAGTATCAGTGTGTTGGCGACGTAGCCAGTCACTATAGGTCTTAACTTTTGAAGGTGTGCCTGTTAGGTCTGCACTCTGCATCTTGTCGAGATTGCGACTCTTAATGTTTTTAGACTTTATTTGTTGTAGGTCATCTTTAGACTTTACTACCGGAACCATAGTTGAACGGCAGTTCCAATGTAAGGGTGGTTGAAATCGTTTATCATCAATCTTATATACTTGACCATTGTGATGGGCGCATATAGGGCTTGTTCTTCCATCTAGTATAGCGGTAAACATATACCCCTCAAGAACCTCTTCATTAGCCTTCATCACTTGATTCATAGCACTAGTTTGAGTAGATGTGATAGATGTCCTTGTTAAGGTTCTTGCTTGATGCTCAGTTATTTTAGTAGTTTTCATTACATCTTGGATAATTACATCCGGAGTAAACCCTTTGGCAAGACCTGCCTTAACTTTTGATTGTATACGAACTAGCTCACCAGAGCCAATATTCTTCATATTACCTTTTAGTGTACTTATGCCCTTTATTTGCGGTCCAGTTATTTCCTCCAAAAGCCCAGTAGTTGTAGGTTTTTGTGTTCTATAAAACTTCCGAATTTCGGCATCAAGGTTGTTCTTGTGAAAGATCCTCTGCGAGTTGGAGAACTCAGACAAGCTCTTTGTATTGTGAGCCTGGAGTTCCTTTGTAAAGCGTGTTACTTCTGGTTTTACATCAGCTCTAATATCCCCTTTTAGGAGACCTCTCAAGTTATTTCTATGCTTTTTAAGAATGGTTCGGTTTCCCTTTTGAACGCCATTCTCGTATAGTCGGACGTCACCGGCATGGTCAACAATCCTGTCAAAAATTTTTTCGTTAATAGACATCAGTCTCTCCATTACTATAATTCGTGGATAGTGAGAAAGCCTCCCCCGAAGGGGAGACCTTAATAGTTATTCTTCGTCTAAACTGATTTCCTCATTAGGAGTTTGATTGACTAGCGGGTCAGTCTGAATAGACTCAATGGCCTCATCATCATTGTAATCAGCAGGTAAAAAGTCGTTATACTTTGCAATATTGACCCAAGTCTCACGAGAAATAATACCACTTTGGTACCATTCTGAAACAAGACGCATTGCACCCTCTCCGCCGACAGTGGCGGCAAAGTCAGAAGAAAGCTGGAATTGTATATCGTTACCAGTGTAATCAGTATCATATTTCCAGTTAATCATGAAGGCTAGAATTTCCTGCATACTGCTGGAGATCTTAGCATTCATAGTACCTAGTTGAGCAGTTTGCGAAGCGTTCCGTATTTCTAAAGCTACACCTGAAGCTGCTTGTTCCGGGGATAACATGCGAATACCCATCTTAGCCATTTCAGCAACGGTAGCCTCAATAGCACGATCCATATCAGCTAAGGCACCAGTAGGAGTTTCCAGGACTGTAATCGACTCATCCTTACGAACACGTAGCCACGTTCCAAGACCAGCATTAACTAGCTCTTCAAACTCTTCATCAGTCATATCAGACTGTACAACTGGTGTATAGGTTGCCGCTCCGTATAGTAGGTGGTTGCGGCGAGATACCTTGTTGTAAAGCGATACCTCTCTGTCAATAAGAGGCATTAGTACTGGCTCCATAGGTTCTATCTGACCATTTAGAGGAAAGGCCGGAATACGTTGTAGACGTTGACCAAACTTCATTGGATAGACTGTATCGTATAGTACAAAGCCCCCATCCGCAGAATCTTCGTATTCCTGCTCGATAACACCGTTAATGGCGCTTACTTGATGGGAGCCTGATTCCTTACGATAGTAATCTAACACCAACATACCGCCTTCATCCAAATAATGATCACAAACAGTATCAATATAGTTAGGATGCCAAGGATTATCGTTATCATACTCTTCGGTAATGTAGCGAGTCACCCAACGGGTAAGAGTCTTAATTCGAGTTACAGGGTGGGTTTTGACCTGTACGTTAATAACGTTTTCAGCTTTAATCAATACAGGATACGGAGAAATAGTCATACGCTCTTCGGGTGACATCATCTCTAGTTCGCTGTCTGAGACTGTAGGCCTATCAATATAAACCCAAGCACGAGAGGTTTGTAGTTCTTCCCAGATAGCCGAATCTAGAAAGTTAAATAAGGATGCACCATCAAGGGTCATATCCTTGGTGATCCAGTTATAGGTATCTTCACCAAGTTCTTCTGGTAGTGTTAGTTGTGATTGTTTACGTAGTAAAGCAGAGATTAGCACACGGGCATACTGGGTGGTTAGCCCAGGTAGTTCTGCCTCAGACTTATAAAAATCATATTGTTGTTGAGTCATGCTGGGAGAGAATGGTAGAAGGAGATTAGAGTAATCACGCTCAACATACTCATCATGTGCCTTAGAGTGAGCTTCACCCTGAAGTACAGCACGAGCTTTCTTCCACAAAGGCTTCATAGACATATAGGAAGCGCTAGGGGTTTCTACCCCACGCTTAAAAGTATTAGCTGCTGTCTTAACTAGAGCCATATTATTACCTCATTAATTTGGTTAATAGGCTATAAGCCCTTTATGTTGTTGTTGTAATATTAATATATTAAAGGATACCCAATAATAATATTATCCTTAAATATATTTATAAATACATTGGGGGAGGCCCCGGGGTCATAAGGGGCCCCTATTTTGAGAAGTATAAAAATAAGCAGCAGGGTGAGTTCTATGACCCACCCCACCTTAAGGGACTGTCAGACTTGAGAGTCTGTCCCGATTCTATATCATAAGGGGTCCGTATTTATTTTTAGACACACTTATGCCTTTTCGTATTCTTCAATTAGCCGTAAACATCGATATACGGGAACTTCATAGCCCAGATCTTCAAAGTAATTCATACCAAGACCTAACTGAACATAGCATTGTTCCTCCGTCTTTAGCATTTGTTTTTGACTAATTACTTCACAGGTTTTTGTTTCTAAGTTGCAGACTAATAAGATCGCTACAAACATTTTACTTTCCTTTCATCTACAATTAAAAATTACTTATTACTTTCTACCAAAGAACTTGGTTGCAGAGCGAACACCAAAGCTAGCACTAACAATTACACCAAGAGTGTATTGATACCAAGTTGGCATTACTTCTAGGGCTGCAAAGCCTTGTTCTACGATAATCCTGCCCCAATCACCAAAGAAGGCTAGGATAAGAGGGACAGAGAAAAGTATTGTCAACCATTCGTCTTTCCAGCTCTCCTTAGAGCCTTCCGCCATAATTCTTTCCCAGTCAGCTTCAGATGTAGCTGCTGACTTCATTATAGTGGCCTTAGCCTCGGCCTCGACTAGCTTAAGGTTAGTAGCAGCAGCTTGTGCACTGGCTTTGCCCTTAAGCCAACCACCTGCTAGTTCGGCAATTGGCCCAATTAATGCTTGTATCATTTGGAGTATTTCTCCTCTTGTACCGTTGACATAGACGTTACTGTAGTTTTAGATTCTTTACTCATCCAAATACCAAAACAACCTGTTAAGGCTCCCATGCAAACAGAAACCAATCCGCTCTGTTGTACAGTGGGGTCTGGGAGCGCCATATACCAATGGACTGCCTGATATGTTAAAACTGTTACTGCCAGCATCATTAGTCTGGGGATAACTTTCCAATCATCAACTATAGTGTGTGCCATTTTGTTTACCTTAGATAAGCTCAAAATGAGGCCCGTCTATAAATGGTCTACGCCCTTGTGAGCGTCTGAGGTCAACATAGGCCATCATAGCATCTTCTGCTGTTCCTGGATAGCCTCTAATATCACCCTCTGACCAAGCAGCGCCCCACTTGATTGCTACTCCTAGTTCTTCAGCAGCAGCTTTCATGGCATCGCAAAGATCATCATAGACGTTGAGTTCCCAACATCCTTTACCATCTACATAAGCCATAAGATCTACTGCACGACCTTCTAGGTGTTTTGATTTCATTGTTTGAGACTTTCCTGCAGCAACAAGCTTTTCTTGTTCTTCTACGGTACGCATACCATATACTACACCAAAGTCTACTTTAGTTACTTCTATAGCCCGTTTTACAACAGCTACAAGTTTGTCGTCTACACCCTCCATTTTAGAAAGGCTTCTACTTGATAACTTAAAAGACATTATTTCTACCTTTTTATTTTTAATAATATAAAAGAGAGCTACCTAACTAATACTTTTAAATAGCTCCCTTGTACTATGTTTTAAACTATTTCTGGCTTAACAGGCCAAACTACGCTTCCTGGGAAACCACTTTGTTGAGGCACATTTAATAAGTCGGTTCTATAAGTTGACCAAGTATTTTGTTCCTCAGTAGTCATAGCGGCCCACCGAAGCGGATTGCTTAGAATCCTATCTAGAATCTTAAGTTGTCTGTCTCGAGCAAGTCTAACTTCAACTGACTCTTTTTCATACAACCACTCACTAGAAGGCGCAACCCAACTTGTACCATTATAAGTATAACCCTCACCCGGACAAAGTTCAACTTCTACTGTACCTTCGGGCCAAGATGCCTTGGAGGATGCGCTAGGTTTGCTTGAAACTTGCCAATAACCGCAATCAGGGTGATAAAGTCCTTTTTCTGTGTTGTCCATAATAATCTCTTTTAAAACATTTCAATTATAGGCTGACTACTTGGGTTATTTACTCTATCAAACCAATAATAATAATCTTTTGGAATCATAAAGGTAGAACCCCCATCGAGGTCTGAAGACCCATCAGTCCAATCAATAACTCTAGCCGTACTTCTATCATTTACAGAATTTATAAGTATTTTACCACCACCATAGTAGTTTTTGTAGTATATACAAATTGGTTTACCTCGTGTGTTTTGATAAGTTCCGGTTGTAGTCCTTATTACATTATTCCAAGTACCAGATCCCATTGCTAAATCACCAGCGGTATATTGTTCTGTACCACCAAAAATAGATGAGAAAGTTACAGCGCCGCCGCCGCCTGTCCCACCTCGGTAGTTGCCTCCAGAAGAAACTCCGCCAACGCCGACTGCAGTTACTTTAATGAATATTTGTTTAACATCAATATAACTACTAGTGTCTATAACTTCTGTAATTGCCTCACCTGCTTTACCGCCAAGGCCAGCCCCGCCAGAAGAATCAAAAATTTGGTCTTGATCCCCTCCGGCTCCACCGCCACCTGCAGAAAAGCTTAGCGAGTCTCCTCCAACCTGTTGCTGACCTGCAGCACCTATTCCGCCATTTCCGAAGATTGAAGCTTCACCTGCTTCACCTCTCCACGGATATCCTGTTTTTGCGTTAAGACCACCTGCACCACCGTTAGCTGTAATGCCATTTGGCGTAAGATTTACAGATCCTGTATCTTGTGGATCACCTGCCCAGACTTCTACGGTTGTTGAAGTACCTGAAGTATTATATGATGTTGAAAGGTATCCATCATCAAGACCGTAACCCCCTGCACCACCGCCGCCATAAACAGAAATCGTTATGTTTTCTCCAGCGTCTCCTGCGTTAACTGTTTGCGTAGAAGTAAGGGTCGAAGTGCCACCAGAAGCTGATCCACCTGTAAAAATTACAGGGTTAATAATTTGGAGACCTCTTTCTTCCGAATGGATAATACCTTGTATTTTATTATCTATGACAGAAGTGTGACTAACTTCAAAACCAATAAAACTAGCAGTCCCAGTACCAGATCCAACCCCTGTTGCTTTAAACACAGTGCCGACTGAATTCGAGGAAGACCCTATTAATGTAAAATCAGTAGTTCCAACGCTAGCGATAGCGTATTCTTCACCAACAATAAAACTTCCTGCATTAACAGGTAGCCTGCTCTCTCTACCTATATAGAAACCATTATCATTATAGGTAGACTGATCGGTTCTTCCTGCAATAAAACCCGAATTTTTACCAGTTAATCTTAGATTATCAGTAATATCAACCTGACCAAGAGTTGCTGAAATTGCGGAAAGAGTATTAACAGCTACTTTAGAGGCAGTAACAGTTCCAGAAACAAGTAGATTACCGTCAATAAATGCTTCTTGAGATACCCATAGATAGCCTCCATTGTCTAAACTGTAAAGATAAGCTGTTACTTCTTCACTAGTATTAACTAATATAAGCCTGTCTCCTAAAACCGGAGCACGCCCTACTGCGGTTGCAAAAAAGGCGTTTACATCAGATTGAATTAAATTCGAAACACTAGAACTATTACCTGTTTCGTATCGCCACCAACCTGCACCTCTTGCAGAATTACTAACTCCGACAGTGTAGTCACCTAAGTAGTTAAAATTTCCTTTTGATGACACTTTATCGATATACATATAATAATAATTCTGACTCGAGACAAGACCAGACGAGTCATCAGAATCAGAACGATAAACAGCATAGTTTTCTGAATCTTCATAAAAGGTTATTGTTTTATCTTCATATGTTGCAACTCTAAGTTCTTCCTCTATGTCACCCGTAGACGCTAGCTTGTTAATACTAAGGTAGTACCGGCTGGGCCAAGTTGACCCTGAGTATGCAAAGTTAGGATTTGTTGACGACCCAAAGAAAAGTTCTCCTGCTGATTCAGGAGTATTATCGCTGGTTGAAGTATAACTTGCTTCTTTGTCAAAAACTAATTCAGCATTATCTCCAGAGTCGCCTGTAGCACCATTAACAATTATAGAACCACCTCTAGTTGCTGAAGCGCTAGAGTTTGAATAAGAATAGTTAACGGTTAATACAAAACTTTTTGAATTTACAGATACAGAAGTAGATAACCTAGAAGTATTTAGCTCATCCGATGTGACACTATCACGATCATACGCCGCTGCAGTCCAAGTATCTGAGTTTCTAAGTATTCGATATCGCCTTTTAGCAACTAAAATTCCACCTTGTGTAGCTTCTACATCAAAATCAAGCTCATTCGCATCATAAGTGTTATTGTCAGGGTTTTTAGTAACAAAATTATTTGTAACTAAATCAATTTTTACTATTACAGGTTTTTGGACCGTTCTTAATATTTCTGTAACACTAGGCGCCTTCCCGTCCAGAATATCTATACGAGGCTCGAACCAATAGACTTTATTTTCAGTAGTAGTAGTGTCTCCTGTATATCTACCTCGAACAGACAGTCTAGTTATATAAGTGCTATTTATTCTCCAATCCGTAATAGTAGGATAAGTTAATTTTTGCCCAGTGTCTAATTCGTAAATACCACTATCTGGGTGATTACTCGTTATTGTTGAGCCGTTGGGCCTAACATGAAATACAACTAAGTACCATTTATCATTTTGAGGGAGATCTCCTGAAAAGGCATAAGCACCGTCTATAGTAGTGAATCCGTCACTAACACGGGCCATAGCTATTCTTGATAAGGAATCGTTTCTACCATGAACACCAACATATTTTATTCCAACATTATCTTCTTGTTTAACAAAAATTGAAATACGGTGAAGTTTAGTAATATCAACATAAGCATGGCCTCCGGAAAAACCGCCCTCATCATTATTAAATGTGTCTTTATTTATACTTTTCCAAATTAAACTTTCGCCCCCAAAAGGATCAGTATCATATTCTCTTAAACTTTCAGAAGTTGCTCCTTCTGAAATCCAATGGGTTGCGCTACCAGAGCCAGCTTCCCAAGAAAGACCTTGGTTAGTGATTGCGTTGGAGGTAATTTTTGATAATAGTTGAGGTGCTGACCAAGTATAATCCCCTGTATTGTTAGTTCTAAAACCATCACTAGCCCAAACATTATTAATAGCAGTAGGTAAAGTAGTAGACCATCCAGAAGGAATACCGGCACTTGCTGCAGGTGTACTTGGAGCGTTTTCACTACCAATATATATACGGTTTAAACCATCTCCGTCAAGACCATCACTGACTGTAAATGTTTGCGTAGTATTATCATCGTACGTAACTGTGACTGTTTCACCAGACCTAGTAATAGAAGCAACTCCAACCCCCGGATCCCCGTCTATCCCTACAAATTTAGTAAAAGAAATATTAGAAAGTATAGGTAAAGTTGGTAAATCACTATCATATTCATAGTAAGCTACGTACTCATTAGTCCCTAGGGTGTAACTCTGAGTATTATTTGATTCATCTTCAGTATCAGCGTAAATAATTGCAACTTTAGAAACTGTTTTTAATTGGATAGTTTCGTCTTCAACTAAAACACGGGTTGATAGAGTCCCAACAGGGCTTCTGGCTCTTACACTAAAGTCATAAACACCTGAAACAAGACCTACTACATCGAAAGTAGTGGCCCGAGTAACACCAAGGGTTTCCCAAGTTAGACCACCATCAGAAGAAATTTCAATTAAGTATTCTATTGCAGAAATGTCATTTGCGGCTTCCCAACTAAGTTTACCAGAGGCCGTACCAAGAATTGACGCTGTATTATTGAATTCGAGTTCTGTTGGAGGGGATAGTGTAAAATCAAAAACAGGTTTTTCTACGTAGGCGATATCATCGTTTACATTCCAAGCCAAAGCGTTATGATCATACTTATAGCAAGAGAGCTTTACAGTAAAGTCTGAATTTACTTCAATACTTTGAACCCTAAATACTTCGTTACTTATATCAGTAAGTTCGGAGGTTACGTTAATAAAATCCCCTGGCTCAAGACTAAGCCCCTTTTTAGATACCGTAAGATCTAAAGTAAAGATTGTACGGGATTTACGTACAGCCTGTTCAGCCATAGCAAGGGCATGGTACGGATCTGTTACACCCTCTAAATTTAACTCAGACTCGAAGGGTTGATTGTTGTCTTCCGTCAAGTATTCGTTGTGTATAGTAGAATTGACAGGAGGCCAAGATATACTGTCCTCTTTAAAGTCTTCATGCTCATTTAGGAAACTAACTGTGGCCCTGTTTAGACGGCTTGAAGCCTCGGGCCAAGACATGTTAATTTGATCTCTAATAATATCATCGTCTGTAAAGTGATGGTTAGAATCGACTAAGGCTCTGGTAGCTTCTAAAGTATCCGGATGTTCTAAAAGTAACTTGTACTTGCCTTCCGAGGACCACGTTAACTCAGCTAACCCCATCGTTGACATGATACGTTCAACGTTGTCTCGAATTTTTTCGCTTGTATCTAGCGTTATATTGCACTCATAAAGAGGAATAGGCCGTGTTGTATCATAAGTAGTTTCTACCCAGGCTGTTTTGTTCCAATACCAATACTGGCTAGTAGCTGTTGTATACCAAAGTTCGTTTTCATAAGTATGTTTTTCTAAATCTGTTGGGCGTGAGCCTAAATCAGCAACGGTATTTACAACTTTTTGGCCATTAACCTTGCCTGCTGTAATTCTATCAGTAGCAACAATGGTGTCACAGATTTCTGCTGCATGGTAGAAAGACTCTAAGTCGATTTCATCAACCGTTAGCCCTCTACCAAACTTTACATTAGTCAGGTAGTCTAGCAAACAAAGAGCAGGGTTATTTGAGTAGATATACTCTGTGCTTAACGTGTAAACACCATTAGATTCTTGTATCCACCTAACTTTACGACCTTTAACAAGGAATTCCATTTGGGGAACACCATTGTAGTTGTAATCATCTCTATTTAATTGGAAGGTAGCGGAAGCCCAAGAAGTATTTGTAAACTTATTGTTTGCTTCACCAATATTTACTGTTGCAATAGGATCCGCTGTTCCACCAGTATTAAATGTTCTTATGAAGTGCTTAAACTTTTCTATGGAGCTATTATAGTGTAACCCGTTAACTTTTACCCACTGAACACCTTCAATACCTTCTGTAGCTAAAGCATACTGTACATGCAAGTATTCGTTCTTACTGCCGGGTCTTGTAGTATTTGCAAAATCTTTAACAAAGGTTCCGTCAGAAATACCGGTGGCGTAATTAAAGCCGCTAGTTACCTTGTGCTTTGTTTCAATGCCACCTAAAACAGCCTTACCGTAAACTACCGGGATTGATGCTGCCTCACCAGAAACAGTTACTGCAAACCCCTTTCGTTTGTCAGCTTCACGCTTCATTTTGTTGTTTTGTGAAATTTGATAAGCTGTAGAGGCTGCAAAAAGAATTAATTGTATTATTAACTGATCAGCCATTAGATTTTCCCCCACTTAATTGATACAGACTTGTTTTCATAGATCTCATCAAAAGAAGTATCTGTGCTATCAACCTGATCCATGCCGTCTTTAGAGGCCGTAAATACTTTAACTAAGTCAAGATCCGACATAGGAGAAGTTCCTTCTATTACTGCTAACTTTTGCTCAAAGTCATTTGTTATTGCAGGGCTGTCTACATAGCCGCTATAAACACTCAAAACATCTTCTACATCAAGCAGAGGTTGATCATTTGCATCTAGCAATGCTACAAACACCTGAATAGGTTTACCAACAACGTTAGCTCTAAACTCATCAGACATTTCATCTAAAATATCTGCAATTACAATTTTGTAAGATTCCCTATCGATTACAGAAGAAAATTTAGGAGAATCAAACTCAAAGAGGCCGCTATTAGCAAGGTAGACGTCATTGTTATATTCTAATTCTCTATGGTAAGAGCAAAGGTAATAGTTTGAATTAAACTCAAGCTTTATAAGAAATACAAATTTTATTTTGTCACTGTTAATAACAGTTTGAACTGCGTTTGAAAATGTTCTCATTATAAGGCCTCTATAACTGTAATGGTTCCTGCATTTGAAAGTACACCATCGGAAAAAGTTATGCCTGTTAAATTTGAAATGTCTCGGTAATATACGAGTTGAACAGAAGATGACATTTCTAGACTATGGCTAGTGGTCAGAGGAGATTGTAATTTAGGGAAAAAACTTACAGTGGGATCTCCCGAGGTAAAGTCAGCGTCTGTTGTTGTCATATATATTTTATCATGGGTACTAAAGGAAATAAAAGAACCTTTAGGCAATAAACCAGTTTTCCCTGCACCGCTAATAATAACCTGGGTTGCACCTGCTAGTACCGGGACTGAAACATTAGCGGTATTGGCTGTAACAGTAAACAGACGATCTACTTCAGGAAGTTGAGGCATAATCATAGTGTTAGTAGAGGTCATTCCTGTGACGGCGCTGATCATCATTTGTTGTTGTGTTTCAGGTGTACCTATTGTATTAAAAGACAATTCCCACCGTTGAACATCCTGAGAAGCTCTTTGCTTGCTTAAAGAAACAGTATCAACTTCGTAAATAGGTTCGTTTGAAACAATTGATAGGGGTGCGAGAATTTCAGCACCTTCAAAATAGTATTTCATTATTAACTCCTTAGTGGCCTTGCCAGCAATAATAGTTTTGTTTCAAGAAAAAACAAAGGTCTTGTTTCATTAATACCTTCGTTTAGCTCTGAGGTTGTGATCCACCAACCATCACCAGCTAACATAGCCCCACCGAGTTGACTGTCTTCAGATCTAGCCTGAAAAGCAATATCACCGAATATAGGTCTTTTTGTTTTAATTATTTCATAATTAGATTTTTCAGCCATATCTTTTAGACTGTCAAAACCAGAATTTTTTAGGGCTTTAAAGAACCCTTTAATTGTTGTATAGTTTTTAAATTTAAAGTCATAAAAATATGAGTTTTCCCCTCGGAGTGATTTATCATACTCAACAAGCAAAGAAAAACAATCATTATAGCCTCTAGTATACTCATCAACTTCTTTAGTGCGAGAGTTGATTATCGCTTTAGCTTTATTAATAGCTACTTCTATTTCTTCTACTGTATAATAACTCATAAGAACTCTCCTAGAATGGCACAGAGAGCAACGACAGGGGGTCTTAGATGAGCAACCCCATCAAACGCACCTAAAGCCACTCTCTGTGTCTCTTTACATATCTTCTTCTATAAACAGACGTACTAAGTCTGCAACAATGTCACTACGTACAATATCCTCTACACCAAACTGAATTACAGGTAAGTTAATACCAGAGTTATTTACTTTACGTGCAAATTTAACCAAGTCCCGGCCATCACGCACATCAGATTGAGCAGGGTCTCCCATAAGCACAAGCTTAGTGTTCTCACCAATACGGGTAGTAATAGCTTTAAGTTCATCTATACAAAGATTTTGTGCTTCGTCAACTAAGACTAAAGCATTTTCGTATGAACGACCACGGATTGTTTCGATAGGTTGAATTTCAATTTCACCTTTGGCTAGCATGTACTCATACCTACCTTTACCAAAAGCCTTAGTTAATACTTCTAACATTGGCATAAGCCAAGGTGTCATTTTTTCTTCGACTGTCCCTGGAAAGTGACCCAGAGATTTTCCTGTTGGAACGTTAGCCCTTGTCAATACAATCTTTTTGTATTTACCCTTCATAAATAATTGAGCAACGGTCCCTGCACTGCAATAAGTTTTACCCGTACCTGCACAGCCCATAGTGACCGTAATTGGACACTCCTTGATAGCATTAATCAAGTTATCTTGCCTTTCATTTTTAGGCAAGAGATGGAATGATTTAGGAAATTTGTGAACGTTAGATTTGCGCTCTTCTTCTTGGCGCATATACTTAGGCATCTTAGCGTTTTGTTTAACCGAATAACAAGATTGCTTTTTGGACATGAAGGTTTCCTTGAGTTATTATTTTATGCAGGGTGTACCTATGTTGTTAAGCACACCCTGTTAGGATTGCTATACCTCTTCTGCTTCAGGAACCTTTAAATCTTCCTCCAGCATTTTAGCAAAGGTATCTCGACCAACTTGTAATTGATCTAAGTTAAATCTAGTAGAACCGATCTTACGGTCTAAGTCAGATAAATGGCTAATTAGCATCTTTTGCTTATCAGTAAGTTGGTCTGCAGTGTATTCTTTGTCGTTAATAGTAATGGATTGTGTTTGTTTCTTTTCCATTTTATTTTCCTTTAAGTTATTAGTTAGGCAGGGCCATTACAGCCCCGCTGTTATTTTTATTTTATACTACTCAGGCTTAGTAGGCCATGTAATATCGTGTGGAAAGCCAGATTGCTGTGGTACATCTAGTAAAGCTTGACGGTATGTAGACCATGCAGCCTGTGTGTCAGCATCAAGTGCAGCCCAACGCAGTGCATTACCAGCAATAGTATCCACTTCTTCAAGAAGCCTATCCCTATCCTTTCGACAAGGAATGGACATATCCCAAGCTCCGTTTAGGTATTGCGCACTTCCAACTTCAGGGGCGGTGTCTACTTCAACCCAAGTATCCTGTATTTCGGGATCATGAGGGTTGTCGTATGCCCCCATTAAAAAACCAGAAGAATTAACAAAGTAGTGAAAAGTCATATAATTAATTCCTTATCTACCCAAGCAAGTTTAATCGAACGTGAAAGTAAGTACTGTTGGCGAAAGAAACAGTAGACTGAGTGTCCTGTCGCCTAACTAGAATACCTGCGTCCAACATAGCCATTTTGACTGTTGTACTAGTCGGCTTTAGAACAATCTGTCCCCAGTTTGAGTACCTTTCATTCATGTTAAATGCTGTGTCACCTACGGCATATCCGTAAATAGCTGTTACACAAACGTACTCCACACTGAAGGCTTTTGGAGCTACTCCAAGGTCATGGGTAAAAGAGTAAGTTGTGTCTATAGCCCAAGCAAATGTACTGGAAGTCCAAGTCGAAAGGGCTTCAGCACTATCAAAGTTGTCATCACCTCGAATTACACTAACCATATCATTCCACCGTTACGTTGGGGATAGGTTGGATTGCTTTGAGTTCAGCAGGGGTAGTAGCAGCATCAATGGTTGCAAGTGAAGGTGCATCACGCAAGGCTTGTTTGTCAGAGATGATCTGTGTCGTGTCAGCGCCTGTCTCAAGTGCCTTCATGTAGGCTGTGTCTAGTGCAGCCAATGGATCAATACGAGCTTGACGTATCTTGTCACGCCAGATGTCCTTGGCTGCTGCCATGTCTACAGAGATAACCCCTGCATTAGCATCAGCCTCCCAAGCACCACGGAACGTGCGTTCTGCTGGTACTTCATAGTCTGCGGCGTCATAAGATGTTGCGCCTATCTTGATAAAAGTTTGTGTCATTGGGTTACTCCGTAAGGTTTTCTTTGATTACTCTGTAATTGCTCATGATACGCAAACCACGTTGATGTTAATCATATCAACAAAAGTAGCATTGATAGAGTTTCCTGTGCCTACTGAACAGCTAGTTGTAGTAGATGCTACACCCACTAAAGGACTACAGTTTGCTTGCATATTAAAACCTGTTGTAACTGCTGACATGGTGGTAGAGTGCACTGCGTAAGGAACAGCGGTGGAATAGTTTACTGTGTATTTTCCCGTAGTAACATCTGTAATGGACGAAACATTGCCTGAGTTAGTAATAGCCACAGTACCTGTACCGTTGAAGTTTACCCAAGCCCTAGTAGGATAAATACCAGCACCACCTGTAGTCTGTAAGTTATCAACCTTTAACGTACTCATGCTGCTAACCTCCACGCATTACGGAATTGTCTGTCAGACGGTACATCTGCTGTCTTAACAATCTTAAACATTGGTCTGTTGTACTCCACCGACCAAATGTGACGAGGGATGTCTTTCATGATTAGATACTCCATAGCTTCTTCTTCTGTGAGGGGGCCAATACGAGGTGCTGTCCACTGTGCTGCATGTTTCTCTGGGTCATGCTTAAAGGTGTCGTGGCGACCCTCTGCGATGGCTTGCTGCTCATCGTCTTGCAAAGCCCAGTAAACTGAGATGGGTGGCATTAGCCCAGCCTTAGCTTCTTCAAGCCAGTTGTCACTAGGGACAAGCACCATTGCGGGTTGCTCTGGTTGCTCTGGGTCTTCGTATATTACTCTGTAATTACCCATTATTCTACAGCCGTAAGCATACAGAAATCACCATCGTAGTAACTGGAGGCAATAACAGCATAAGAGCAACTTGATGAAGTCATGGTGGGGTCGTAGGCTGCATTACCAATTACTGAGTGAACATTGGTGTTTAGGTTGGTCCCGAAACCAAGGGTAGGGCAATAACTTGAATTACTAAAAGAATTAGTAAAGTTTACAACATACCTGCCTGTACTGCTGTCAGTAATGCTGCTGACATTTCCGTCAGCACGAATAGCCACAGTACCAGTACCATTGAAGTTCACCCAGGCCTTAGCCGTGAAGTAAGTAGCACCACCAGCGGTAGCTTCTTCCAGTGTATTTACCTTTAATGTACTCATGTTAGATCACCGTCCATGTTTCGCCAGCACCGACTGTAACAGTCACACCGGAGTTAATTGTAATAGGGCCAGCACTCATTGCGTTCTTGCCGTCTGTAATTGTGTAGTTAGAAGTAACATTCTGACCGTTCTCCCAGAATATGTCATTATTAGCACCACTTGCAATACCTGTCAAGCTAGAACCATCACCATGAAAGCTTGGCGCATGGATAGGCTCAGCAGAGGTTATCTGTGTGTTGTTTACTTCAAGACGTTCAACACCACCAGTAACAACACGCCATTGGTCTGCTGCGTGGAATTGCATGTAGGTGTTGGTGTCGCCTTCATGAAAGATTTGGTCAACGCCGTAAATGTCGTTGTTGTTCATGTCCAGTGTATGACCATTCATACTCAAGGTAGCAGCCACAGTCATAGTGTCGTTAGTAACTTTTAAACGCTGTGTTCCACCTGTAACGACACTCCACTGATCTACAGCATGAAAGCCCATGTAGGTGTCGCTGTCAGTGTTGTGGTAAATGTAATCGTTTATAGTGGCGCTATTGTAGGAAATAGAACCGCCAACTGCAACTCCTGTAGAGTTAGTAATCAGTTTTTGGGAGTTGTCATAGTATAACGCTACAGAGGAAGCTGTGCTACTAAAGTCGATCCTTATTGCAGTTTCATTTAAGCCATCCGACCCCTCTCCCATAAAGAGTACATCGCCACCAGCATGAGCTTTGTTCATGAAGTAAGTATCGGTCCCGTTGAATTTGATCTCAAAGTCGCCACCATCGCCAAACCTTACAGGGACACTATCTCCAAATTGCGTATATGTTTGACCCCACTTCTGCACTTGATTGCCATTAGCGACAAACCGCATTTCCCCAGTGGTACCTGGGAATTGAAGGTATGTGCTTGAGTCACCTGTGTGATATATATAGTCAGCTACATATAAACCGGTAACACTTGGTGTCGCAGGTAGGCTATAGTTGTTCGCACCATCAGCAACATTGAGAAAGCTTCTGACCGCAGGGGCAGTTGCATGGCGCATAAAACCATCATTACCGCTCTCAGCAACAATCTTTGTTATACTTCCGGTAGCAATGTCGTTGGGACTTGTGTTAAAATAATTGGCATAAATGTAACCAGACGAATGTCGCTGAACGACTGTGCTATTACTTGCGCTTGCGGAAACAGTATAAGGGAAGCTATAGTTGTTTGCATTTGTAGCTATCGTGTCTAACTTTGTCCCGTCGACTGATACATCACGCCCGTCTACTGTTCCACTAATTGCTATGTTGCCAGGAATATTTACGCCGCCACTAACCGTTTCTAGTACAACAGCACTATCGTAGTATAGTCTTACATACGGCGTTGTTACATCATTGTGCATAGAGATGAGGTTATGGTTTGTACCTCCTGTACCTTCACCTTGCCAATAGAAACTACCAGCAGAATGTAGGTAGTTACGGAAATATGTATTAGTGCCGTCATGCCACATTCTGAAGTCATCTGAGAGACCTAAACGTATATAATCGTTATCCGCAAGATCAACAGCACCACGAACATTTAGAGTGCCATCAACCCCAAGATTGGTAAACTGTCCATTATTCCACGTATATGAAGCGTTACCTACTACACCTGTATTGTCTATGGGGGGCAGTATATCTGTAGCAATTAGATCGCCACCTACAGTAAAATTACCAGAAGCGCTAGAATGGTTATGGCTGTCATCCGCCACCGTCACCGCAATAGCGGTTGTCCCTGATCCAGATACGTCACCAGAAAGCGTGATTGTCTGGTTGCCAGTGATGGCACCAACATCAGCCGCCGTAAGCGTCTTAGACCCAAGCCCCGTGACATGGCCATAAGTATCGACTGTCACATCCTGAATGACCGTTGCGCCTGAGTTGTCCACAGATGCTTGGCTGGATGTGTCAGCGTGAGATAGAGTACGGCTAGATTTGCTTAGACCACCACCTGCTTCTGTAATGATTGTAGAAGCAGCAGCAGTAGCATATGCGTCAGGATATACTTTTATCTCGTAGGCAGAATTATTACCACCGCCACGAATATGGACATCACTCCCGGCCTTAGCAGAAACGTATGTATGACCATCACTCGTACCTGAAATCATCATGTAGTCGTTGGTGCCTGACTGGAAGGCCGTTTTCATACCTACATAACCAGTACTGCTACTGAATGCATCGTCACCTAGTATTAGGTTGCCGCCATCCGCACGAATATCGTTAAACGTAACATTAGAAGATGTACCTACATCCTGACCAATAGAAACAGTGTCAGCGTTAACTGTAACACCTGTACCAGCACCTACGTTCAACGTGCGGCTAGTTGTTAAGTCTCCACCACCAGTAAGACCATTACCTGCAATAATATTAAGAGAAGTAGGTGTCTTGCCATTTAGCGCAGTCTGTAGCCCATCAACGTTACTGATAATGTGATTGTGGCTGTCATCCGCTACAGTAACACTAATAGAAGCGTTATCTGAGCCATCCCATGCCGTAGAGCCTGATACGTCACCGCTTAGGGAGAGGGTACGGGCTGTAGTCCACTTGTCAGCGTTCGGGTGGTAAGCATCTGTAAAGACACGATTACTATTTTCATATAGCGTTTTATAAGCAGTAACTTGAGATTCACTTAAGTTTAAAATGCTTGTAGTTTGTACGGCAGTACCAGCAGTAACACCGCTTTTTACCTCGAAGTCCATGTTAGCCCCTGTAGAGCTATCTGTGTTTACTTCAATACGGGCTGCATTACCGTTTTGTTCTGGAATACCATTCTTGTGGTTCCAAGTTACGTTAGCATTGCCGTAACCATC
>Ga0209406_1000485_pt1 | contig 31557 bp, 23 predicted proteins | sample COGITO_mtgs_1204_FD_184808 | JGI IMG/M metagenome (GOLD analysis project Ga0209406, IMG submission 184808) | Pelagic marine microbial communities from North Sea - COGITO_mtgs_120426 (SPAdes) (version 2) | ecosystem: Environmental > Aquatic > Marine > Epipelagic ... | reverse complement strand
CTACGAAAAATTCTTCAAAAACAAAGTGAATTGGACCTAATGCAGCGCTAAAACAAATCACACTTTAGCGAGTTTTGATCTCACCCCCCAAAGGCGGCATCGAGCAAAACTAGACCTAACAAGGTCGCTAAAAAGCAATTTGATACGTCACCTCGAACTTGAAATTTAAGAAAGAAAATTCACTGGCGCAGCTACCGCTGCTGGCTCGACAAACAACACCAAGGTTTAAATAAGCGGTAGAGGCTTAACCTTGACGTTGTTATTTTTCTTTCTTAAATTGCGTTCTCAATAAAGCACTACTTTTAGCGCTGCATTATATTCAATCGAATAATTTCTAATCAATATCAATTGACAGATTACAAGTAAAAGTCAAACTAATCTGGCGCGTTTTTTGAACTAAAAAATATATGAAATATCTGACGCCTATATTAATTCTCTTACTCAGTCTACTTGCATTTAATTCTAAAGGACAAAAAGCAAAAATTTCATATGTTTATTACTCAGACACCAGCGATGTAGGAATGAATCGTGAAGTAGAATTTCCTATTGTTAATTCCGGCAACAGTGCCATTGACAGTATTCTAAACAAAAATATCAGGCGCGACATTCTATTTGATACTCTATCAACTCCTATTGATTCCGTTCTTTCAAACTTAGCTGCTGCATCAAGTTCATTTTGGCTTGTCTCTGAAATAACTTTTAATAAAAAAAATATTATTTCAATATTAGTTTCGTGTGAGTTTTGTGGTGGCAATTGCAGTGATTATCAAGAAGCATTTGTATATTCTTTAGATAGCGGTAATCGACTTTTTATTTCAGACGTAATAGATTTTAGCCTTTTTCATAGTGAAGTTGTAAAAAATGATGTGGCGGAACAGTATCAAAAAAGTATAAATAATATTTTAAATCTAAAAGATTCATGCTCCAACTGTGATGAATCAGATTTAGACAACTTTGATTTCATCATAGCAAAAATCACACAACAAAGAGACGAATTTGCTATCAACTCGTTTTGTCTTTATGAAGATTCAATTAAAATTATTGATGAATGCCCATTCAACAGAATAGACAGTTATTTGTGTCCAGAAGGTGAATTCATTTATGGCTACACTATATTAGCCAAATATTTAAAGATAGAACTCTGAATATAACAAAACCTAAACTGCATTAAAACGCAGTTTAGCCAAAACGTTAGGTCCAATTCGCCTTAGGGGCGAACTTTGTTTTTCACATTTTTCTACGAAAAATTCTTCAAAAACAAAGTGAATTGGACCTAATGCAGCGCTAAAACAAATCACACTTTAGCGAATTTAAGAAAGAAAATTCACTGGCGCAGCTACCGCTGCTGGCTCGACAAACAACACCAAGGTTTAAATAAGCGGTAGAGGCTTAACCTTGATGTTGTTATTTTTCTTTCTTAAATTGCGTTCTCAATAAAGCACTACTTTTAGCGCTGCATTGGCAAAAATTAAATAAAAACTATGGATAGAATTAATGTATTAGCAAATTCGGACAATAGGTTAGAGCTTTTTACCAAAGAGTTGTTAGCAGAAACAAATGATTTTGAACTTCAAGAAATAGTAAAGAATGCTTCTAAAGAACTTAATAGCCCGATTGCTCTAGTAAGTTTAGTATTAGATCAGGTCCAATTCTTTAAAGCACATATCGGCTTACCTCCTGTTCTTTCTGCTGCGAGAGGAACACACCGAGACGTTTCCTTTTGCCAATTTGTAGTTAGAGACGGAAAGCCATTTGAAGTTAACGACGCATCAAATGACGAGCGTATTCCACAACATGTAGTTAAGGAGTACAATATTCAATCTTACTTAGGGGTACCAATAAAAATAAACGAAAAGGTAATGGGTTCCCTGTGTGTATTAGACACTAAAAAAAGGCAATTTTCAAAAGACGAACATAATTCACTAAATAAGTTGGCCGAGCTGGTTAATATCCGCCTTAAGGAAATTACTGAAATTAGGAGGCAAACAAGATTAGATCTAACAGAAGCCACCTTAATCCCAGTAATTAACGAATTATCAAATTCAATAAAATCGTTAGAGAATTTTATTAAACTAGGATATTCTTCTGTAAAGTCTATGCAAACCTTTTTAAACCATTCAGGTCACGTATTCTCTGAAGAATCAGAATATTCTGACGCAATACGATTATCACATGATGCAGCATCCTCCGCTAATAATCAGAATGAAAACATTCTATTAGAGATGGAATTTGCATTAGAAGACAGTAAGGATAGTTTAAAAGCTCTAGAGTCTTTGGTGATTAATGTAGAGGCCAACAATATTTCAAATATTATCATTTCAGCACAAGATCTTTCAAGAAATTCTACAAAACAAATTGGCGGATTCTATTTACCAGATTTCAAATCTGATCCCATTGTTTATACAAAAGGTAATTTAGCGCTAGCAGTAATAACCAATTCTCTACTATTAATTTCTTCAGAAATTGAAATAAATGAAACAAACAATGGAATTGAACTAAATATTAATGAGAAAAAAAATTCGATTGATTTAGTATTTACGGCTGATGAAGTAAATGAAACAAATATGTTAAAGGTTTTTAAAAGTTTAGATAAATTGATAGGTAGTGAAATGCCTTCTCTTGAAATCAAATCTAATGGTGTCGAACTAATTTTGAATTTCAAAATAGTGAATGAAACTATTGCCAACAAAAGCTAAAATACATAACCTAACCTACCAAACCGATTTTACGTATTTTAGCTGGAACGGTTAGGTACAATTGGTATTGTCTCATTAACTTTACTCAAAGCAAAACTGATATTTAGCCTCAATTATGCTGCCAAAGAGCGGAAAGTTTGAAACACCGTAGATTTAGAATCGATGATTTGATTCTTTTTGATGATACTTACTACCTCCATCCCAGCCAACGTTCGCTGGGTTTAGGTGTTCAAAATTATGTAGATTTATCTTCGCTGGAAGTTAATGCGACAAAACCGATATAGAAATTCAAAATTACCTACATTTACTCTTGCAGAAATTAATGCGACAGAATCAAACAAACGATGGTCAACATTTCCAATATGGCCGCCCTTAATTCTTTTTCTTGTAAACGCATGAAAATGTTTTACCTATGTTTTACCCAATAAAAAAAGCCGAAGACAGAATCTTCGGCTTTGTGAGTACCCGAGGCCGGGGTCGAACCGGCACGACCGCAATGGTCACAGGATTTTAAGTCCTGCGTGTCTACCAGTTCCACCACTCGGGCAACATTAAAACTAGTAAATACTTTAAAAAAAACATCCCGATAAATCGGGATCTTTTAAAGAACTGAGCGAAAGACGGGATTCGAACCCGCGACCCCGACCTTGGCAAGGTCGTGCTCTACCAGCTGAGCTACTTTCGCAATGGGTGGCAAAAATATGATTTTTTTGCAATGTGTATCAACCTCCTGTTAGTTTTTTAATTTCATTTAATTTCATCAACGCCTCAACCGGTGTAAGCGTATTTATATCAAGACTTAACAGCTCATCTTTTATCTGAGAAAGTACCGGATCATCTAACTGAAAAAAGCTTAATTGGAAATCTTCTGTTTCTTGCGACTTGATTTTAGAATTGCTCTTACTACTTTGTTCTGCGGTAGTTTTAGTCTCTAATTGTTTCAATATTTTATTTGCTCTTTTGACAACTTTAGCTGGCATACCCGCCATTTCTGCTACATGAATACCAAAACTGTGTTCACTTCCCCCAGGCACCAATTTTCTCAAGAAAATAATGCGGTTATTAATTTCTTTAATCGCCACATTGTAATTCTTAATTCTTTTAAAGGAATTAGTCATGTCATTTAACTCATGATAGTGAGTAGCAAAAAGCGTTTTTGCTTTTAACTTGTTTTCATGAATAAATTCAGCTATCGCCCAAGCGATTGACACACCATCATAGGTGCTGGTACCTCTACCAATTTCATCTAATAAAACCAAGCTTCTATCTGACAAATTATTCAAAATACTAGCTGTCTCATTCATCTCAACCATAAATGTCGATTCGCCTAACGAGATATTATCCGAAGCTCCTACTCGAGTAAATATTTTATCAACTAAACCGATTCTCGCTTGATTTGCAGGCACAAAACTCCCCATCTGAGTCAAGAGCACTATTAATGCAGTTTGTCGCAACAAAGCAGACTTTCCAGCCATGTTCGGCCCCGTAATCATAATTAGCTGTTGCTTCTCAATATCCAAATACACATCATTTGGAACATATGGCTCCCCTATAGGCAGCTGCTGTTCAATTACTGGATGCCTACCTCCAATTATATCAATGTCGTGAGTTTCATCAATTATAGGCTTAGAATAATTATGCTCGATGGCAAGCATAGCAAATGAAAGCAGACAATCTAGTTGTGCGATTAGATTTGCATTATTCTGAACAGGTATTACATAGTCAACCAAGCCCATAACAAGCTCGTTATACAACCTTGTTTCTAATGCTTGAATCTTATCCTCAGCCCCTAGTATTTTTGTTTCGTACTCCTTTAGCTCTTCTGTGATATATCTCTCGGCAGATGTTAGCGTTTGCTTTCTAATCCAATCTTCAGGAACTTTATCTTTATGAGCATGGGTTACTTCTAGAAAATAGCCAAACACATTATTAAATCCTATTTTCAAGGAAGATATACCTGTATTTTCAATCTCCCTTTGTTGAATTTGAACTAAATAATCTTTACCCGAAAACGCAATGGTTCGTAATTCATCTAACTCCTTGCATACACCTTCCTTTATTACGTTACCCTTATTAACCAGAAGAGGTGCATCTTCATTAATCTCTTTCTCAATCTTCTCTCTGATGAACTCACATAAGTTAAGTTGATCGCCAACCATCTTCAGCTCATCATTAGAAGAATTTATACATGCCTCTTTAATTGGCTGAATAGCATTTAATCCACGTTTCAGCTGAACAACTTCTCTTGGAGTAATTCTGCCTACAGAGACTTTCGAAATTAAACGTTCTAAATCCCCAACCTCTTTAATATTTACTGCTAAATTTTCTTTAAGCTCAGAATAGTCTTTAAGGTACTCAACAACATTTAAACGATTCTGAATCGCGCTTACATTTTTTAGAGGTAGCGCCATCCAACGTTTTAGCATCCGAGCTCCCATAGGAGAAATCGTTTTGTTTATAACCTCCAACAATGTGGTTGCCCCTTCATTTGTAGAATAGAATAATTCCAGGTTTCGAATCGTAAACTTATCGAGCCAGACATATTTTTCCTCTTCGATGCGAGAAATCGAAGTAATATGTGCTATTTGTTTATGCTCAGTTTCTGCTAAATAATGCAGCGCCCCTCCAGCCGCTATAATAGCTAAGTGCATTTCTTGAATTCCAAACCCCTTAAGAGAGTTTGTTTTAAAATGCTTTAACAAAATATCTTCAGCAAATTCAGCTGTAAACACCCAATCTTCGAGGCAGTATGTGTGAAATTTATCCCCAAAACTATTCTCGAAAGCAACGTCTTTATTTCTTTGATACAATACCTCCGCAGGACTAAAGCTCTGAAGTAATTTATCTATATAAGCAACCAATCCTTGGGCGATTAAAAATTCGCCTGTGGATAAGTCTAGAAAAGCCACGCCTGATTGCTTTTTATCGGAGTGCACAACAGCTAAAAAATTATTAGATCGGTAATCAAGCACCTTATCGCTCATTGCCAAACCAGGTGTTACCAATTCTGTAACTCCTCTTTTAACAATTTTTTTCCCCTTGCATGGAGCTTCCAATTGTTCGCAAATAGCAACTCGCATTCCTGCGCGAACTAATTTAGGTAAATAGGTATCTACAGAATGATGAGGGAAGCCTGCAAGCTCAAGCTTCTCTCCTCCATTATTCCTTGCAGTAAGAACGATCCCAAGCACCTTAGATGCTTTTATAGCGTCTTCACCAAACGTCTCATAAAAATCACCAATACGGAATAACAACAAAGCATCTGGATGTTTGGCCTTAATAGCAAAATATTGCTTCATTAGGGGAGTAACCTTAGCCTGTTTCTTCTCTTTAGTTGCCATTATTATCGGGGAAAAAGTAAAAATATGAAGTTGACCGCTGAAGTTATAGCTTTGCCTTTTGAAGTTATCATCACTTATGAACAAGAAATTAAGAAACGAAGAGCTTGGAAGAGCAACACTAACTGAATTTAAGCAGACTAAAAAACTGCCAATAATTGTTATTCTAGACAATATTAGAAGCCTTAGTAATATTGGCTCTGCATTTAGAACGTGTGATGCTTTTTTAGTTGAAAAAATTTGTCTCTGTGGCATAACGGCTAAACCTCCCCATCGGGAAATTCAAAAAACCGCACTTGGAGCTACAGAATCTGTTGATTGGGAGCATTATCCTACGACAATAGATTGCGTATTAAATTTGAAAAAGCAGGGCTATGAAATCGCGTCAGTAGAACAAACCTCTAATACCATAATGTTAAATAAGGTGGGCAAACCGAAAAAACCACTTGCGCTAGTCTTTGGTAACGAAGTTAATGGTGTTAGTCAAGACGTTGTTGATCTATCAAACATTGTAATAGAAATTCCTCAATTTGGAACAAAACATTCACTGAATATTTCAGTAAGTGTTGGTATTGTGCTTTGGGAAATTGTAAAAAGTTAATCGCAGCTCCAACCGTTTTTTGTATGCTGATTAACCGCATCTTTATGAAGAACATTGGCTGTATTAACCGTATCTGTTGTAACAATACCAGTTTCGGAATCTGTATATGTACATATTGTAGTTTTCTTGCAGCTAGAGAAAGTGAATACAGAACCTAGAATTAAACCAAATACAACAAATTTTTTCATAACATCAATTTTAGATAAGCAAATGTATGCTTTTTCAGTAAACTTCTATTGAAGTGAAAGTTTTTCTACCTCCTGATAAGTAAAAGTACTTCCAGTCCAATGATTTATTACTAAACCCTCTTTAATGTGCATAATTGTAGGAAACTTTCCACTGGTTATTTTAAATACTCGTTTATCCTTAAAAAAAACATGTGGAAAGTTGCTATTTGAATCCTTCCAAAAATCTGGCAGCTTCTCTTCCTTCCCGATAAAAACGGTTACAATTCGCGGCAAATCATATTTCTCTTGGGCAATTGACAATTTATAAGCAACATTTTTACAGTGCTTACAACTCACGCTGAAAAAAGCAACAATAACTTCTCCAGCGTTTAAGGCAAGAGAATCGCCATCAATAAAATGCTTAGGTATGTCAGTAATATCCAATTCAAAAGGTTCTACGGAAGCATGAACATTATCGGATAACTTCACTGGATTTAATACAAAAGGGATTGTTATTGAAAAGAGTACTAAAAAAACCCCAACCCAAGTTTGCCACTTTAAGGTCTCCCTAACCTTATCAAATAGAACAAGTACTATGCACATTGCAGCAAACAAAGCGTTCTTCAATAAAGATTCTATTGGCGTCATTGGAATAGCTTCTCCAAAACAGCCACAGTTAACATCACTCCCCTTTGCTAGTAGCAAATAAATCAGGTATAGTGCAAAAAGGCTTAATAAACCCAATGCAACGTGCAATATTCTTTTTTTCCAAGCTCCAACTATCAACAAAGCTCCAACGCCAACTTCTAGGCTAATTACCAATCTTGCCATAAATGGAGCAAAGGTCCAAGACGCAACCCCTAAATCAACAAATGTTAGTTCAAATGTTTCAATTGGGTATAACTTGATAATACCGGAGAACATAAACATGGCTCCTAACAATATTCGAAATCCAATTTTTGTGACCTGTTTCAGCATCATTATTTTTTTGCAAAAAAAAAGCCACTTCAAGAAGTGGCTTTTCAATAATGTATTAAACGATTAGTTTAATGTGCACTCATATCCATCAGTTGCGTTAACAGCGTCACATGAAGCTGTAGCATCTTTTTTCTTCACTTTAGTATACTCGTAAGAGTATTCCGTAGTTGTTGAAGTACCAGCAACATCATACGTATAAGTACAATCACAAGTGTAATCTTTTTTACAAGCTGTAAAAGACGCTGCAAGAGCGATAACAGCCACAAAAGTTATAACTTTTTTCATTTTTATTAGTTTTAATTTATAATTGGTTTTAATTTATAATTGGTTTTAATTAATATTCAAATATAGTAATCTTTCTAATTTACCAATACAGAAAAATCTGCATCTTCTCTAAATTCCAGAAACTCAGCATCACCTGCTGCTTTTATTTTAAAAGTACCATCTGCTTCGATAGCACTTTTTAAATTTGAGATAAGATTATCTTTATTTTTTGATCTAGCTGCAGCAATTGCCTTTAGGTAATAACCATCACCAGAATCTTTAGCTTCTGAAGCATCTATTATTTGAACAGCGCCATCAGGGTTAGCATTTAATAAATGAGCTAAAGCAGCATTGAAAGTTTTTTCACTACCTACATTACTTGTTGCACCAGCATAATCCCCTTCCATTATACTAATAATAGCCATATTATAAGAAACTTCAGAACCTGCACCTGATGCAGCATTGTATAATTCTTTAGCTCCATCTCTATCTCCTGTCCATCTTGACCAAATTCCTAAGTTATTGTTAACAATAGGGTTATTTGCAGAAGCTTTAGCGGCTTGATCTAATGCTGCTTTAGCACCATCAACTTTATTCTGAAGTAACAAAATATACCCTGCATTGTTATGACCTCTCCAATCGGCAGCATATATTTTCTGTGCATTTTGGTAAATAGACAGCTTCTCATTCATGTCTTTAGTTAAAGTCGCAGCATAAAGCAACTCTTCAACATTTAAAGAATCAGGAGTCGCTTTTGCTATTGCAGTAATTTCTTGATCAGAATAACCAACTTTTTCAGCATTGATTGTAATCATTGCCCGTCTTTGTTGCGGAAGTACATCTTTTCTTAAAAAATCATAAGTAGCAGACATATTCTTAATCTCTTGCTCTCTAGCTTCCAAATCAGAAGTCATTTGGAGAACACGTAAAATTAAATCTTTATCAGGGTGGGTAGTTGCTTGAACTGCAGCTTTAAAACCATCCCAATCTTCACCCTTACCAGCTTTACTAAAGAAACCTTCAGCTTCAGCAGCTTCAAATTTCATTTTCTTTAAATCTTTAGCAATTTTCTTTGCTGCAGCTTCAGCTCTTTGATTTGCTAAATCCTCATTTTTTGTTAATTCACCGTCTGGAGAGGCATAAGCAGAAATTGTAATCCCTTTAAATACATATCTATCTTCTAATGCTAAACCCGTTTCCATGAATGTCAACATCCCTTTATAATCATCTTGCTTAAGCTCAGCACTTCTAACAGAAGATTGTTGAAGGGCAAAGTGAATATCCATATCATAAGACTCCGGAGTAATTCTAACGAATTTATCAACTGCCATAATCGGGCGCTCATCACTTTGAACAAGCAATGGAGTAACAACAGTTCCATCGCCAATTTTCAAATCTCCTAACTCGGCAGTTTTAGCTTTGAAACCACCAACAGCTTTAATCTTTATATCGCATGTTTCCATGCCTGGTTGATAAGGAATTTTATCATTAAAACTGAAACTTCCACCGGCAGCAGCAATTTTAGTTCCTTCGCCTTCTGCAGCTTCTCCAATACAAACGATAGACTTAAATTCTTTTTCGCCACCTTCCCAAACCATAGTTGGGGTGATAGTAACCATCGCTTTTTTATGGAAATATTTTTCAGGGTATTTACCGCTAATAGCAATTGACACACTATCACCGTGCATTTCTAAAGGGTTTGGAGTAACATCATATGTTACTGTTTCCGCATTTTTAGCCATTTTTTTCAATGGGTTACATGCAATCAATCCTATTGTTGCAATTGCGATAAACGCTCCTACTTGTAAGTTTCTCTTTTTCATAATGTTAACTCTGTGCACTAATGCTTTTATATAGTTGTGTGCAATATTAAACAATGTTTTTTTAATTAAAAATTAATGAACTGCTCATTATCAAACTTGGTTTGTGAATAAAGCTACAGAATAACTCTTGAAGTACCTACAGGATACTCCGCAGTTATTGTGTTCTTAATTAATTCATAGTCATTCTTATTAGTTACAAAATCGATGTTACTCGTATCTATTATTAAAATTCGTTTATCTTCTAATTGTTTAAAGTATTCGAAATAGTTCTTATGAATCGTTTCCAAATACTCCTTTTGAATTTTTTGCTCGTAAATTCTGCCCCGTTTACTGATATTATTTAATAAGGTTTCAGAATCTAAAAATAAATAGACAATCAAATCTGGTTTCGGAAGAGACGAATCGATAATAGAGAACAAACTATTAAATAGTTTTTGTTCATCATCCAACAAATTTGTATTACCGAAAATCTGACATTTATTAATAAAGTAATCTGCTATTATTTTAGGCTGAAACAAATCACCAGAAGCCAATTCGGTTTTCAGTTGGTAATAGCGTTCAGTTAAAAACGACATTTCCACTTGAAAAGCATATCGTTCTTTATCTTCATAGAATTTGCCAAGAAACGGATTCTCTTGAAATTGCTCTAGTACCAATTTAGCATTATACTCTTCTGCCAATAATGCAGACAAAGATGTTTTACCAGAACCTATATTCCCTTCTATTGCTATGTAATTATAATTCATTCACTTCGAGCTGATCGACACACTCCTCAAGTAATTGAGCGTTCGATTTTTGAAAAATAGGATGAATCAATTCTGCTGCTATTTCAACTAAAGGAACTAAAACGAAATTACGTTGATGCAGCCGAGGGTGAGGTAATGTCAATTGTGCATTGTTAATTATTTCGTTACCATAATAGAGTATATCAATATCTATTGTTCTTGGTGCCCATTGATTCTCAGGGTTCCTAACTCTCCCATTCAAAACTTCAATTTCCATGCAATAATTTAAAACCTCATCGGCAGACAACTTGCTACTAATAGATAGTACTTGATTTAAATAGTCTGACTGCTTATCATCTCCCCAAGCTGCAGTCCTATATATGCAGGACTCACTAATTATTTCACCAATTTGCTGTTTCAACTCGATTTTCACTTTCCGAAAAGTATCCAATATATTTCCTTGATTACCGCCTACAATAAGATACACCTCTTTCATCACGACTCAAATATATACCAAACCCTTTAATGGGCGATTAATACCATTCTTGTATAATACCCAATCTGCTATGATGCTTCTACCTACTTTTGAATAAAATATTTTTTACAGCAAATTTGGAAAATTAACTAAGCATGAAACAATTTTTTAAAACATTATTAGCTTCAGTATTAGGACTATTCTTGGGTTCTTTTCTAATCATTATTCTTTTTATTATTATAATCGTATCGTTTAGCGGAGGAGGTGAGGAGAGTTTTAATACAAAAGAAAACTCAGTTCTCTATATGACCCTAAACCAAAAGGTGGTTGATAATGCTTCGAACGGAATTTTAGACCACATCGAAATTCCTGGAATGAATGACCAAAAGAAATTAGGATTAAACGACCTTACTTCTAGTTTAAAAAGAGCTAAGACTGACGATAACATTAAAGGAATTTACCTTGATCTATCTTCGAACCCCGGAGGTTTAGGAACGATAGAGGAAATTAGAAATGCAATTATCGATTTTAAAGAATCTGGTAAATGGGTAATTGCATATAGCGAGTATTATTCGCACTTCAACTATTATATAGCAACTGCGGCTGATGAAATCTATCTATACCCTGAAGGAGAGGTGGATTTCAGAGGTTTTAGAACTGAGTTGATGTTCTTTAAGGGTGCGTTAGAGAAGCTGGACATCGTTCCTCAAATAATTAGAGGGTCAAACAACAAATTCAAAAGTGCTATGGAGCCTTTCATGTACGACCAAATGAGTGATGCCAATCGTGAACAAATAATGAAGTATTTAACTTCTATGTGGGGGCACCTCCTTAATGGTGTTTCAGTAGCTCGAGAAGTTTCTATAGATGAGCTTAACATGATTGCTGATAGTGTACTAATTCAATCTGCTGCCGATGCAGTAAAATACAAGTTAGTTGACAAAGCAATGTACAAAGACGAAGTACTATCCTTATTAAGAGAAAAGTTAGAAATTGAAGAAAATGACGATATTGAAACTGCTTGTTTTATGGATTACATTAAATACGAAGACCCTGAGGCTAAACTGAAAAAAGAATTAGGTGATGATGAAGATAAAATTGCCGTAGTTTATGCAACCGGAAGCATTGAAAGTGGCAATGGAGATGATGAAACTATCGGTTCTGAAAGAATTTCTAAAGCGATTCGTAAAGCAAGATTAGATTCTACAGTAAAAGCGGTTGTTCTTCGTGTTAACTCTCCTGGAGGTAGTGCATTAGCATCTGATGTGATGTGGAGAGAGATGGTACTTTGCAAGGCAGAAAAGCCAGTAATTGTTTCAATGGGAGATGTTGCCGCATCTGGTGGTTATTATATTGCCTGCCCCGCTGATAGAATTTTTGCTAATCCAACTACCATAACAGGTTCTATTGGTGTGTTTGGTATGCTGCCATACACTGGTGATTTTTTTAAAAACAAATTAGGAATTACTACCGATAGAGCTATGACTAACGCGCATTCTGATATGGGAAGCTCTTTTAGAATGTTAGATGATTTTGAATTCAATACTATTCAAAAAGGCGTTGACAAAATCTATATGCAATTTACTACTAAAGTTGCTGAAGGCCGAGGAATGACTCAACCAGCGGTTGACGAAATAGGGCAAGGCCGTGTGTGGACAGGTATTGATGCTCTTGAAAACGGACTAGTTGACGAACTGGGGGGATTAACTGCGTCCATTAACTACGCTGCGACTGCTGCTGAGTTAGAAGATTACGATGTAACTACTTTCCCGAAAGAGAAAGACCCTTTTGAGCAAATCATGCTAGAAATAAAAGGTGAAAGCAAAGCTTATTTCGTTAAACAAGCTCTGGGAAACAATTATAAAATCTACGAGCAATTGGATAACATTTCTACTATGGAAGGTTACCAAATGAGATTGCCTTACTTGATAGATATTAGATAGTCTTTGAGAGATTAGATTTTTAGATAGTAGACGTTAGACAAAACCCAGCCTATAGCTGGGTTTTTTGTTTAACGAACTATCAGCTTTTGAATAGCTCCAACACCATTTTGGTTAACTACCTGTGCAAAATAAATTCCTGTAGGTAGACTCGAAACGTTAACTGTGGTTAACTCATTCATCACTTTAGTTTCTTTTATTTTCACACCAAGTTGATTGTATAAAGAAATGCAGTGGTTAGTGTTTATATCAGTAAGTTTTATTGTAAAAGTGCCAGAGTTTGGGTTGGGGTAGACACGAACAAATTTCTCTTTACTATGAGTCTCGAAAACATTAGTTAAATCTGTAAACTCAATCTTAATGGTCTTTCTACTAACCTGCTGGTTTGGTTCCATACCGCCAGCTAAATACCGAGTAAACAAACTAGTATGCGCTACGCCTCTCAAGTCCATTGGCAGCTCCACATATGTAGCGTCCCAAACCATATCTTCGCTAAACGCAAGTACTTGGTTGTTTGGAGGCACTCCTCCACTGCCGTTGTAAGCTATACCATTGTAGTTATAGGTAATGTCAGAACCACCCAACCAAATGGCCTCACCCCAAATGCTAGTGCATGCGCCACGATAACTTTTAATTGAGCTGTCCAATATAGTATCAGCCCAAACAATTGTATTTGGGTCGAGCGGGTCAATGTCTCCTATAGTTAAGGAATTACCCGCTGCAAAACTACTGTTCTTTGCTCCTCCATAATAATAGATGGTGTTCCCAATTATTACTCCCGAGCCTCCGAACAATCTAGAAGTGGAGGTATTCGGAACTGGCGTTCCTACCTGCCAGCTATCGTTATATGTGTCATATATCTGCACAGCTGTTACGTTGTTGGCGTTACTCCAACCGGTAATTACGTAAATCAAACTGTCTTTGTAAACCACTTGCACTTGGTCGTCAATTGGCACGGGCAGGTCTGTCCCATCAATTAACCACATGTTATTCTGCGTATCGTATCTATGTACCGATTTTGAAGAAACTTCGTTGCCATTAGCTAATACATGGTAACCACCCATTACATAAATAATGTCCCCTACTCTATTGGCCGATGCTGCTACTTTCCCCATTGTGTCAGGCACCTCAGCAATTGTTTCCCACACATCTGTTGCGGTATTATACCTAAACGCTTTTAAATGAATTCCTTCGTGGTCTTTAGATGTATCTATACCACAAAACGAATACACATATGGTGTCGTACCCACATAACCCTCACAAACCGCATTGTTAGAAACAGCCTCGGGTATCAATGCCATTTCGGTCGTTTGCACGCTAAATTGTTGGGCTTGCAGAGAACTAACAATTATCAAAAATCCAATGGCAATTATTCCTCTCAATTTATCTAATTTAGTCGAATCACTTACCAAAGCTAATCATTCGTGACAAACAAAGAGATATCGGGATTAATCAAACTAACTGGGCAATTAATGGAATTGCATGGCGAAAATAAGTTCAAAACCAAGTCGTATTCTAATGCTTCTTTTCAAATAGGAAAAAACCCTAAACAGTTAGATTCATTGAGTCTTCCTGAACTTGAAGGCACATTTGGTCTGGGTAAAAGTATTGCTGCCAAAGTATTTGAAATGACCAGCACAGGCAAACTAGAAGTGCTCGAAGAGCACATCAACAAAACACCCAAAGGTGTGCGCGATATACTTAGTGTAAAAGGTGTTGGCGCGAGTAAAGTTCGAGTGCTATGGAAAGACATGGAAATTGAATCGTTAGGTGAATTATTGCAATTATGCGAAGAGAACAGACTGGTTGAAGTAAAAGGGTTTGGAGCTAAAACTCAAGAGAGCATTAAACAAAACATACAGTATCGTATTTCTAGCGAAGGGAAATTCCACTATGCCTCTGCAGAAAATATGGCGTTGCAACTAGTAAATCAATTAAGAAATCAATTTCCTGATGCACAAGTAGAACTTACTGGAGAAATAAGAAGAAAGTGTGAAATAATTGAACAAATAGACATTCTTATCTCATCGGAAAACACAATTGACATTCCTGAAAGTGAAACCAATATTCCTATAGTGTTTCACCATTGCAAGCCAAATGAATTTGGAAGTGTTCAGATAAGAATTACCGGAAGTGAATCGCATGTTAATTCACTTAATATTCCTGATGGAATTTCTACCGAGGAGGAAGTCTACAAGCAAAATGGAATGCCTTACATAGAACCAGAGCTACGTGAAGGATTATCAGAAATAGAATGGGCTAAATCTAACTCACTCCCGGAGTTGGTTAAAGATTCGGATCTAAAAGGAATAGTTCATAATCATTCTACATACAGCGATGGGCGAAACACGTTAGAAGAAATGGCTACCGCTTGCCGTGACTTAGGCATGGAGTATTTCGGAATTGCTGATCATTCTAAAACGGCAGTTTACGCGAATGGATTATATCCTGAAGATGTATTAAAGCAACACCAAGAAATAGATGAGCTCAACAAAAAGTTAGCTCCATTTAAAATCTTGAAAGGAATTGAGTCTGATATCCTTTATGATGGTTCTCTAGACTATGAAGAAAACATTTTAAAACAGTTCGATTACGTAGTCGCATCGGTTCATTCGCAGCTTAAAATGGATGAAGAAAAAGCGAACGCAAGATTAATTACAGCAATCGAAAATCCTTACACCACAATTTTAGGACACCCGACCAGTCGCTTATTACTATCAAGAAAGGGCTACCCGATAAATCACAAAAAGATAATTGATGCATGTGCGGCAAATAATGTGGTTATAGAAATAAACGCAAATCCATTAAGACTAGATATAGATTGGCGACACATCCAATACGCCTTAGAAAAAAACGTGATGCTCTCAATTAACCCAGATGCCCATAATACCGAAGGGTTTTCACACATGCATTATGGCACGTGTGTAGCTAGAAAAGGCGGATTGAATAAAGAAATGACGTTCAACGCTCTATCATTACAGGAAATGGAAATCTACTTAAACAAGGGATGAAAATTTTCAATTCCATATTCTCCTGGGTAATAAAGAAGCGAATTCATGACATCGAATTCTTTAAGCAGTTCCCTCAAGAAGTTCAAGAAGAAGGGCTTCAAAAATTAATCGATACCGCGAAAAACACTGAGTGGGGAAAACGATACGATTATGCGTCCATTTCCTCTCTAGAAGAATACAAATCTCGTGTTCCTATCCAGAGTTACGAAACCCTTAGAAAAGATATATTGAGGATTAAAAAAGGAGAGCAAAACATTCTATGGCCATCAGAAATAAAATGGTTTGCTAAGTCATCTGGAACCACTACCGACAAGAGTAAATACATTCCGGTCTCAAAAGAATCGCTCTACGATTGCCATTATAAGGGCGGAAAAGACCTGCTTTCGATGTACTGCAATAAAGTAGAAAATCACACACTTTACGCTGGCAGAACACTTGCAATAGGTGGAAGTAGCCAAATACTTTCGTACAGCCATGATGCATATGCAGGTGATTTATCAGCCATTCTAACTAAGAACTTACCTTTTTGGGTACAACTTAGGAAAACGCCCAAATATTCCATATCGCTTTTGGATGATTGGGAAGATAAATTAGAGCAAATGGCGCAAGCAACAGCCAAACAAAATGTATCTATTATTATGGGGGTTCCTTCTTGGACCTTAATGCTTCTCAATCGTGTATTAGAGATTAAAGGGGAAACAGATATTTCTAAGGTTTGGCCAAATTTAGAATTATATATGCATGGTGGTGTAAATTTCGGGCCGTATAAATCTCAGTTTGAAAAACTTATTTCACGACCCGACATGCATTATTTAGAAACTTATAATGCCAGTGAAGGATTCTTTGCTATTCAAGATGAAATTGATGGAAATGGGATGCTGCTAATGCTAGATTATGGCGTTTACTATGAATTTATGCCCTTGTCTGAAGTTGGCAAAGAAAATCCTCATACACTTACGATAACTGAAGTTGAGCTAGGTGTTGAATATAATTTTATTATTTCGACAAATACTGGCCTTTGGAGATACAACATGGGAGATACCATCGAGTTTACATCGCTATCACCGCATCGAATAAAAATCACTGGTAGAACCAAACATTTTATCAATGCTTTCGGCGAAGAACTCATGGTTCATAACGCTGAAGAGGCTATTGCAATCGCAACAAAAAAAACGAATTCTGTTATAAGTGAGTTCACTGTAGCTCCAAAATTTGACTTATCCAAAACTGTTGGATCGCATGAATGGGTAATAGAATTTGAAACAGAACCAAAGAGCTTAGATTACTTTATTGAAGTACTCGATAACTCCTTAAAATCTATTAATTCTGATTATGAAGCGAAACGCTTCAAGAATATTGCGCTAACCAAGCCAGAGATAATAATTGCACCGAAAGGAACGTTTTATCATTGGCTTAAGAGCCGTGATAAATTGGGAGGGCAGCATAAGGTACCTCGTCTTTTTAACGACCGAAAACATATTGACAGCATTATAGATTACATGAACTCTAAATCAAGAATAAAAATTGTAAGTTAGCAACTGTGAGAATCGCCCTATTTATTATGATTACGAGTCTTCTGCTTTCGGCTGAGGGAATAAAAATGGTTTCCTCTAAGACAGTTAACTGCACTAGTTTTACCACCGATAACCTGGGTAATGTTTTCCAAATAAAGGGGAATACAATTGAGAAATACTTACCTGATGGAACACTACAAAACCAATACAGCAGTAAGCTATTTGGCAACATAGATATTGTTGACACACAGAATCCACTACAAATATTGTTGTATCACGAAGATGTAAGCCAAGTAATTTTACTCGACAATACGTTGAGCTTACAAGTGACAATTCCTTTGGAACAATTTGGATTAGAACTGACACAAACAGTATGTTCAAGTGCCAATAGCGGCTTTTGGGCATTCAACCCTTTGAGTATAGAATTAATAAAAATAAGCAACGCAAGTGAAGTGGTTGTAGAGTCAGGAAATCTTAGCCAAATTATTGGGTTAGAATTAAATCCAAATTACATCACTGAGCACTCTAATCACGTTTACTTAAACGACCCTGCAAATGGCATTTTTGTGTTTGATATATTCGGCACCTATCTCAAAACGATTCCTATTAAAGGATTATCTTCATTTCAAGCTACAGAAACTGACCTTTATTATTTAGAAAATGGTAGCATATTCAGTTTCAATTTCAAAACATTAGACATCACAACGATTACTTTACCTACCCTAGGAATTGAGTATTTTAGAGTTGATAAAAACTCCATTTATACACTAAAGCAAAACATGTTGGCGAAGTACATTATTGATTAGAAAAAACCCACCAATATTTGTACTTTAGCCAAAATTAAACACAATTACTATGCACATTGCAGTCGCTGGAAATATCGGATCAGGTAAAACAACGCTAACAAAACTATTAGCAAAACATTACGGGTGGGATCCTAATTACGAAGATGTTGATGATAATCCTTATCTAAACGATTTTTACGAAGACATGCAGCGATGGTCTTTTAACCTGCAGATTTACTTTTTAAACAGTCGCTTCAACCAAGTAGTTGATATCAAAGAAGGGAATAAAAAGGTAATTCAAGATAGAACGATTTACGAAGATGCATACATCTTTGCCCCTAACCTGCACGCAATGGGGCTGATGAGTACTAGAGATTTTGAAAATTATTTCTCTCTTTTTAACTCTATGGATCATTTTATAAAAGCTCCAGACTTAATGATATACCTTAGAGCTTCAGTACCTACTTTGGTAAACCAAATTCAAAACAGAGGTAGAGAATATGAAGAATCTATTCGTTTAGACTACTTAAAGCGATTAAACGAGCGTTATGAGGCCTGGATTTCTACGTACGACAAAGGTAAATTACTTGTTATCAATGTTGATGAAAACAACTTCATCGAAAAGCCAGAAGATTTAGGCAACATTATCCAAAAAATTGATGGAGAGCTGCACGGATTGTTTTAAGCTAATCGCTAATTAACTCAAACGACTTTCTCTTTGGCATACCTTGCGCTTTAATGCGTTGGAATTTAGATGCAATTTTACTAGGCCGAGGCGCTGGTGAGTATATTACCTTGCCCCCTGGGGCAATTAAGTAATATAACGGAATAGCGTTTACCTTATATACTTCTTTCAATTCATCGTTCCCATTCCAATGTAAAAATGTCCATTTGTACTTATTTTTCTGAGCAAATTTCTTCATCGATTTATACCTCTTATCTATCGAAATACTCACAATAACAACATCCTTTCCGTAGCTCTTGTGCAATTCTGGAGTTAGTTTCATTTCTCGAATACATGGCTTGCACCAGGTTGCCCAAAAATCAATGTATACATACTTATCTTTATAATAATCGGATAACATAACTTTATTTCCCTCCATATCGACTAGTTCAAAATCTGGAGCATAACTACCCTTCTCAACTCCAGATAGCTTATTTCTAATGCTCCATGTCAGTTGAGTATGTTCCTTTTCGGTGGTCTGCGAATTGATTTCATTCAATACATATAAAATACTCTTTCTGCTAAAATCTGGAGTATGGAAGTTTTCATATAACGAACGTATTAAAACCAACTCCGTTAGTGCTGTATCCTCTAAATAACCTTTGAAGAGCATTAATTCTGAGATGTCTCTTGGGTCCATCTTTACAGTAACCGCCTCAACCAGCTTGTCATAATTTACAAGAGGCAGCGTTTTGAAATAGTCTTTGTAGAATAGATTTATGAACTCCATATAAGAATCATTCTTATATAAAATAGGTTGCCCTTTGAGGTATTCTTCATATAGTTCCTTTTTGCTTTTATAAGCCGAGAATTTTAACCTTGCCAGGTTATAATTGACATAATTCTGAAAGTATTCATTTTGAATTCCCGAATAAGCTTTCTTGCGATGCAAAGCAAAAGTATCGACAACATTTCCCGCAGATTTCTTAACAAAAGCAACAATGTTATCCGAAGTAAACATACCATATTCTGAATCAAAACGCCTAATAAGTTTGTTTAAATCTATTACCTGATCAGCTTCTATATCTAACGTTACATAGCTTTCCTTTTGCATATACTTCATGGCAATAGAATCTACTTGAGGAAAGTTTACCGAATAACTCGCCCCCGGCTCAACATATATTCCACCGAGCGTTTTTCCGATTTTCAATAAACAAAACTGTGTTTCCTTCACATCGCAACTCAACTCAAAATTACCTGCCGAGTCAACATGAGTTTCTGCTAATATTTTCTCTTGATATGTAAAATAATCTTGGTATGTGATTAAACGTATAGTCCATTTTTCATATCCTTTCGCTAGACCTTTAACATTCGTTTGCGCATTCGTTTGAAAAAACAGAATGATAGAAAAAAATAATAAAAATTGTTTCATTTATAGTTTAATACCTGATGGGATAAACTGAGATACATCTCCTCCGTTTTTTAGTATATCGCGAACTATAGTTGAACTTATTGCCGAAAGTTCTGGGGGAGTTAACATAAAAATGGTTTCAGTTTCTGATTTCATTGCTTTATTCATCTGGGCGATGCCGCTTTCGTATTCGAAATCGGCTGAGGTTCGCAGACCTCTTAGTAAATACCTTGCTCCTATGTTTGAGCAATAATCGATAGTTAAGCCCTCATATGTGTCGATCGAAATGTTGGACTCGTTAAATGTAGCTTCACAAAATCTTATTCTCTCTTCAATCGAAAACATATATTTCTTCGATGAGTTTACCCCAATAGCCACAACAATTTTATCAAAAAGTGATGACGCTCTTTTTATTATCGACTCATGTCCTTTTGTTATCGGGTCGAACGAACCGGGGAATACTGCTACTTTTTCCATATGGTAAAGTTACTCAGAAAAGAAACTAAAATTAACGTTTCCATAATTTTTCAGTTTTTGAAACCCAACATCTTCTGATAAATCAGTTTTTTTAGAGTGTTCCACTATACATAACCCGTTTTCGCTCAATAAATTTCTAGACATTACTTTTTTAGCTATATGCGGAATTTCATTCAACTCATATGGAGGATCAGCAAAAATGATATCGAATTTAATCTCGCACTTATCTAAAAATTTGAATACATCAAATTTCAATGGTTTAATAATGTCACATTTAAGCTCTCCTGCAGACTTTCTAACAAAACGAATACAATTGAAATTACGATCGATCGACAGAACGCTAACTGCACCACGAGATGCAAATTCATACGTCATATTACCTGTTCCACAAAATAAATCTAAAACAGCTGCACCTTCTATTTCAATGGTGTGTCGAAGGATGTTGAACAATCCTTCTTTAGCAAAATCAGTCGTTGGTCGAACTGGTAAATTCTTTGGAGCATATATGCCCTTTCCTTTATATTTCCCTCCGATTATACGCATAGGTACTGATTGAACAAGCTAAACCCAACATGACTTGGTTGTTTAAATGAACTACTTAATTCAATTCTATTTTGGGATTTCGCAAATGAAACTTCTTTAACATAATCAGATAGTAATTCCTCAAGATTTCCATGGCTATCAATATCTCCCAAAAGGGTTAATTCAACTTGATAGTTTCTTATCTCTAACTGTTCTAAAGCGAATAAAATGTAATATACCACATCTTCTGATATCTTATAACCAAAAGAATTATAAAGCTTCAGCTGCCCGTTATCAGCAATGATTAAGTCCATCTTAGCATCCTTCAAATTAGCATAAACACAAATTTTATCCACCGATTTTGAGAACACTACCAGCTGCTCAATTAAAACAGATCCTAGATGCAGGGTAGTTGATTTCGGCCAGGTTTGGTTTATCCATTGCACTAGTTTTTCAGGAACGGAATAAATCTGTTTTGCTTCCAAATTCAATAAATTATCTGTGCAAATTTGCCCACTATCTTCCTGATGATTAAACGCAAATAATTCCATTTCTTTCGTCTCATCAGCATAGATATTCGGGACAAGCGTTGAAGAAAATCCACAATACGCTATGCTTGAGCTTCTATACTCTGAAGATAAAAAATCTATATTTTTCAAAAACAAACTTAGCTTAGAAACGAGCGAATCAATATCAGAATACTCGTGCCCTTCTCTTCCCCAAACAACATATTTCTTTGCCTGAACATCAAGTACAGCATAAGAAAAACTTAATAAACCAAGTTCTATTGAAAGATGATAACCATGAGCTGATCTAGACGAATTGAACAACTCGTCAGTATAATGAAAATTCGAGTTTACTGAAGATTGAACTACAGCTATTTTATTCCCAGTTTCCACTGGTAGATGGTGAAGACATTGAACCTACTTGTAATATTTGATTTACATCAAATGGTTGAGCGTCTGTGGCTTGAAACACATGAACATCTAATCCATTTTTATTTACCATACCCGCTTCGATTTCGAATTGAACCGCTGCAGTAAAAGGAACAAATGATAATGAATCTAAATTAAATTCTCCAAAATGATTCATCAAATAATCCTCATCAAAAACAGTTATTGCTGCAGCCACAAGAGTCGTGTCTTTCATGTAATAACCAGAATCGATCGCCATCTCTTCTGTATAATCATCAGGAATATATCCATCCGCCTTTATTTGCAATAAAGAGTCGGTCCTTAAAAAGGCCATCAGAGTATCCATATTGTTACAATACTTTCTGTATTTCGTTTTATAAGCGAACTCTGCTTCTCTAATATCTTTCAAATTTTGAATTACAAATTCATAACGTCTTTCTTTTTCTTTAATAAACGCAACGGGATCAGCTATAGATTTATAATCCAACCATGCCAAACCAACAGAACAAATTACAAGAACAACCAAAATTACCATTCGAAGCATTTTGCTAATCATGTTAAGCGCATTTAACAAAGTAATAATTCCTGTTAAAAAAACGGCTCCACTAGACAACATGAACCAATAATTTTGGTCATTACTAACTCCTAAAATCAAAAGTCCTAACCCTATTGCTAATAATATGACCGGAAAAGTGAACTTACTTACTGCTTCTTTCATGTTTCTAATTTATTTCTAAGGTTGACAAATCTACAATTTTTTTTAAATCATAAAATGCCATTAATCAGTCTATATTTGAAGGGTGGAATCGCAAAAAATAGAACAATTATTACGCCAAAATTTTCCATTCGAGCCAACGAATGATCAGCGATACGCCATAGAGGTTGTTTCAAGATTTTTACCTAGTAAAGTCAAAAATCCGTTACTAGTTTTAAAAGGATACGCTGGCACTGGCAAAACATCGCTGGTTATTTCTCTAGTTAATTCCTTACCTAGGCTCAACTTAGACTTTGTGCTGATGGCTCCCACAGGAAGAGCGTCTAAAGTACTCTCTAGCTACACAAGAAAATTTGCCATGACTATCCATAAAAAAATATATGCGGTTGAAAAACAAGCTGATGGCAGTGACGGATTTTCACTAGGAGTTAATCGTCACTCCAATACGGTTTTTATTATTGATGAAGCATCAATGATTTCTGGAGAAACAGAATACTTTTCAGGTTCTAGCTTGCTCGAAGATGTTATTAAATATGTCTACAACAACAAGGGCTGCCGGTTAATTTTTCTTGGTGACACAGCACAATTACCACCAGTCGGCTCATTGTTAAGCCCAGCGCTTAATCTTGATTTTATCAAACGAAACTATCCGGTTGTTGCGGCAGAAGTTGAATTGACTGAAGTTGTCAGACAGTCGCAAGATTCAGGTATTCTTTATAACGCAACAACTATTCGAGAAACCCTACAAGATAATGAAGATTTAATCCGGTTTGATATAAATGATTTTGACGATGTTGTAAAGCTAAATGGATACGATCTTGAAGAAGAATTAGAATCTGCCTATTCAAATTATGGCTGGGAAGATACCATTGTTATTTGTCGCTCCAATAAAACAGCGAACATTTTTAACCAGCAGATTAGAACAAGAATCAGGTGGCAAGAAGAGGAAATTTCCTCAGGCGATTATATGATGGTTGTAAGAAATAACTACTTCTGGCTACCAAAAGAAAGTAAGGCTGGGTTCATTGCCAATGGCGACACCATCGAAATAACTAAAATTGACGGGGACGAAGAACGTTATGGAATTCGATTTATAAACGCAACAATAAGACTTATCGATTACCCTGATGAGCCAGAATATGAAATAAAGATGTTGCTTGATACGATAATGGCGAACACCCCATCTCTAACAGCAGAAGAAAACAAACGACTCTATCACGCGGTGCGTAAGGATTACATGCATATACCTAGCAAGAGAGACCGGGCCATCAAGATCAAAGCAGACCCTTACTTTAACGCCGTACAAGTCAAATTTGCATACGCTGTAACTTGCCATAAATCTCAAGGCGGACAATGGAAAGCTGTGTTTGTAGATCAAGGATATTTAACCGATGATAGTGTTGATGTGGAATATCTGAGATGGCTTTACACTGCTTTTACGAGAGCAACAGAAAAACTATATTTAGTCAATTTTCATGAGAAATTTTTTACGGAATAGTCCTTATTAAATTTCCAAAGCAAAATAAACCCTCTGAAAGCCATAAATATCAAAAACGCAAACCAAACTGCATGTAATTCAAACCCCAAATAATCAAAAAGAAATAGTGTAGGAACAAATCCTAAAAAAGTTGCAGCAAGAAGGGTGTTCCTGAGTAGAGCTGCTTTACCTAAACCTTTAAAAATACCATCTAACCCGAATGATAATCCATTAATCGGTTGCGAAATTATTACAAGCCAAAATATAGATTCAAAAACAGTAATTACAGCAATGTCGCTACTAAAGATGCTCCCAAAAAATACATACCCTCCTAAATAAAATAGTCCCAAAACGGTTCCAACAAGGATGGACATTCGATAAATAGCTTTACCAATTCGAGCAATTCCATCACTATTATTTTGTCCTAACAGCTTGCCCGCAATCGCGTTGCCTGCCGTAGCGTATCCATCGATAAAAAAGGAGGAAAACAACCAAATATTCATCGCCATTGTGTGGGCAGCAATATACTCTTCCCCATAAGAGGTAGCATATTTGGTCCCTAAGAAATATGCTGTATTTAGTGCTGCTGTTCTCACTAAAAGATTTGCAAACATTCGAACAAAGTCACCCATATTTTTGTCGAACTCAATACGTAATGCCAAGGACACTAATTTCTTTTTAATTAACAACCAAACCACTGCCACAAACATAATTGCCTGTGCAATTAAACTCGCCCAAGCTGCTCCCTCTACACCCATTGCTGGAACAACATTATCGATTCCATAAACTAAAATAAAATCTAACAGCACGTTAATCGTACCCCCAGAAATGCTAATCATCATTGCCCAAGAAGTATTTTGAAGCCCCCTAAAAACACCAAACAAGCCGTAGGTTGCCAAAGCCAATGGTAGTCCAAAAACACGAATGCGGTAATAACTTTTCGCAACTTCAAGCAATTCGCCCGTAGCGTTATAAAACGAGAATAGATAATTTACAAAACAAAGGGTTACAGCAATTGTTAGGATTCCAATTATTATATTAAAAAACAGAGATTGAACAACAAAAGCCCCTAATTCATTCGTTTTGCCCATCCCGTAATAACGAGACACAATTGCAGATATCGCACTTTTCGTTTGAGCCAACAGCCAAACGAGTAGTAGAAACAAAGATGCGCCAACACCAACTCCAGCAAGCTCTGTCGTTCCCAGATGGCCAATTATCGCTGTATCTGCAAGGGCCATTAAAGGCTCAGATACTCCTGCAACAATTGCAGGAAAAGCCAATTTATTAATCTCTTTATAGTCCACTATGTCATCCCTAATTTATTACTGAATATCAGCTCAATAGAAAAATACAAATTATTATTTTAACATAGTTGAAATAATATAACACGGTCCATTTCCAATAATCCTGTATAATTCGATTGCACAAATATAATAGCTGTTCTATATTTACCACTGAGAAGCAACCTAACCTTTCTCGTCTCGTTTACTAATTGTAGACAATAATAATTGCATTTAGCTTAGCCTTTATGGCTCCAGTAAAATTTTAAAAAACAATTTAATAAAAATGAAAAACTTTATTATTAGTGCATTAATTCTTTGCAACTTAACAGTTCATGGCCAGTCAGCAAAGGGTTCGTTAGCTTCATCTTATTGGACAAAAGTTAAAGCAACCAAACTTGATAATTCACCAAAGGTAAACAGAAGAAACACCCCAGAAGTAGCTCATTATTTCAAATTAGATTTAGTCCAATTTAAAGCTATTTTGGATCTTGCTCCTGTTCGTTTTCAATCGACTAGTTTATCAAATGTTATCATTCAGTTTCCTGTTTCTGATGGAACAATGGAGAGTTTTAGAGTAATGGAATCATCTATAATGCATTCTGATTTAGAAGCTAAATTTCCAATGATAAAAACATATGTCGCGCAAGGCATAGATGACCCTACAGCATATATGCGTTTTAGCGTTACACAATTTGGGCTTCACACGATGACCCTATCTGGAAATAGAAGTACCAACTATATTGATCCTTATACTGAAGATAGAGAATATTATATTGTATACGATAGATCTTCTTTAGGAGCAGACAGTGAACCTTTTGATTGTCTTACCGATGATGGAGTTGGTTTGCCTTCATTAGAAAGAGACACAGCAGGCACGACTGGTAACATGTTAGGGAAAACAAATGATCAAAATTTTAGAGTTTTTCGCCTCGCCCAATCCTGCACCGCTGAATATGGTAACATTTTTGAAGCTGGCGGAGGAGCTGCCGATATACAAGCACAAATGACTATTACCATAAATCGAGTTAATACGGTTTACGAAATTGACCTTGCTGTTCAGCTTCAGTTCATTGCAAATAATGACCAAATTATTTATTGGGGGGCCACCAATGCCGACCCTTGGAATGGTGAATGGAATACCACGACTGCCCAAACTATTGATGCTGTAATAGGAGTTAACAATTACGATGTAGGCCACAATTTCAACACGACAGGAGGTGGAAACGCTGGTTGTTTATCTTGCGTTTGTCGTAGCGTAAGTCAAACTGGCACCCATAAAGGCAGAGGTTATACAGGCCGGGCTAATCCAACAGGCGACCCATTTGATATTGATTATGTTGCTCATGAATTTGGGCACCAATTTGGAGGTTACCATACTATGAATACGTGCAGTAGAAGTGGTAGCGGTGCCACTGAAGTGGAACCTTGCAGTGGAAGTTCAATAATGGGATACGCAGGAATTTGTGCTACGAATGTTCAAAACAATAGCGATGCACATTTTAATTACGTCAATGTCAGAGATATTTCAGCAAATATCCAATCTGGATGGAGTACATGTGCATCAATAACAGCTTTAACCAATAACCCACCTACTGCCGATGCAGGAAATGATTACACAATTCCGTATAGCACTGCATTTATTTTAGAAGGAACTGCTTCTGATCCCGATGGAATGGGTTCCTTGACCTACGAATGGTCTCAAAATGACCCAGAGCAAGCACCTAATAATAATGCTCCTGCTGCTACATGGAACCAAGGGCCAAATTATCGGGCAATAATGCCGACCTCAGCTCCAGATAGATACATGCCACAGCTTTCAGATGTAATTGCTGGTAATTTAACCCCTACCTGGGAAGTAACGCCATCTGTTGGAAGAACTATGGAATTCGCGTTTATGGTTCGTGATAACGATGTCGCTGGTGGTCAAACTGATGATGACTTAATGCAAGTAACAGTCGATGGTTCTAGAGGACCATTCATAGTAACCTCGCAAGGAGGTGCGACAACATGGAATGCAGGAACTCCTGAAGTAATAACTTGGAATGTAGCAAATACAACTGGAGGAGCAATAAACACGGCAAATGTTGATATTTTCTTCTCTATTGATGGCGGATACACTTATCCAATTACCCTGGCTACAGCAACGCCAAATGATGGGTCACAAAGTGTAAATATTCCAAGTGGTACTGCGACAGCGCAAGGAAAAGTTATGGTTCGGGGATCGGGTAATATTTTCTATGCGCTAAATGGCTCATTAATTACAGTAATTGAATCTGACTTTTCAATTACCTCAAGTCCAACAACTGTTTCCGAATGTCCTGGGACAAATGCAGTTTACTCTTTAACATATAATACATTCGCTGGATTTAGTGAAACAACTGTATTTTCTGCAGCAGGGCAACCGGCAGGTTCAACGGTTACCTTTTCGCCTTCTTCTGCCTCAGCTAACGGAACTACAGTTACGATGACAATATCTGGACTTACAGCACCGATGGTAGGTGGATATGCGATTACAATAACTGGAACAGCCCCATCTATAACTAAAACAACCGATGTTACATTAAATGTTCTCGATCAATCTTTAAATGCAGTTTCATTAACTACTCCGGCTAATTTAGCTACGGGGATTCCAGTTCCCACAAATTTTACATGGTCAGATGCTGGGGCCGGAGCATTATATGATATTGACATTTCTACGGACATTGGCTTTTCGGTAATAATTGACAACGCTTCAGGTTTAACTGCGACCTCTTTTATTTCTTCTGTGTTAAATTCTAATACAACATATTATTGGCGGGTAAGAGCCACTAATACTTGTTCTACAGGTCCTTTTTCTGCTACCTATTCCTTTACTACTAATAATTGTACGACATATATGAGTACCGATATTCCGGTTGCAATATCAGGGACTGGAACGCCAACTATTACATCCACGCTGAATATTCCTATTAATGGGTCCATTTCAGATGTTAATGTGGTAGGGATAACGGGAACACATACCTGGATTAACGACCTTACCGTTACCTTATCCAATCCACTGGGCTCAAGCAATATCCTTTGGTCTGCTATCTGTAATGATGAAAATGATTTTGATGTTAATTTTGACGATGCTGCAACTCCTGGTGGTTTACCTTGCCCACCAACAGGTGGAGGTACCTATCAGCCTTCAGCCCCTTTGTCTGTATATAACGGGACTGACCCTAATGGAAACTGGACATTGACTATTTCTGATTCATTTAATCAAGATGGTGGTAATTTATTGACATGGGGATTAGAAGTTTGTGCGGCAGTAGATTATACGGTTACTGTTGCCCAACCAAACGTTACCGTATGTGCGTCTAGCAACGCGACATATTCTATTGATATTGGACAAGCTGGAACTTATACTGATCCAGTAGCAATTAGCGTTACTGGTTTACCCGCTCCAGCTGCGGCTACATTTAGTATTAATCCGGTTACACCAACAGGCAGCTCGGTCTTGACGGTATCTAATTTAAATACAGTTAGCCCTGGCACTTATAATCTTTTCCTTAATACTTCAAGTACATCAGGGCCTAAAGTTGAAAATCTGACATTAGATATTCTCGGTACACCCGGAAATACAGGCTTGTTAACTCCTGCAGATTTAGCTTCAGGAGTAAGCACATCTGTTAACTTTACTTGGTCTGCTGTTTCAGGCGCTGGTATTACTTATGAAATTGAAATTGCTACAGATCCTACTTTTTCTTCTGTAGTTGATAATGCTGTAGGGCTGACAACCGTAAATTATAATTCTACTGCTCTAAGTTCAGGAACAACTTATTACTGGAGAGTAAGGGCAGTTAATTCATGTGCTACAGGTTCTTACGCATCTTCTTTTTCATTTACTACAAGTAATTGTACAACTATAATGAGTACAGATGTACCGGTTGCCATACCAGGTGTCGGAACAGGCTCTTCTGTACTGAATTTTCCAACAACAGGAGTGATTTCTGATGTTAACGTGATTGATGTTTCGGGAACACATAATAGAATTCAACAAATACAGGTAAGGGTAACTAGTCCTGGCGCAACAACTGCTATCTTGTGGGATCGTATTTGTGCCAATGAAAACGACTTTAATGTTAGTTTCGATGATGCTGCCGTTCCAGGGGCTTTGCCTTGTCCTCCTATAGGTGGAGGGACATATCAGTCACAGGATGCTCTGTCTGCATTTAACGGAGAAGATCCTTCAGGAACTTGGACATTAACAATTCAGGATTTCAATGGCAATGGTGCTTCCGCAAATCTGCAAACCTGGGGGTTAGAAGTTTGTATAGCAACCCCTACGTGCTCTGTATCAGCCTCTGCTGTTTCCACATCTTGTAATTCAGGTAGCGATGGGATTGCTAACTCAACGCCTATTTCTGGCACAGGTTCATATACTTTTTTATGGGACAATGCCGAAACTACCCAAAATATTTCTGGATTATCAGCAGGATCATATACAGTTACAATGACTGATGCATTGTCGTGTGCTTCCGTAGCGACCGCATCCGTAACGGAACCAAATATACTTGTTTTTAACATTAGTTCAACTGATGAAAGCTGCAGTAGCAGTAACGGTTCAATTACTGCGATTCCCACAGGTGGAACTACTCCATATAATTATAATTGGTCTTCAGGTGGAACGTCTCAAACAGAAAATAATTTAAACGCTGGTAACTATTCGATTACAGTTACAGATGTTAAATCTTGTTCAACAACTTCATCCGTTACAATATCTAATATTGCTGGGCCAACTGCTACTACTTCAGTAACAGACGCTTCTTGTGGTGCCAGTAATGGCACAGCAACTGTTATACCAACTGGTGGAACTGGAGCCTATAATTATGCCTGGTCTTCAGGGGGAGCAGGAAGTTCAGAAGGGGGTCTTGCATCGGGGTCATATTCCGTTACGGTTACCGATGCTGGAACTTGTTCGGTTGTTGAAAATGTAACAGTTGGTGATACAAATTCTCCTACGGCATTAATTACAACAACTGATGAAGATTGTGGACAAGGAAATGGTACCGCAACTGCTGTGCCTTCTGGTGGGGCTGGTGGATATACTTATACCTGGTCTTCTTCTGCTGGTTCGGGTGTAGCAGAAAATAACCTTTCTGCTGGAGGAATTTCTGTTACAGTTACCGATGCCGCTGCATGCTTAGTTACCGCTTCTTCAACTATTAATAATACTACTGGTCCAACCGCTACGATTACAATTGTTGATGAATCTTGCGGAAATGGAAATGGCTCTGCTACAGCTATTCCTATTGGTGGAGCTGGTGGATACACTTACGCTTGGTCTTCTTCTGCTGGTTCAGGTATTAATGAAAATAACCTATCTGCTGGAGGAATTTCTGTTACAGTTACCGATGCCGCTGCATGCTTAGTTACCGCTTCTTCAACTATTAATAATATTGCTGGTCCAACTGCTACTATTACAACAACTGATGAAGATTGTGGTCAAGGAAATGGTACCGCAACTGCTGTGCCTTCTGGTGGGGCTGGTGGATATACGTATACCTGGTCTTCTTCTGCTGGTTCAGGTATAACTGAAAATAACCTATCTGCTGGAGGAATTTCTGTTACAGTTACCGATGCTGCTACGTGCTCAGTTACCGCTTCTTCAACTATTAATAATATTGCAGGTCCAACCGCTACTATTACAACAACTGATGAAGATTGTGGACAAGGAAATGGTACCGCAACTGCTGTGCCTTCTGGTGGGGCTGGTGGATATACTTATACCTGGTCTTCTTCTGCTGGTTCAG
>Ga0209406_1000478_pt1 | contig 31897 bp, 39 predicted proteins | sample COGITO_mtgs_1204_FD_184808 | JGI IMG/M metagenome (GOLD analysis project Ga0209406, IMG submission 184808) | Pelagic marine microbial communities from North Sea - COGITO_mtgs_120426 (SPAdes) (version 2) | ecosystem: Environmental > Aquatic > Marine > Epipelagic ... | reverse complement strand
GAGCACCAGTATACAGAAAAATTTAATATCACTTTTTTTACAAAATTTGGAATTGAACCAATATTTACGATTTGGAAAAACGTTAATTTACCATTAATTTATACCCACAAAATTTAGAGCACCAGTAGAGAATTCATACCAATACAAGATGTAAAAAATTGAAAAAGTAGATTACAAGCCAATTTCGAAAAAAAAATTTTTGATGAAAAATCAATCTGAAATAGCGAGATTTGAACTCGCAAAATAACCGTATCAAAAACAGTGGCCTTTACCCTTTGGCTATATTCCAAAAAAATTAAACAGATAAACCATCAAGCTTATTTGCAATTCAAGTTACGTATTTATCAAGTGTAACAGCTTCTATAACAATTGGCATAAAACCATGATTAACACCACAAATTTCACTACATTGGCCAAAAAAAACGCCAGGTCGACGAATAAAAACAGAGGTTTGGTTCAAACGTCCTGGGCACGCGTCAACTTTAACACCAAATGATGGGACAGCCCAACTATGTAAAACATCTGCAGAAGTAATTAAAACCCTTATATGGGTATTTATTGGTAAAACAACACGATTATCTACTTCTAGTAACCTTAAACTGCCACCGGTTAAATCATCTTCTGGTATCATATATGAATCAAAATTTAAACTTTCACCACCTTCAAGGGTCGCGTAATCTGAAAATTCATAGCTTCAATACCATTGGTGGCCAATTGCTTTTAATGTTATTGTTGGGTCTATCAATTCATCCATCGAGTATAATAATGCAAAAGATGGTATAGCAATAATTAATAAAATGAAAGCTGGGACAATTGTCCATACAACTTCTAACGGTGTAGAATGTGTGAATTTTATAGGTTTAATAGTAACACTTTCATCGAATAAAATGACTGCCCGTGCCATTAACCAAGCAACAAAAACAACAATAGCTGTTAAGAAGATCATAATATGGTTGTGAAAGTTTATAATACCCTCCATAATAGGAGTTGCAGGATCTTGAAAAGATAAATCCCAGTTTGTTGCAGCGTCTAAACAAGAAAAATTAAAAATAAATAACAAAAAATAGAAAATCATATCAATTATAAAGAATAGTGCACTGATAAGTTATAAGATAAAATTTTTATGTGATAATCTAGTTGTTTGCGAACATTTAATCATTACTTTTGATGAATTCGTTACTGTATCAATCAAATGAAAATCAAAAATAGAAGCTATAAACGGCAGTTTACAAAATCTATTTTTATATGAATAATAAAAAGGTTTTGCAAAGCCAGAACGTAAAGAATAATTTTTAATATTTGTTTCAACTGAATTAAAACAAATCTTTGTGAAAAAACAACTTGGTATTATATTAGATGCAGTTTCTAATATAATAGAAGTTTTAAAAGAAATTAATAAATTTGTTTTTTTGGCCATTGTAACTGATTTTGTCACAATGTTTGATTTTTGCAACGATCCTTCCAAATTACAAAAAGTGCCGGTCGTTTCTAATAAAGATAATGTTGGTAATACCAAATCAGATGATTGTAAAAAGAATGTATTGTGTGTACCGCTATAAACAATTAACTTATCAAGTGAAATTAGTGAATTTACAAGGTCTGAACTGTGATCAGAACCAATCAAATAAATTGTTTGACTTGTTAATAAAGATTCTATACAAACAGAAGAAACCCCTGAAACAGAAATTCCACAAGCATTGACGGTTTTATTTAAAAAACCATCAATTAAAAATTTTTCATGATTTACACTAAAAACAATCTTTTTTAAAAAAGAAAACAAATCATATAAAAGATTAGCATCAAACCTATTAAAAACAGACGAACCAACAATGATTGCTGTATTTTTATTAATAACATCTTTGCACAAATTTGACTGACCTTCGATAAAAATGGATAAAAATGTTGAAGAAACCCCAATGAACGAAATAGAAAACGTACCAATATGTGGCAAACCAATAGAACAAACATTAAATAGACCAAACGAAAAACGTTTTCTTAACTGAACATTAAAAATAGAAGCTTCAAAGCGGGGGTTTGAAGCAATTAATAAAAAAAATTCTATATTTGGTAAGTTTATATAGGTTATATTTGAACAAGAATTTGATATGAAATCATTTTTAAATTTTGTAAAATTACAAGTATAACCATAGTTTTTGATACCTAATTTCGAACAATTATTTTTTAATGATAGAAAATCTTCTAATGATAAAGCGCTACTGCAAATAATAGCAATATTAGAAAAAATATCGCTAAAATTTATTATCTTTGATAAATATAAACGGTTAATTAAACCTTTTGAAAATATACCAAATTTTGATATTCCTGTTAAAAATGTCAATAAATTTGACCAATTTGTGTTTTTGTAACCAGCACTAAAATTTATAAAAGGTTTTTTTAACCTTTGGTTTTTATAACCATCAAAAGAATATCTACCACGATCTGATAATCAAACACGATTTACTAAATCATTTTGTTTTGGTAAAACCCTAAGAATATCTGTTTCTTTAAATTCAATAACAATGTTTGTACCAACAGAATCAGAAAAATCGATCGTTTCACAAGACCTTAATTCTCAAGGTCTTGCTGAAAACGTATATGGTTTTGATGTTAAAGCACCAACAGGACAAACATCAACAAGATTACCAGATAATTCTGAATTGATAACACCATTTGTGTAAACACCAATTTCAGTTTCTTTGCCACGATTTGTTGTTCCCATGTTTCCAAAACCACTAATATCGATTGAAAAACGGACACACCGTGTGCAATGGATACAACGGGTCATAATGGTTTTGATCAAAGGACTAATATTTTTATCTATAACACCACGTTTGAAATCGAAAAATCTACTTTTATCAGAACCAAATGTTAGTGCTTGGTCTTGTAAATCACATTCACCACCTTGATCACAAATCGGGCAATCTAATGGATGGTTTATTAATAGAAATTCTAAAACACCTTCTCTTGCTTTTTTTACCAACGCAGTATCAGTAAAAATTTTCATATTTTTTGCCACTGGCATAGCACAAGAAGCAACAGGTTTTGGTGATTTTTCTATTTCAACTAAACACATTCGACAATTGCCAGCAATTGATAATTGTGAATGATAGCAAAATCTTGGAACTGTTATACCAACTGTTTCACAAGCTTCCAAAACAGAAACGGTTTGTGGAACAATGACAAATTTATTATTTATATAAAGAGACACCATTAGCGAACAAAAAAAACAGCAGAATTTACATCACGTGCCATTTGTTTACCAATAACCTGATAATTTAAATCATTTTTAAAAGTTAATGTTAAAACAACTGTACCAATTAAAGCTAATAATAGAATTATACCAGATAATAATAAATAAATGTAAAAATCAACGAACAAAACATAGCCCAATAATTTAACACCAATAGAATTATCAAAAAAACTGAACCAACCGTTGTAGAAAAAAGGGCTTTCGTTAACACAAAAATTGGTAGAAAAGAATTCAACATTTATAAAACAAAAACAAAAACACACAATTAAAAAAGGTGCAAATTTATTTATATCGTTGTTTTTTATTGCAATTTTAATATCTAACATCATAACAACGAACAGAAATAAAATAGCAACAGCACCAACATAAACAATGATCAAAATAATTGGGATAAAATCAAGACCTAATGAAAAAATCAAACAAGAAAAACAAATAAATGTTGAAACTAAAAATAAAACAGAATAAACTGGGTTAAGCGAGGCAACAACAAAAAAAGAACTAATCAAACCAAAAAATGAGAAAAAATAAAATAATAAACTAGATAACATCTCGTAAATAACAAGAATTGAACTTGCAACAACAAACGTGACAGGTTTACACTCTACCATTGAGCTATATTTACAAAACTTTAATAAGTTTTTAATTATTAGAAAACCGTAATTTATATGTATGAACACGTTTGTCAATCAAAGATTTGGTGTTAAAACGTTTATTGAAAAACGGTGAATTATGTGCGTCAATAGTTTGAAAATAAAAATAAGGTAAACATAATTCTTGTTTTTGAAGACAAACACAACCTGTTGAGAAAATTTGAGCAAACAAAACCTTATGGTGGTTTTTTAACCACATTTTATCGATCAACTTCACCAAAGACGATGTCTTGTGTTCCTATGATTGTAACAACATCAGCAACCATGTGGCCTTGGCTCATAGCATCTAACGCTTGTAAATGATTAAAACCAGGTGCTTTTATTTTACATCGATAAGGTTTGTTGGAACCGTTTGAAACAAGAAAAACACCAAATTCCCCTTTTGGTGCTTCTGTTGCTGTATACGTTTCACCACATGGAACAATAAAACCTTCTGTGGATAATTTAAAATGATGAATTAAAGCTTCCATTGATTGTTTAACCAGAGCTCTTGACGGTGGTGAAATTTTGTGATCTTCTGTTTTAATCGAACCAAAAGGAATTAAATTCAAACACTGGTAAATCAAATATAAAGATTGTCGCATTTCTTCTACACGAACCAAATAACGATCAAAACAATCTCCAGCGGTACCAACAGGTACATTGAAATCTAAATTAGAATAAATTTCATACGGTTGCGTTTTTCGTATATCCCAAGCAATACCAGAACCTCTTAACATAACACCACTAAAACCAAAATCTTGTGCCGCTGCTACTGAAACAACACCAACATCAACAAGTCTTTGCTTTCATATACGATTTCCAGATAACATTTGCTCCATTTCATCTAATCTAATACTAAATTGTTCAACGAATATAAAAATGTCATCCAAAATACCAATTGGTAAATCTTGTGAAACGCCGCCCGGTCGAAAATAAGCAGCGTGCATCCTTGCACCACTTACACGTTCGTAGAATTCCATTAATTTTTCACGCTCTTCAAAAGCCCATAAAAAAGGTGTCATAGCGCCAACATCCATCGCGTGACAACCAACAGCTAACAAATGATTCAAAATTCTAGTTAACTCTGCAAATAAAACACGTATATACTGCGCACGAACAGGTACATTTGTATTTAATAAACGTTCTATTGCTAAAGCATAGGTGTGTTCTTGTGACATCATAGAAACATAATCTAAACGATCAAAATATGGAAGGGCTTGTAAAAAGGTTTTGTGCTCTATTAATTTTTCAGTACCACGATGTAATAAACCAATGTGTGGCTCGGCACGTAAAACAGTTTCACCGCTTAATTCTAATACTAATCGTAAAACACCATGTGCAGCAGGGTGTTGTGGTCCAAAATTGATTGTAAAATTTTTTAATTTATTTATCAACTGTTTTTTTTTTAGGGTCATTTTATAAATTTTTTTGAGATTAAATGACCAGTACAACCAATTTCTTTTTTTATATTAAACTTCATTATGATCAAATCCTTTGTGTTAAAATCTAACAAAAGGTTTAAAACATATTTTAATAAAAAAAATTGAAACAAATCTTTTTTCAAATAAAAAAAATGAAATGTGCCATATTCTAAAATGTGTAACAATAGATAACTGTTAACAGAAAAACACACGAAACAATTATCAAATAAAATTCTTTTTTTTAAATTTATAAAAGAATTAGATAAATACTGTTGAATTACAGTAGAAAAATGTTTTTTTCACAAAAGATCAAAACTAAATTTTCCGATAATTATAGGTTTAAAATTAAATTTGAAATCAATAAAATTTTGATGTTTTTTAAACACAAAAACAGTGGTTTTGTAATTAAAAGAATTTATAGAAGATGTTTTACTTTTTTTCGAAATCAGTACAAATTTCATTTTAAAATTTCACAACCATAAATTTTATTAAACAAGGCAAAAAATAGTTTAATTTATTTAAACCCGTGATAAAAAATAAAGGGGAAACACCATCAATTTGAAACAAAACCGACCCTTTTTTTAGCGAAACTATTCAATGGTTTACAGAACCTTTGCCTTTCCCCATTCGGATACCAACAGGTTTTTCTGTTTTTGGTTTTAATTTCAAACAAGGAAAATGTAAAAAACCCCTTCGTTTTATATATTTCAATAAAAACAAATTTATTTTTAAAATTTGTATTCTATCTAAAACAGTATCTTCACAAACAATTGCTGAAACAACATTTGGTTTAAAAAAAAAATGTTTTTTTAAACCTTTTGGTTTTAACAATCTCTTTATAACGTATTTATAATTTTTAACAACTGGTATGTTTAACATTTAAATATTTTTTTTTGTACCATATTTTGAACGAGAGGTTTTTCTATTTTTTAAACCTAACAAATCAAATTTACCACGTATAGCGTGGTATTTAACACCTGGCAAATCCTTAACACGACCACTTCTAATCAAAACCGTAGAATATTCTTGCAGAGTGTGTCCTTCACCAGGTATATAAGCTGTTACACGTGTTTTATCTGTTAATTTTAAACGTACAACTTTTCGTAAAGCAGAATTTGGTTTTTTTGGTGTTCTGGTATAAACACGTAAACAAACGCCTTTTTTTTGTGGAGATGTTTTCATTTTACTAACAACGATTTTCTTTCGTGGTTTTTTACAAAGTTGGTTTAACGTTGACATTACATTTTATAAAACGTAACGCGAAACTGAAGTATATGCAACATATTGTACAGATATTCAACAAGATAAAAAAATTCTTTTTTGTTTGCAATTTCAATCGCCACTTTGAATGTAAAAAAATCTAGTTTTAACTGTTGTTGCGAAGTTTTATTCACATGCGGTGAACGCACAATACTAAACAATTTTGTCTTTTTACAAACATTTCAAATTGCTATTTTTTTAGAATATTTACAACACCACGAACTAAAAAATGAATTTAATTTATTACAATCATTTTGGTTGTTAAGATTAAACTGACAAACCAAAAACATTATTATAAAGGTAAACCATTAAAAGTAAATAACACCCCACAAACAAAAATTAATCAACCCAAAGATAACGGTAAAAATGTTTTTCAACCAAGAGCCATTAATTGATCGTAACGATATCTTGGTAATGCCGCACGTGCTCAAACAAATAAAAACACAAAAAAACATATTTTAAGACTTAAAAAAAATGGACCAAAAAAACCTTCTAAAAAAAAAAATGGTGATGACCAACCTCCTAAAAAGAAAATGGAAATAACAGCACCCATTAACAACATATTAGCATATTCACCCAAAAAAAATAGTGCAAAACCCATTGCGCTATATTCAACATTATAACCCGACACAAGTTCTGCTTCTGCTTCTGGTAAATCAAAAGGATGGCGATTGGTTTCTGCTAAAGCAGATATTATGAAGATTAAAAACATTGGAAATAGAGGTATGAAAAATCAAACCGCTTTTTGTGCAAAAACAATTTCACTTAAATTAAACGAACCTGAACAAATTATAACACAAACAATAACAAACCCAATTGAAATTTCATATGAAATCATTTGTGCAGTCGAGCGTAAAGCCCCTAAAAACGGGTATTTTGAATTTGAAGATCACCCAGACATCAAAATCCCATAAACACTTAAAGAAGATATAGCGAATAAATACAAAACACCAATATTTGTATCAGAAATTACAACATTTAAACCAAAAGGAATAACAACCCATCCTAAAAGTGATAATAAAAAACTTATGATAGGAGCTAGTAAAAAAACACTAGTATTTGCTGTAGTTGGTAAAATTGTTTCTTTTGCAAATAATTTTAAACCGTCTGCCAACGGTTGAAGTAAACCAAAAACCCCAACAACATTTGGACCCTTTCGCCTTTGCATGGCTCCCATGATTTTTCTTTCTGCCAACGTGAAGTAAGCAACGGAGATTAAAAGTGGCACAATAACAATTAATAATTCAAGTATAGTTAATATTATATAGATCATTTATAGAAGTGTAAAACAGGACTCGAACCTACAACATTAATCTTGGCAAGATTATACTCTACCATTGAGCTATTTGCACACAAAATTAAAACGGTATACGAAACAAAGATGTGAAAACTTTTAATATGTTTACGTTTTTGTTATTTGTTACAAATGATATTCTTGCTCTTGGTATATTGAAAAGATATCTATAATAATTATGCAACGTATTAAACCGCAGAACATGAACACTAAAAAATAATATTGTTTTTATATTATGTGAAATTGTTAAAAGTTGTGATTGGTTAAAAAAAAAAAAATCAAAAATAATATTTTTCAAAACGTTTATAACAGATTTTTTACTACTATGAAAAATAACAAAAGGTTTTTTGGTACTATTTATACGTGATAATTTAATTGATATTTTTTGTTTAAAAATTAACTGCAACGCTGCTAAAAAAATAACAATATTTAAAAAATTTGGTTTTCTTGGTGTGATCGTTACAAAAATATCTGTTATTTTAATAATTGAAAAAATGTTATTCGTAAAAAAACAGGAATAAATTTGATGTTTTAAAATCTTATTATGAAATATAAAACTATTCATTTAAATAAAATTACCAGATAAAGTGACCGTTTTAAAATGCTTTGATAAACGAAGCTCTTTAAAAACGATCCCAAAAATTCGCGAACCAATTGGTTGTTGTTGGCGATTTAACAAAATAACACCGCTAGAATCTATTTTTAGTTTCAAACCGGTTTTACGGTTTATAAACTGTGAAATTCTAATAACTTGTGCTAAAAAAATAGCACCCTTTTTTAATTTTATTTTATCACGATTTTTGCTACGTAATTTATTAACTGTTACTAGAATAAATGAACCAGGTGTTTTTCTATTTTTAGTTTTACGAATACACTGAACGGTTTTTGCACCCGAATTATCATAAACGGTTAATTTTGTTCTTAATAACATTAGCTACGTAAAATTTGTACAGTGTCAAGAGCAACACCACCACGAACACGGTAATAAACAATTAAAATAGCCAAACCTAGAGCAGATTCCGCTGCTGCGACAGTTAAAACAATCAACATGAACAATTGACCTAGTAAATCGTCAATAAAAACAGAAAAAATGATAAGATTAAAATTAACGGCTAATAACATAATTTCAAGTGCTAATAATAACAACAGTATATTTTTTCTATTAACGAAAAAACCGATAAGACCTATAAAGAATAAAAAGACACTAACAATTAAAAAAAGATTTAAATTCACAACCATTTTAGTTTAACCAAGGATTTGAAAAATTAAAAGTACGAAATTCTTGTGCTAATTCTAATGGTTCACAAACAACACGTTTTGTTGTAATATCATAACGAACTTCAGTAAAACCACTAAGTGGAAAATCTTTTCGCAAAGGAAAACCTTCAAACCCATAATCTGTTAAAATTCTTCGTAAATCTGGATGATTTTGAAAACAAATACCAAACATATCTCAAATTTCACGCTCTAACCAATCGCCAGAAGAAAAAACAACAACACAAGAATCAACAGGGGTTAATTCATTAACATATGTTTTTAATCTAATTCTTGTATTAAATTTTATGCTAAGAAGTTCGTATGATATTTCAAATCTTAAATTTTGTTCTGGAAAATCAGTTGCTGTTAAAGATGATAAAATTTTAAACTGACAATTAATATTATCTCTTAAAAACAAAAGACTTGGTAAAATATAAGCAGCGGGCACACTGCAGATTAATTCATTTTGAACATTGTGGACTTGCACACAAGGTAAAACTTTTAACAAATTTTTAGAAAATATATTTTGTACTGACATTGTTTTTTTCAGTATCCCAAGTAAGATTTGAACTTACATTATTGTTATGAAAAAACAAAGTCCTAACCATTAGACGATTGGGACTAAAAAATTATATCAAAATAGAATTTATAATTTCTAATAAATTATAAGTAGTTGCGTGAATTGGGTTTAAAAAAATAACAGGAAAAACACCCACACCAATGGTACCAATAACAAGAGGTAATAAAACAAAAAATTCGCGTTTATTTAAATCTGAAAAATGATTAAAATATTGAATCTTTATATTACCATAGGAAATACGATTAAATAATCATAAAGAATAACCACCACCAAGTACCATACCCGTTGCTCCGAGCATCGCCGCAGTTGTGCTAATTTTGAATACACCTGCTAAAATTAGAAATTCACCGACAAAACTAGATGTACCAGGAACAGCAATATTTGCCATTGTAAAAACAAGGAATAAAATTGTAAATATCGGCATTGTATGAACCAGTCCACTATAATACTTAACCATTCTTGTATGATGTCGGTCGTAAACAACACCTATTAACAAAAATAAAGCACTTGAAACAAAACCGTGGCTTAAACTCTGTAAAATCGCACCTTCTATACCAATCAAATTAAATGAAAAAATACCCATCACAACCAAATTCATATGTGCAACAGATGTGTAAGCAACAATGCGCTTTAAATCTGTTTGCCGTATCGCAGTTAAAGAGGTATAAACTACACCAATAACACACAATGTTAAGACTAAAGGTGTATAAAAGATGCAAGCATCTGGAAAAAATGGTAACGAAAATCTTATAAAACCATATGAACCTAATTTTAACAATATACCGGCCAGAATCACCGAACCTGCAGTAGGGGCTTCAACATGCGCTTCTGGTAATCAAATATGAACAGGCAACATAGGAACTTTTGCAGCAAAGGATAAAAAAAATGCAAATCATAATATTTTTTGTTCAGTAAATGAAAAATTTACCAAGATTAAAGTTTCATAATCAGTTGTACCAAACCTATTAAAAATATAGATGATGGCCAATAACAATAAAACTGAACCAAAAAGTGTGTACATAAAAAACAAATAAGCTGCACGAATTTTTCTTTCACGAGAACCTCAGACACCAATAATGATAAACATCGGTATTAAAACACTTTCAAAAGCAATATAGAAAAGCAACAAATCTGTAACAGAAAAAGTAATGATTAAAATAGCTTCTAATAATAAAAATGCGACCAAATATTCTTTTACAAATTTCGAAACAGAATTTCAACTTGCTAACAAACATAAAGGAAACAAAAGAGCTGTTAAAACAACAAAAAATAAAGAAACACCATCCACCCCCAACGTAACATTGATATTAGCCACAGGTAGTCACAATAACTCAACAGAATGTTGAAATTTAGGGGTGTTTTGATTAAAAAAAATTCACAAAAATAAAGAAATAACGAAAACTAAAGAACTTGTAAAAAATGCCAAAATTTTCATCACAATAGTATCAATTTGCGGCAAAAAACAAATAATTAAGGAACAAACAATTAGAAGAAAAGGTAAAAAAAATAATAAATTTCACATCTGGAAATATTGGGATTTGAACCCAAAACAGCTCGCTTGCAAAACAAAAACTCTACCATTGAGATATATTCCCTAAAAATTAAATAAAAAAATTCAAACCAATAAGAACCAATAAACGAATATCAAAACCGCTAAATGAAATTAACCATTGAAATACCAAAATGAAAGATAAACCAAAAAAAATCGCGATGATATAATGATAAATAAAACCTGTATGTTTTTTATTTAGAAAAAACGCGATTTTAAAAACAGAAAATGATATACCAAAAGGACCTAAAATTTCAATAATGCCACGATCAATTGTTTTATAGGAGCCATGATAACCAAATGATAACACAGGTTGTGCAATATATTCATTATAAAATTTATCAAATCACCATTTTTTGTTTAAAAAATGATACAAAAAATTACCTATTTTTGTCAATTTTAAACGAAACAACGAATATTGAAAATACGAATATAAAATATATGATGATAAAGCACCGGACAAACTAAAAATTAACGGTAATAACTTGTAATTTATTGGAATAAATTCTGATTCGATTATATTAGTATTTACAGGATCTGTAAACAATGAATTTTGTCAAAAATTTGTACCAAAACCAATTATCATATCTTTCGAAAGATAACCAATAAAAATACTAGGTACTGCCAAAATTGCTAATGGTAAAACCAGTTTTAACTGGCCATCATGGGCATTTAAAATAACAGGCCGGAAACCATTAGTTTCTGATAAGAATGTTAAGAATAACAAACGTACTGAATAAAATGCTGTGAAAAAAGCCGCAAAAGTACCTGCTCAAAAAGCATAGTGTCCTGTTACACTAAATTTAGCGTAGGCAACTTCTAAAATAACATCTTTAGAATAAAAACCACTTAAAAATGGAAAACCCATCAACGATAAAGAACCAATAAACATTAACGAATATGTAAAAGGTATAATACGAGACAACCCCCCCATTTTTCGAAAATCTTGTTCATCGGCAACTGCGTGAATAACACAACCAGCACCTAAAAACAGAAGTGCTTTAAAAAAAGCGTGATTTGCAAGATGAAAAACACCCACAGAATAATTTGACAAACCACAAGCAAAAACCATATAGCCGAGCTGGCTACAGGTTGAATATGCTATAACCCTTTTTAAATCATTTTGTAATAACCCTGTTGTTGCAGCGAAAAATGCCGTTGTAGCCCCAAAAATTGTTACAATAGCTAAAGCATCCGTGGAATTTTCAAACAATGGCGAACACCTTGCAATCAAAAAAACACCCGCAGTAACCATTGTGGCCGCGTGAATTAGTGCAGAAACAGGTGTGGGGCCTTCCATTGCATCGGGCAACCAAGTATGTAAACCCAATTGTGCAGATTTACCAACAGCACCAACAAAAAGAAGCAAACAAATTAATGTTATAAGATTAATGTCGAAAAAAATAAAAGTAACTATTTCATCTTTTAAAACATTTACTAAACAAAAAGTACTTGCGTAATCTAAAACACCAAAATAATTAAAAATACATAAAATACCTAAGGCAAGACCAAAATCGCCAACCCTGTTTACCAACATAGCTTTTATTGCTGCTTTATTTGCCTGTAAACGTGTAAACCAAAAGTTGATTAACAAATAAGAACATAATCCCACACCTTCCCAGCCAACAAACATTTGAATAAAATTGTCAGAAGTAACTAAAATCAACATAAAAAATGTGAAAAAACTAAGATACGACATAAAACGTGAAATATGAGGGTCATGCGACATATATTCACAAGAATAAAGATGTACCAGTGTTGAAATAGATGTAACAACTATTAACATTATCGCAGTTAGTGGATCAAACAAAAACCCCCAATCAACTACCAATAATTCTGATGAAAACCAACGAAATAAAGAAAAGCAGCAGGTTGTTCCAGAAAATCCCACTTCGAAAAAAATAAAACAAGAGGTAATAAAAGTCAGAAAAATACAAGTTGTTGAAATAAATCGCGAACCGTTTGCACCAATAAACTTACCAAAAAAACCACAAACAATTGAACTAAACAATGGTAAAAACAATATATTTAAATACATTTATTAAATGATATCGAAAATAGGAATTGAACCTACAACATTTGGGTTATGATTCCAACGCTCTTCCATTGAGCTATTTCGAAAGATAATTAACCAGAATTGAACTGGTATAATTGATACCACAAACCAAAACTTTACCATTAAGTTATAATTATCAACAGTACAAGAGGATTTGAACCCCTGACATTTAACTCCCAAAGCTAAAACACTGCCACTGTGCTATATACTGTTTTTATTTAATATCAAAAATAGGATTTGAACCTATAAGCATTTTTGCAATTGAATCTAAACCAATCGTGTCTACCATTTCACCATTTTGATAACTTTTTTTAAATAGAAAGAAATATTTGTTATTAAACTTCGTTAAAAAAAAATAACATTTTATTGTTAAAATCAATCGTTGTAATAAAAAGTAAACAGTAACGAAAAACGTTAAAAACGTAACACGCTAGCCATATAATATTTATTCCAACAAAAGTTGAGCGCTAAAGTAAAATTTAATATTAAATAAGATCCCACAGTAAAAATAACAGTGATTACTTTCGTAAAAAAATTTAATGAAAAACTGCTAGCATAAAAATACAAGATGTAAAAAATTGAAAAAGTAGATTACAAGCCAAATTTTTTTATAGAAAACTAGATCAATATTCCCAAAAATTTTGGGAGAAAAAAGTGCCAATATTTTTATGGTAGTTGGGGGTTAAAATTGTTAAAAAAAAGTTAACAAAAACGAATTAAATTTTATCAATTTTTCATTAAATTTTTGGGAATATTGATCTAGTTTTCTATAAAAAAATTTGGCTTGTAATCTACTTTTTCAATTTTTTACATCTTGTATTTTTGCACATCTTTTGCAAAATTTCAATTCAAAAAGTATAGCAAACGCGCTATGAAAACAACATCCTGCGTCGCACGTAAGTAAAAAAAAATTTCCTGTTAAAGAAGTGAAATACTTCTGTTTCTAAAAAGATAATGGGTAGTTTTCAATGTTTATATGCTTTCATTTGTTCTCTTGTATTTACGTAGCAATTTCTGATAATATTCAAATAACAAGAGGTAAAAATCGTGCGATCCTCTCGTAAAAGCACAAAAACCATTTCTTTTTTTTTTACAGTAGATAGGGACCAAACTGGCTCACGCCGTTCTAAACCCAGCTCGCGTACCACTTTAATCGACGAACAGTCGAACCCTTTGTGTCATCTTCAATACAAGGATGTGATGAGCCGACATCGAGGTGCCAATCGGTTTCGTAGATTTGAACTCGAAAAAACCATTAGCCTGTTATCCCTAGAGTACCTTTTAATCTATAAGTGTTATTTATACCAAAAAATAATAACAGATCACTATAACCAGCTTTCGCTTCTGTTTGAATTGTTTTTCTTGCAGTTAAATATGTTTTTGTTATTGTACAAAACATAGCTTTGTAAGCCTTTGTTACATTTTGAAAGGCTACCGCCCCAGTAAAACTAAACAATTTTCATTTTATTTTCATTAGTTGAAAAAAAGTAAAAAAAGTGGTATTTCAAGTGTGTTTTATCAACCACATATCTTATCTATTTTATTTCAAATACCATAAAAAAATTTAGTAAAGGTTCATAGGGTCTTTCCGTCTTGCTGTAAAAAAATAGAATCTTCACTATTATTTCAATTTCACTGGTTTAAAATTGAGACAGTTTTGTGGTCGTTACATCATTCATGCAGGTCAAAACTTACTTGACAAGGAATTTCGCTACCTTAGTACGGTTAGAGTTACCGCAGCCGTTTATTATCTTTTTTAAAAATTGCTAGTACAGTTTTTATTATTGAATAACACCGGGCAGATGTCAATTGATATAATTTACACTACGTTTATCATCAACTTGTGTTTTTATTAAACAGTCGCCACAATTTTTAGATATTATTTTGATATTTAACAAAAATAATAATTCTATTTTCCAAAGTTACAGAGATTTTTTGCCGAGTTCCTTAATTTTAAATATACCAACGTAATTTACCACCTGTTTCGGATTAAGTACGGTTTAATTTTTAATGATTTTCCGGAAAACACTATACTGTTTTAACAATTAAAAAAAATAAAATACTAATATTTCTTAAGTTTATATTTTCAAAAAAAACCTTAGAAACCGTTTAAAATGTTGAAGATCTACTTTACAACAAAAACTTAGATAATACGATAATGTTTTAACATTACATTTTCATTACTGATGTTGACATTGTTTCTTTTGATACCATAAATTTATTTTACAACAAATCTTTGTTGGATTACAAAATATTCTACTACCATTCTAAATAGAATTTGGTGATTCGGTATTTTTCATTAATCTTAAATTTTTAGTACAAATAACAAAAATGAATAAGATATTACTCTTTTTTTAAAGTATGGCTGCTTCCAAGCCTAACTGTTCACCGTACAACGTTATTTGCGACTTTATAAAATAAAAAAAATTTATAGACCTTAATAACCAATCTGGGTTGTTCCCCTTTTCATTATAAACGTTAGCATTAATAATGTTATTGTTTAAATTTCTTATTTTCATATTTGTAGTTTTGAAAAATTTAGCAATTATGTCTTCATTTTAAAAATCTCTACCATGAGATAAAAATTAAACACTTTACTAAAATAAATTTCGTAGAAAACCAGCTATAACAAAGTTTGATTAGCCTTTCACTCCAAACCATAAATCATCCCAATCTTTTGCAACAGACAAGGGTTCAAACGTTTTTTTGTTTATGGTTAGATCACTTTGTTTCGGGTTTTATTTAAGTAACTGTCACAATGTTTACATTAATTACGCTTTAAGTTATAATTTAAGCTTGCTACTTTAAATAAACTTGACAACCCATTATACTAAAGGTACGGAATAGCAAAAAAATGCTGATCCTGTTATTTACACGCTATTTAAAGCTCTATTTCACTCCCAAAAGTTCTATTTAATTTGTCCTTTACAGTACATTATTCTATAGATTAATTGTTATTTTAAAAAATGAAATTGGTTTTCCAAAGCACGAAAAACGTGGAAATTTATTTCCCAAACAATTAAACAACAGGATTATAACCTTTTTTAATTTTTGTACCTTGTTTGTTCAAATTTTAATTGTTTTTGCTCGCCGCTAATAACAATTTCCTGATTAGTTTAACAATAGCTACTAAGATGTTTCAATTCACATATTTTAAAAACATTTTTATGTTTTGAGTGTTAACCATTACATAATTATAAGGTTAACATTTAGTTTTACAACCTTCATAATAACAATATTCTAAATAACTATAACGCGCAACTAAACATAATTGTTTTTAACAAAGATATTCAAAAAATAAGTTTGGTTGGATTTGAACCAACGACCTTTCGCTTATCAGGCAAATGATCTAACCACTGAACTACAAACTTAGTAGCAGAAACTGGAATCGAACCAATGATATTCAGATTATGAGCCTGATAAGCTAACCACTGCTTTATTCTACGTACTAACAAACGGACTTGAACCGTTAATCTAAAAAGAACTAGATTTTAAATCTAGCGTGTTTACCAGTTTCACCACGTCAGCTGAAAAAAACAGGATTCGAACCTGCGATAGAAAAACTATGATGATTTAGCAAACCATTACATTAAACCACTCTGCCATTTTTTCGTTTCTCTTTAAACTGGATTTGAACCAATAATCACACGATTAACAGTCGCGAGCTTTGCCATTAAGCTACTAAAGATTAAACTTTCTTTGTCTGTTGTTTTACGACGGCGCGACAAAGAAAGTCTTACGCTAAAGATAAAACAGGATTCGAACCTGTGATATAAAAATATTTTAGTTTTCAAAACTAACGCCATAAACCACTCAGCCATTTATCTATACCAGATTCCAACCTGTATTTTGGTTTATTAGAAGCGTTAACAGCATACAGGTACAATTCTAACATTTTATAAATTTAACATAATATGATCCAACACAATGTTCCCATAGCATTACCTTGTTACGACTTTAAACTAATTGCTGTATCGTTTCTAATAATACAACTCTTTAAAGTTTCAACAAAAAAATAAAACGTTGTAAAACTTGAAAAACACAACTTTCAGTTTATGACGGGCGGTGTGTGCAAGAAAGAATTCTGTGGTTCATCGATGCATTATGATAACCGATTACTGATGATTCCATCTTTATGTGAACAATTTCAGTTTACAATTCGAACTTATTTTATTTTTTACGATTGCTCCAATTATACATTATAGCTTCGTTTTGTAATAAACATTGTATTGCGTATGCAGCCCGTATTATAAAGGTCATGATTACTTGTTTTAATCCTTTTTCATTTTGCTTATGACAAAAATTGAAGGGTTTCACCCGTTTATCGAGTTAACGAAACACTTCACAGCACGAGTTGAAAACAGCCATGCAACACCTGTACAAACATTTTATATCAAAAATTTTTCATTTCTAATTGTTCTATTCAAAATACGGTAAGGTTATTTGTGTAATATCAAATTAAGCCACACAATCCAGCATGTATATCTTCCCCCGCCAATTCTTTTGAATTTCAACCTTGCGGTTTTAGTTTTCAGGTAGAATTCTTTTACGTTAGCATAACAAATAGCAATAATTTGTTTGAATTCATTGTTTACGGCACGCGACTACCCAGGTATCTAATCTGGTTTGCTACCGCGGCTTTCGTTTTATAATGTCAATCTAAATAAGAAAATTACCTTCGTAATTGATATTCCTGGATACTTCATCAGTTTTCACACTTTATTATCTAATTTTATTTTCTTTAAAAAGATTCTAGTAATAGAGTTATTAATCTAGATTACACATTTAGTAATATTATAAATTAAACATTCCTTATTACAATCATCAAACGTTTTACACCCAGTAATAATTGATAATGCTAATCGATCACGTATTACCGCTACTGCTGGCACGCATATTGGTATCGATTTTTCTTTAATTTTGTCATATTTTTAATTAATAACCGGTGTTTACAATTTAAAAAACTGTCGTCCACCACACACTATAACTGGATCTTGTTTTCACAAATTGTCCAAAATTCTCTACTGCTGCTCTAAATTAAAGAGTTGAAAATATTTCAATTTCAATGTGGTTACCCATCCGCTAAGAATAACAAAGTATCATAAGTTTGGTAATCTTTTTAATTACCAACAACCTAAAACTAATTAAAGCTGTTTTTTCAAACGGAATACCTTTAAACAATATAATCATCTTGCTATTTTTTAATTTAAAACACACATTCTTTATTTACTCACCAATATGCAACTTAAAAAATCGTTCTACTTGCAATGTATTATATCTAGTGTAAGCATTTAACAAGAGCCAAGATCAAACTCAAAATAAAAAATAAACCATTATAAAATATAAAAACAACACAACCAAAAAATCTAATATTGAAAACAAATCCAAGATTAATGTAAATTAAGGGCATCGTTTAAATAAATACACGATAAGATTGTAAAAACATAGGCTTGAATACAAGCAACAGCCAGTTCCAAACCCATTAGTATGACAAGCACCACTAAAGGTATAACATGCGCAAAAAATATTAAACCAGAACCTAGCAACATTGATCAAGAAAAACCAGCAATAACTTTTAACAATGTATGACCTGCCATCATATTAGCAAACAAACGAACAGAAAGACTAATAGGTCTAAAGATATAGGAAACTAATTCAATTGGGACTAATAAAAAAGCTAAACCAAGTGATGAACCTGGTGGTAAAAACAAAGAAAAAACGTGGAAACCGTGCTCACGTACACATATAATGTTTATTCCAACAAAAGTTGTTAATGCTAAACTAAAAGTTAATATTAAATGAGACGTCACAGTAAAAGAATACGGCACCAGACCTATAACGTTTGCTATAAGAACAAACAAAAAAACACTGAAAATAAAAGGAAAATATTTTTGTCCCCGACTACCAACATTATCAACTAACATGCCTAATACAGTTTCATAAAGAACTTCAAATAAAAATTGCCACCGTGAAGGTACAACATGTAAATTACCATCTAAATTACAGGCCATAAATAGAAGACAAACAAAAAAAAATAAACCAGAACAAATGATGATTGTACCATTTGAAATTGAAAAATCTAATGAGCCGATACGAAATAAACAAATCGGAATAATTTGAAATTGCTCCAAAGGTGTTGCTATAAACATTTTTTTATATAATTAACTTGCCCACCAGTAGATTGTAATAAAAAGAAATAATCAAACAACATCAACAAAATGTCAATATCAAGCGGCTGCTTCAAAACCAAAATGATGCTCTTGCGTGAAATGGTGATTATATAAACGAATAGCACAGACTGCTAAAAAACAAGTTCCAACAAACACGTGGAAACCGTGAAAGCCTGTTGCCATAAAAAATGTAGAACCATAAATACCATCAGAGATTGTAAAAGGAGCACCAAAATATTCGAAAGCCTGTAAAGATGTAAAAATAACTGCCAGAATAACAGTGAAAACAAGACCTAATATTGCAGGTTTTCTATAACCGGCAACAATAGCATTATGCGATCAAGTAACCGTGGCACCAGATAATAATAAAATTAAAGTGTTAACCAAAGGGACTTCCCAAGGGCTTAAAACATCAATACCAGTAGGTGGATAAATACCACCAATATCATGCGCAGGTGACAATGATGAATGAAAAAATGCTCAAAAAAATGCAAAAAAGAACATAATTTCAGACACAATAAATAACAACATTCCCCACCGCATTCCTATTTGAACATCCATGGTATGCTGACCTTCATATGTCGCCTCCCTGATAATGTCTCTCCACCAAACAAACATTACATAAATAATTGTAATTTGACCAGAAAACATGCAGAACAAACCTCCTGAAAATTGATGCATGTACATAGCAAAACCAAGGGTCATACCAAAAGCACCGATAGAAGATATCAAAGCTCATGGTGATGGGTCAACAAGATGAAAAGGGTGTTTTTGATTATTTTTATATGTATTTATAACAGCCATAATATTTTATGTTAAGATCTTAATGAACGTGATTTTAAAAAAAGTTGTACTAGTGAATTTATATAATGGGGTAAAACAGATTTGCGGGGTTTATTTTCTATAACAGATAACCAATCTAGTTTTTCAGATGACAAACCGTTTATACCAGTAACGATCACACTTGATAAATCTACAAACTTTTGATCATAGGAATTTAAAACTGAAACACTTTCTGTTTTTAATGTTGCGCCAGACAAAGAATCTGATTTTAATTTTTTGTTTCTTGTTTTCAAAACGACTGAAATCATTGGAATTACAGTACCTAAAATAAAAAAATAAAAAATAGTAAAAATAACAGTAAATCAAAACAGTTGATTGAAAAATGTAACAGAATCAAATTGAGGCATTTTATTTGTATTTTTTTGCTACCAACTGGTTTTATAAACACCTTTTATCAAACCGTTTGAATAGAACTTTGATAATGTCAAACGATTAAACCTAAAACAACGAAAAACGGATCTATTTTTTCTATTTACATTACATGAAGAAAAAATCCTGCTCTTATAATTATTTGTCTTTATACATAAAAAACGTCCATGAAAACTGTTACGCACTATAGTAGAAATGTTTTCATTATGTACTAATGTTTTTAAAATCTGATTAAAAAGTTCTTTTTTATAAGAACCTCCCATTACCAGTCCAAACCTCCAATTTTTCAAACATAAATATAACCTACAATTAATTCAAATAAAAAATCAATCATAATCCAAAGTCCATTTGAATTTAAACTTGACAATGAAACACATCAAGGGAATAAAAACATTGTTTCAAGATCAAAAATAACAAATAAAATCGCTATTAGATAAAATTTAACATCAAAACTATTACGTGCATCTTCATATGGATCAAAACCACATTCATAAGCAGATAACTTTTCAACATCTGGTAACTGAAAAGCTAGCAAATAAGAAAAACCGAAGATAATCAAAGATAAAACAACACTTATAAAAAAAGCAATAATTATGGGTACAAAATCGTAAAAAAATGGGTTCATTAAAATTAGAACAGTAATGTTAGTGCCATTTTTTGTGACAATAAACCTAATAACAACGGATTATAAAAAGCTAAAACAATAACAAAAAAAGAAAAACAAACAACAACAGCATGATGCGCAGAAATTGGTTTATAAAATGTTCAATTAATAGAAGTATTTTCGAAGTATATGGATTTTATCAAACGTATATAATAGAAAGTTGAAACAACGCTTGTTAATATTATAAACGAACCCATTACAAAAAAACCACTATTAAGAGCTGCTTGAAAAATACCAAGCTTGGCATAAAACCCTAATAATGGTGGTATACCTGCTAAAGAAAATAAACAAAATGAAAAAATAAATGCAAGTAATGGATTTATTTTAACAAGACCTGTTAACGATCCCACTGTAGGTGTTGATGATACAGCATCAACACGATTTAACATAGAAATAACACCCCAAGCACAAACACCTGTTATCATATAAACTAACATATACAAAAAAACTGAAGAAATACTGTCAACGGTGAAAAAAGATAAACCAAGCAATATATAACCAACGTGATTTATACCACTGTAAGCTAGTAATTTTTTTAATCGTTTTTGTTTTAATGTAACAAAAGCACCTATAATAACAGAAAAAATAGAACAAAATAAGAAAATAAAACACCATATTTCTGATGTTTCATTTAATATTACAAAAACTCTTAACAAAAGAACCAAAACACTTATTTTTGGCACAACTGCAAAAAAAACGGTACTTATGAAAGGTGAACCTTCATAAACATCAGGAGATCAAATATGAAAAGGAGCAGCAGCTAATTTAAAAAGTAAACCAATAAAAACCATAGTAAAACCAAGATACGAAAGTGTTGACAAATCACTTATTTCAAATAACAAAATACTAAGATTAGAAAAGTTTGTTGTTCCAAAACCACCGTAAATCAAGGATAAACCGAATAATAGAAGTGTTGATGAAAACGATCCCAGTAGAAAATATTTTAAACCGGCTTCTGTTGAATGTGCAGAATCTCTTTTAAAAGAAGCCATTAAATAAAAACAAAAACTTTGTATTTCAAGGGCGATATATGCCATTACAAAATCGCAAGAACTTATCAAAATAAGCTGACCAAAAACAGACAACGCTACAACAATAAAATATTCAAAACTATTTATCCTATAAGAATTAATATAATCCATTGAAATTAATAAACAGGCAATAGAAGAAATCAAAACAGTTACCTTACTTATAATTGCCAACCAATCGACCACAAAACACCCGTTAAAAGCTGTACCAAAAATCAAAGAATTGTTAACAATTAAAAATGAAGTAAAAAGAAGTACCAAAATTAATAAATAACCGGTATTTAAAGATATAATCGGGTATTTATAAAATTTAGTGAAACCTGTAAAACAACCAAACATTAAAATGGAAAGAATTGAACAGGCTAAGAAAATCTCAGGCAAAACTAATTTGATATTATTTTCAAACAGATAAGAAAATGTCATAATTTATTATAATTGTTTATAGTTTAACCATACTTTTATACCAAACACACCAAATTTTGTTACACAAAACGAACTATTATAATCAATATAATGTTTAAAAGATTGTAAACCAATAATACCTAATCGCAACTGTTTAGAACGTCCACGATTATGGCCATTGAATCTTCCAGAAAATAAAACACGAATACCAACAATATTCCAACCTTTTTTATTTGGTAAAACTAATACAAAAGAAAGTAAATTCTTTAAAAACAAAATGAACGTATTATGTTTTCTTGTTGATTTCAACTCTAATTTTATATAATCAACAAGAAATTTTGCATTATGTTTTGAATAAACCAAAATTGTTAAAACATAAAGGCTTATAACATGGCAAAAAGTTGAATTTTTAAAATTAGAAAAATTAATAACATTATTAATCTTTTTAAAACGGTTTAAATAAATCTTTTTAAGATTAAAACACGAAATAACAATTATTTTTGCACCGACCAGAACCGAAATACCTTGTAAGAGTATGTTTTCAAAAAGTTTCGCATTGTAAAATAATGAATTATCTTGTTTAGTGTCGAAGAAACTTGGTAAATACAAATAGTTGATAACAATTGTAACAACACCAGAAAAAGATTGTTCAATCCCAATTTTCTGAACCAAAAATAAGCGATTTGTAAAAATAAAAGAAATAAACCAATAAATTTTAAAAAAGTTGTAATTACTATATAAATATTTATTATTCATCTTTTATAAAAAACCGTTTGTAAAAATAACTATATTTTTTTTTGAAAGAAAATTCACCGGAATTATGGCCTACCATAGCTTGTAAAACCTTAAAATAAACAATTTCTTTTCCATTGAAAATTTCAAACCTAGTGGACACATCTTTTGGCACGATTGTGCGATTTTTTTTTAATTTTTGAAACACGACAGGTGCTTTTCATTTAGAGCGTGACATTATCGATTATAAAAATTTTTAATATTATCATAATCAAACGAAAAACCAGAAAAAGTGGAAAATCTTACATATGAACTTATAAAAATAGAATTTAAAACAAAAGATTGTGTTTTAAAATTTATATCAACATCGAAAAATAACGGTGATACAAAAGGGAATTTGTTTTTCCCAAAGATTTCTTTTGGGAAATACAAACGTTTTGTTATAACAACAATGTCCCCTGTTTTTACCTGTTGCGAACCTTTTATATTTGTAGCATTTAATAAAACAAAACCGTGTTTGATGATTTGGCGCACAAAAAACAAACTAGATACTGGAAATAGTCGAAAAATCAAAAAATCAAGCCGTAATCAAATAGAATTTAAAGATTTTCAAATATTACTACCAGAATGAAATATTTTTTTCAATGTTTTATTATTCAAAAACAAAGACAATTGGAAACGTTGTTTTGAATGTAACAACATTTTGTAACGTTTATTTATATAAACAGGTGTTTTTGATAAGGTTACAACATCATTTCGTTTTATCTTTGGTATGAAAAATTTCCAACCATTTTTGCGAACAAAAGAATTTTGTGCTAGTTTTTGTTTAATTGACAACACTTTTGTCAAACGTTTTTGTTTGATTGATTTTAACAAATTAAAAACCCTTAACGAATAAAAAATCTTATATTTAACAAGTTTTTTAAATTTTGGCCGTATTTTTAAATTTTTTATTTTTTTCATAAATTAACGTAAAAAAAAAGAATATTTAATGATAAAAATAAGTATGAAATCTTCCAATAACAAACTATTAACAAGAGGTACAGAATAATCAGAAAAATTACAAATATTTGAATTTTCTAACTGTATAAACACAACAGGTAAAAATGAACTTGTAAATTCTTTTATGATATAATTACTGGAAATACCAAACAAAATAGCAAAAACTGGTTTAGAATCAAAACCCGTTAATAATGAAAATTTGCGTGAAAAAATATTATTATCACCGTTTATTATTTGACCAGCAAACCAGTTTTTTTCTTGGCAAACTGAAATTTTAAACCTGGCTTTTAAAACAAACGAAATAAACTGCAAAATAAAATAAACAGAAATATTTTCACCAAACAAAAATAATATATGATTCTTTTTGTAACTAAAACGATCGAAAAACCTTATCATTTTTATCAAAATATAACTAATCAATTTATTATTCAATATAAAATTTTGATAATAAAAACCAAAACAATATCTGAAAAACGCAGTCTTACCAGATGTTTCTAACACTCTAGTGTTTAATAAACGAAACAATATTTTAAAATTTACCGAATTTTTTAAACTTAACATTAATTATGCTTTTTTTTTATTTGGTTTTGGAACAAAAGAATATCCACGTCGGAAAAACACACCGTTTTCACGATATACATTTTTTGGTTTCAAACGAAATAACAAACCTAACAATAATGAAAGCTGTTTTTTATTATCGCTTTCTAACAAAACAACACTATCTTTTTTAAAACAAACATTATAAATTTCAAACTGAATTGGTACAGTGATTTTATGCGAATAATTTAATTTTAAAATTAAAAACAATCTATTTTTAATTGTGATAAAGTTACATTTAAAACCAAGACCTTTCACGACTATTTGATCTTTGCAACCAATCGAAAATAAAGATATTTTATTTAATAACAATTGTTTAAAACTAATTAACAAGTGTTTTTTATAGATGTTTGCAATGTTTGAAAACATTGCAGCTGACAAAAACTGTTTATAAATAAATAACTTTAAAGGTTGTTTTATGTAAAAAAGAGAAATGGAACCTTTTTTATCTAACAAAATAAAAGATTTATAACATTTTTTAAAACTACAAAAGTTGATTAAATTAAAGCATAAACTAAAAAATATCATTATAAAATGTAAAACATTAAAAAACCACCAAGACCTATTTTCCTAGCTTCCTGTATCGAAAGAACACCAATTGTTGTGTTTATAAGAAACACACCGGAATTGATTGAAACAAATCAAAGGTCTTTTAAACCTATAGCAGAACGTTTATTTAAACAAGTAAAATTACATATTTTATGTATTGTATTTTTATTCTTTGTATTTTTTAAATAAACCTTTAACAAAAGATTTTTTAAATTTGTATGTTTTAATAAAGAAAAACCTGAAACATAGCCAAGCTTATAAAGAATGTGGACCACCTGTATAATTGTTTTTGTGGGTTTTACGTAAATAAACTTTAAATTACTTTTTGTTGCTTGTTTTAATACTGAAAAAAAAATAAAAAATAACATCAATAAAAACTATTTATGTTTTATCATAGCTGATTCAATAACACCCAATACAGGTAATACAAAACAAAAGAAAAGAAAATACAAAACTGTTGCTATTTGACCAACTTCAATATACGGTGTTTCAACAACTTTTTGACCTATCCAACCTAAAATTAGAAAATCTGCAAATAAAAACCAAAATAATTTTCTATAAATTGGTCGAAAAGTTGCACTGCGAACTTCTGATTGGTTAATAAAAGGAATTAAAAACAATACAACAATAGCACCAAACATAGCAAGCACACCACCAAGCTTATCAGGTATCGAACGTAATATAGCATAAAACGGTAAAAAATACCATTCAGGAACAATATGGGCAGGCGTAACCATTGGATTTGCAGGAATATAATTGTCCGGATGACCCAATAAATTTGGATAATAAAACAGAAAAATTGAAAAAAATGTTATAAACAACAGTGTCGTAAACAAATCTTTAACATAAAAATATGGGAAAAACGGTATTTTGTCAGTCGATGAATCTACTCCTAAGGGATTGTTCGAACCATCTTTGTGCAAAAGCGCTATATGAACAATAGCTAAACCGGCGATTATAAACGGTAGCAAATAATGAATGCTAAAAAAACGGTTTAGTGTCGCATTATCAACAGAAAAACCCCCTCATAACCATTCGACAATAGAAACACCAATAACCGGAATAGCAGAAACTAAATTGGTAATAACTGTTGCCCCCCAAAATGACATCTGCCCCCATGGTAAAACATAACCCATAAAAGCTGTCCCCATCATAATCAAAAAAATTAACACACCAGAACACCAAAGATTTTGTCTTGGATGCATATAAGAACCGTAATATAAACCCCTAAACATATGTGAATATACAACAATGAAAAACATAGAAGCGCCATTTGCGTGCATATAACGAAGTAATCAACCGTTATTAACATCTCTCATTATATGCTCAACACTAGCAAAAGCTAAATCAACGTGTGGAGTGTAGTGCATCGCTAAAAAAATACCTGTTAACAATTGGCAACCTAAACAAACAGCAGATAAAAAACCAAAACTTCAAGCCCAATTAATGTTTATAGGTGTGGGATAATCAATCACGTGGTTATCAACAACAGCTAAAATATAATCTTTATTTCAACGAACATGCATAATAATAAATAACCACGGCAAGAATTGAACTTGCAACAAACAGATTTTCAGTCTGACACTCTACCATTGAGCTACGGGGTTGTAAAAATTTAGAAAAGAATTGAACTTTTATTTTTTAATTTGCAATTAAACACATTACCATTATGTTACTAAATCCAAGTACGATCAGAATCGAACTGATAGCAAAGGTTTTGGAAACCACCGTTTTACCATTAAACTACGTACTTAAAAGAAGAAGACGGGATTTGAACCCGTGATGAATACATTCAATAGATTTACAATCTACCACATTAAACCTCTCTGACACTTCTACTAAATTCTTCGCTGTTTATTTGGTTTACAACCATTAAAAGGAATAATGTTTAGATCAACAATTTTCACTATATTTAAACGAAACTTTAAGAATTCTTTCAAAACAAGGGCCCTAAAACGATTATAACCTCTTAATTTTAAAATAAATATTTTAAAACGCTCTTGTTTTATCCGATAACCAGCCTCCTGTATGATCTGTAAAGCTTCCCGTTTCAATTTAGAAAAACCAAGATTTGAACAAGAAAATGTTTTTAAAACTGAACCAGTTGTTGCACAACTTAAAATAAAAAAGATATTATTACTTTTAAAATAAATAGAAATTACACCCAGCATTTTTTCACAGTTTTATTGTTTGTTTTTGTTCGCTGACCCCTTGTAGGTAAACGAAAAAAATTACGAACCCCACGATTGCTGTAAATAAACAACAAACGTTTTCGTTGGAATCATACATGATAGTTTAATTTGTTATTAATAACAGGATTATTATGCTTAATTGACAAAGCGAAAACCTGTTGTTTTTTTAATATGCCAGCTGATGTTAGTACACTATTATTTAAACCTGTTATAGAAAAAATTTGTTTAATAGAATATGATCCAACACCGTAAAACTGTTTAAGATTATCTACCAATTTTTGTTTGTTATTAAATTCTTTATTAAAAAAAATAACCATTTTATTAAAGTGAACAATTGGAATTGAACCAATATTTACGATTTGGAAAAACGTTAATTTACCATTAATTTATACCCACGAAAACTACCAAACTTTTTTAGAACTTATTGGTTTTCCTTCTGTTAACGCCACAAAAACAACGTAAAAAAAGAAAACAGTAGAAATAGCAGAAATATACGAACCAAAAGAAGCTACAGCATTTCAACCTGCATATGCATCTGGATAATCGGGCACACGGCGTGGCATTCCAGCTAAACCAAGGAAATGCATGGGAAAAAAAGTGATATTAACACCGATGAAAAACACCCAAAAATGTACCTGTCCTAATATTTCAGAATAGCTTACCCCTGTTATTTTTGAAAATCAAAAATAGAAACCAGCAAAAATTGCGAAAACAGCGCCCATTGATAACACATAATGAAAATGTGCAACGACATAATAGGTATCATGCATCGCGATGTCAACACCGGAATTAGCTAACATAACACCTGTAACACCACCAACAGTGAAAAGAAAAATAAAGCCTAATGCAAATAACATAGGTGTTTTTAAACTAATAGACCCCCCCCACATTGTTGCAATTCAACTAAATATTTTAATACCAGTGGGTACAGCTATGATCATTGTTGCAGCAGTGAAATAAGCGCGTGTATCTACATCTAAACCAACTGTATACATATGATGCGCCCAAACAATAAAACCAAGAACACCAATCGATAACATAGCATAGACCATTCCTAAATAGCCAAAAACAGGCTTTTTTGAAAAAGTTGCAACAACATGACTAACAATACCAAAACCTGGTAAAATTAAAATATAAACTTCAGGATGGCCAAAAAATCAGAATAAATGTTGGTATAAAACTGGGTCACCGCCACCTGCTGGATCAAAAAATGTTGTGTTAAAATTTCTATCTGTTAAAAGCATTGTTATTGCACCAGCTAAAACAGGAAGTGATAACAATAATAAAAAAGCTGTAATTAAAACCGCTCATACCATTAGGGGCAATCGATGCATTGTCATACCAGGTGCACGCATGTTGAAAATTGTTGTGATAAAATTAATAGCCCCTAAAATTGAAGAAGCGCCACTAACGTGCAAACTAAAGATCGCTAAATCAACAGATGGGCCAGAATGTGCTTGTACAGAACTTAACGGAGGATAAACCGTTCAACCTGTTCCAGCACCAGCTTCCACTAATGTTGAACCTAATAACAATAATAATGCAGGCGGCAATAACCAAAAACTAATATTGTTCATTCTTGGAAATGCCATATCAGGAGCGCCAATCATTATAGGAATAAACCAATTACCAAAACCCCCAATTAAAACAGGCATCACCATAAAAAAAATCATAACAAAGGCATGACCGGTAACAATAACATTATAAAGCTGATTATTACCAAGTAAAATTTGGCTACCTGGTGCTGCTAATTCCATTCGTAATAAAACTGATAAGGTTGTACCAACAACACCAGAAAATGCACCAAATAAAAGATACAATGTTCCAATGTCTTTATGATTTGTTGAAAATAATCAACGACTGCATCACAAATATATTGGATTTTTTACAGAAAAAATAGTATTCATAACATAAATATTAAAGATAAAAATAGAAATTCAACAAAAACGCAAATCGCGTTCTTGTTTATAATGCAAATAAAATTAAAAAACCCATCATAAGAGCAAATAGTGCAATTGCTTCTGTTAAAGCAAATCCTAAAATTGCTATACGAAATAATTCATCTTTTAAAGATGGGTTACGAGATGTACCAAGCACTAAAGCACCAAAAACAGTACCAATACCAACACCTGCACCAGCCAGACCGATTGTTGCTAAACCAGCACCTATAAATTTTGCAGCTTGTAAAATCATTCGAAAAAGTAAAGAACAAAACAAAACTAGATAGATTCTCTTTATCGTATTATGTATAATGCGATTTGAACACATAATAAAACCATCATGAGTGGTACGTTTTACCATTAAACTATATACAAAAAATAATATTGGATTTGAACCAATAACATTTTCGTTGTAAGCGAAACACTCTACCATTGAGCTAATTATTTACAGACGTGCCAGCAACACGCCTGCCAGATTTGAACTGACCCAACCAAACACGGATGCACCCATGAAGTTGTTTCTGAAAAACGATAAATTTATTGGGATTTGAACCCAAGACAAATCCGTTAAAAGCGGACTGCTCTGCCACTGAGCTACAAATTTGTCATTTTTCGTAAAAAATGGATAAAATTTATTTAGTAAAATATTAAAACCAATTGTTGCTATTAAAACACAAAAGATTAGATAACTTCATCACCAGATTTAGCAGGTATTTGGGGAGCTCCTGAGCGCCGCATTGCTTCCGCATTGTACGATGAAATCAACAATTCATCACACATATGACATACATTAGAGTCTTCAAACAACGAAAAACAATGTAAAAGAATTTTGGAAATAAATTCAGGTGTTTGTTTATACTGTTCCAAATACTCTTCCTGTCCAACAGAATATTGTTGCAGCGCTAATTTTTGAAATTTATCAAAAATTTGTACAGAATCTGAATCGTTAAAAACGATAACATTTACCAAAACAAGCGAACAGTATGTACTTCTATGAGTTGCTAAACGCCTGTTTAACGTATGTTTATCAGAATTAGCTTTTAAACCAACGCACCCAACCTTAACCAAATCGCCCACGACTAACCAATAAATTCCAAAAGGTGTATCCATGTCAGGCCACCCCACATTAAACCTAGCAGATAATCCAGCATCGAGCAATCGTACCCCCATTTTTTGTAGCTCGGATATATAATGTTTTTCTATTTTTGAAGGTCTACCTTCTAAAAAAAAATCTGCTAGGTAAAGCCCAAATCTTGGATTCAAATCTATCGCTAATAACACGGCTAACGTCCGCGGTAAAAACAATTGACCACCAACCTTGTTTAAAACATCCGATTTTTCAACACCATAATCTGCACAATAACATTCCACCTTATGATTAAATTTATCATTTGTCAGCGCCCTATTTAAAGCTTGTGCTGAGCGCGTCTCATTCGCGAACCACGGTGTCACATTAATAAAACCACGGCTGTTTGTGGAAACTGGAAATCCATGCACCATTGACGGTGGTTCAACAGTAATAACGTTTGTGCTCGCAGCACCAGATTCTTGTGCGTAATAATCAAGGATAATCGAGATTATCGCTTTTTTGGTAGTTGCAGAATTCAAAGGAATTCTAGGCTGATGATCGCGTGCCAACGCTCGTAATGCAACAACCGTTTTTGCATCCAACTGTTTATAAGTATATTTTACCGGTGGTGTCAATATCGTCACCTGACTAGTTGCAGTACTTTCAGTACTTTCAGTACTTGCAACAGATAAATTTCTATTTGTAAAAATGTTTAATTTGTATATCAACTGTTTTTTTTTTAGAGTCATTTTTATTTTTTGAAAAGTTCATGCCCACCAATAGATTGTAATAAAAAGAAATAATTAAATAACGTCAAAAAAATGCCAATACCAAGCCACTGCTCAAAACCACAACGGTTTTACAAATGGAAATTTTGCACATTTTTGTGCAAAATTTCACCAACAGTTTTTCCTAGCAACACCAACGGTTTTTCCTGGTGGAACACACAAAAACCAAACACCACAACGGTTTTAACCAAATGAAAATTTTGCACATTTTTGTGCAAAAATTTCACCAACGGTTTTTCCTAGCAACACCAAC
>Ga0209406_1000463_pt1 | contig 32597 bp, 35 predicted proteins | sample COGITO_mtgs_1204_FD_184808 | JGI IMG/M metagenome (GOLD analysis project Ga0209406, IMG submission 184808) | Pelagic marine microbial communities from North Sea - COGITO_mtgs_120426 (SPAdes) (version 2) | ecosystem: Environmental > Aquatic > Marine > Epipelagic ... | reverse complement strand
CGTGTGTGTCATCGAGATAAGGAAAAGGAAAAGCAAAGGAGGTAGTAGTATTATCCCCAGTGTAGTCTACGTATGTATTAGGCATGGTAATCTATTATTAATTTGTTTGTTGTAAAAGTTCAAGCACTTAGTCAGTACGTTGCAGTTGAGGGTTAGATTCTAAAAGTTCAAAGACATCTACCTCAACCTGACCTGCTGCTTTTATTGATATTGGTTCTTTAGTCTTTTCTCTTAATATCTTTCCTTGTTTTTGTTTTTTCTTAATAACATTGTAAAGATTCTCACCTTCTTCGTTTCTAAACTTTTGTAAGAATCTTTTATTTTCTAGTATTTCTTTTTCTAGTTCTTTGTAATAACTACGAGCATCGTCAGCTAACTCTTTATGCCCTTGATTAACAGGCAACTTATCTTCTCTATTCTCGTCTTCTATTTCTTTTTTTAACTTAGTTTTAAAATCTTTGCTATTTACTTTCTTAACAAACAAGTCTCTTAAAGTTTTACCGTCTTTTTTGAACTTTTGAAGTTTTTTAGCGTAAGCGTATTCTAAATGCACACCGTCAGCATCCGTGAAGTCTGTCATAGTAATAGAACCTCCTACAATCGTTGTCGGTATATTATTCTCTATCACACCTATTTGATCGGACTGTAACACCTCACTGAGTCTTTCATTCATTTCAGCAGCTGATCCTTTAGACCTCTGCCATAATCTTATTTGATCTGTTCCCCAGTTGCTTGTGTCTATGATCTCGTGTCCAAATAAATCAGTCTTATAGTTTTCAGGTCCAATACCAAACATTTGATAAAGAGTTCTCTCAGCCCAATCCCCACCACGCAGGTCTGCTACTTTACCTCCTGTAGTTAAACGTCTCATAGCTTTCTTTAAAAACGCAGGGACAGGAAACCAACTAGATAATAAACGATTTAAAGCTATCTCTTTTTCTTCTCCTTCCATTAAAAGCCAATCTGCTATTTCCGACCCGCCTAAATTTAGAGGTGCGTCTTTTTGTATCTGAGCAAAGGAACGAGTAACGATGGTTATGAAATCTTGTTCTTTAGTAAGTAACCTTTCTCCTGTAATTCCTTGTAGTAGTTTCATTTTACTCCATACGGCAATATCAGCAGTCATAGCCATTACATGTTTAACTGGGTCCCAGTACCTGTAGTCAAAGCCGAAGAAGTCGTAGTTGTTTGTGCCTCCGTACATCTTCATATTTTCTTTCTGCTCTCTTGTCATCCACACTTGTGAACCTGTCATCATACCGTTCCAGGCGGCAGTAAAAGCAGCTCCATATACAGCAGCACCCATAAAAGAATCAGCTATGGTTTCTTGATTGTATATATGTTTTCTTACTTCAGCGTCCTGTATCTTTCGTTGGTTATCTTCTATTTCTTTGTAAGCGTTAGCCTTCATCTCATCAGAAAGAAGCTCAGGCTTATCTAATAACATCGCTTTATTCTTATTAATGTTTTTATTGTATGCCCTTATTTTGCCTTGATAGGGATTAAAGTAACCAACACGAGTCATTGCCACTGGAAATGCTACTAGCTTTGCACCTCTATAAGTGCCTCGAAGAGCCATGTTTATAAAAGGATTACGCTCCTTGAACAACATTACAGCTGGATTGTTTTTATTGCGTGTTACTTTTTCTATAAGTTTAATAGTTTTATCCGCAATGTTATTATGAAGTTCTGGGATATCATCAGTGTTAGAACCAAAGAAGAAAGCTTCGTTAACTCTACGCACTCGTTCGTTTATCTTTCCGTTTTCATTTAACACAGCCAAACCGTCTTCTTGTGTGAGTCTTTCGTTAAAAAGTTTTTCAGCGTATTCCTCTATAGCTTTCTCTCTTTTTACTTTATCTTTAATACCTTTATGAGTGTGGAAGGAATCCTTTAAAGACTCAGAATATAAACCGTGAAACACAGCAGGTCTTCTTGTTACCTCATCAAATGTACCTATAGCTCTACCTCCTATTGATAAGAAGTTATCATATAGGTGTACTAAAGAGACTAAATCTCCTTTGTATATTTGCTCAAGCATTTCCTCCATAGTCTTTTGACTTATCTTCTGCTTCTTCGCTTTTATAGACGCACTCTGCATCACATTTTTGGAGTTTACATTATAATTAGAGGAGAACATTTTACCTGCTTGGTGATCCGTAGCACTACGCCCTGTCTTGTATGTCTGTTTAGCAGCTCTTCTGTATTGCATTATATCTGACCACAACTTAGCACCTGCTTGATACTCGTACCGAGCTAACTGTAAACCTTCGGAAAAACTTTTATACCTAATACTATCGTAAAGTAAAACCGTCAAGGGTCTAGCTGTAACTAACTTCAACCACTCAAAAGTAGCACTAGGGACTCCAGCTATAGCAGAACCAGCTTGCATGAGGAAACCACTTTTACGCATACGTAACGCAGTATTAACTCCTCTTGATAATTTGTTTAAAGAACTTTGTTCCGATGTCATCTTATCCCATTCAGCGAGATACTCTACAAGTTCTATGTTCTTGTCTTGTCTAATTAAAAATTCATTAGCTTTCTCTAGCTCTGTGATAGTCTTACGCATATCAGCTTTAATAGCTGTTTTCTTTTTCTGTAGCTTACTTAATGCTGTTTCTACTTTAGGACCTTTAAGTTTAGGTTCTACTTCTGCTCTTATCTCACCTACAATAGCCCTGCCTTTTATATCAGCAAGCCTAGCTATTTCTTGTTCTATTTTTAGTAGCTTAGGTATTTCATTAAGAACAGTCTTGTAGTACTTAATTTCTCTTTCCTTCTCTTTAAACCTGGAATCGTTTTCTATCTTCTTCTTTTTACCTGTAGCTTTAAATTCTATCTCATTAACAGCTAAAAACTTAGCACGGTACTCATCAAGTTGTTTGTTTAGTTTGACTTCCTCAGCTTCGTATTGACGCTTTAATCTTCTTGCTTGTTCTACTGGGTCTATATCTTTAGCAGCTTGATCTATCTCATTGATCCTATCTTTAATATTTTTACGCAAGAAATTTATATCACTGTCTAAACCTTCTTCCTCTATGCTTTTTGCTCTAGTAGGTCCTTCAGGCTTAGGTGTTATAAACTCCCTTTGTTCTCCTAAAGGTGCTGTTTGTTTTTCAGCTAGTTCATCTCTTTGTTTATATTTAGCTTGTAAACGCAAAGCATCTTGTTCTGCTCTTTTGTAAAATTCAATCTCTCTTTTAACTTCAACAATCTCAGGGTCTAACTCAGTTTGCTCTTTAGGTATTTTCTGTATAGCATCTAAATCCCCAAACCTCTTTCTTAGTTCGTTAAGTTTTAAGTTGAGCTTGGCTAATTCTTTTTGAACCGTGCCTACTATTTGATCTGGGTCTTGAAGGCTTAAATCAGATTCAACTACTTTCTGTTTTAAATCTTTTTCTGTCTTTTTAACAACACCTCTTAAGGTATTTAAGTAACTAGTAACCTTTTCAGGCTTTACCCATTCAGGTGCTGGTCCTACCTCTTGTCTAATTTTTTTTACATCACCCTCATCTAACAGTTTAAAGAACCTATCCAACTTTTCTTCAAGACCAGCGATCTCTTTGGATTCTTTTGATGCGGTGCGGTGAAATTTCAACTTAGCCTGTAGGTCTTCTTCTTGTAAACTGAGTACTCTAGGTTCTTTAGTTTTTGGTTCTTCCCTCTGACTTGAAAAGATTTCTTCTTTTTCTTTAAGTTGCTTTTCTAACTTAGCTATACGATCTGCCTGTGCTTTAGCTTCGTCAATTGGTTTAGGTTCTATTAATTGTTGTTGTTCTTCTTTAGGTAAACCTTCGTATTGCTCTCTTAACTTCTTACGTATCTGCCTACTCTTTTCTTTTTGAGCAGGTCTTATGGCGAAGTAATTATCATGTAGTGTCGCAATTAACTCGTTATGTTGAACACCGTTAATCTGCTCAATCAAAGCATTCTCTAATCGAATTAAAGCATGAGTCTGCTCAGTAGCTGCTTCACTTAATTCGTTTGTATATTCAAACTTAGACTCAGCATCTTTAGCCATCGATTGTAAAAACCTACCAGCGAAAGTATCTACTTTATGTTTTATGTTATATACATTCTGTAAGAACCTAACTTCTTTTAAAGCCCCTTCAAGATGCTTTATATCTATCTCTTTACCTGAAGTATTGTAATCTGTTGCTATAGCTACTTTATGTTTATGGAGCTGCAACTCAGTCTCGTCTCTAACTTTAGTTATAAGCTGTGCAAGTTTAGGACCTTCAGTATTAGCTTTAGGATCATCTAGTTTTAAAGTTTTAAATCTTTTAGTTGCTTCATCTAAAGCTGATTCTCTAACATCATCAACAAGTCGAGGGCGTGTGGGTTCTTCTACAACTTCAGGTGCTTTTTCAACAGGAGTAGGTTCTTCAATGACTGCCTCTCCTTGTCTTTCCTTCGGTACTTCTAAATCTTCTTCTGTAAACTTACTAGGTTCTTCAGCCCTGAACTCTTCTAGTGCTTCCTTAGTTGTCTTTTGAGCAGCTTCGATATGTTCTTCGATAGGAGTAATCTCCGATCCTTCTTCTTCAATTATATCTTCAGCCTTGTTAGATGCTTTAAGCTGTTCTGTTGAGTCTTCTAACATCTGTAACTGCAAGTCTTTATCTCGTATCTTCTTTTCTAATTCGTCTATCTTCTTTTGCAAAGGAGCAGTACTTGCTTCCCAATTAATACCAGAGCTGACTCCTTTTTCTACAGGTTTTCTTAGGTCTTCAATTTGATTCTGTAGTTCAACTTTAGTTTCTTTAACTCTTTCTTTAACTCCTTCGTTTATATCTAGTAACTCCTGTCTTCCCCACTTAGATCGAGCTAATCCACCTAAACCTTCGATACCAGTTTTAAAAGCACCTCCAAAAGCAGCTCCGAAAAGGTAAGCATACTTGTCTCTTTCTTTACCGTTAAACCTAGCTTCCATTTCTTGAACGAATAACTGTTCCGTTGACCCTAAGATAGCACCGCTGACAAAAGTTTTAACACCATTAACAGCCATGTTCTTTCCAGCCCACGCTCCTGAAACTCCTAGTCTTAAAGTTTTATCTGCAAGTTGTTCTACTTTAGCTAAAGAAAATATAGCAGCACCTGCTGTTTCCCAGTAAGAATATTCGTCTTGTATTCCTAGTTCCATACCTACTTGCTGACCTGCGTAGTTTGAAACAGCCCAAGGCAACATTCTTAATGCAGCTTCTGATGCAACAAAACCAACCACACCAGCAGTAGTTGTAGTAGGTTCAGCAGCTTGAGGTCCTGCAAAGCCTAACATAGAATAAGCACGAGTCGCTTGTAATGCTGTTTTTATTTTAGGTGCATTCTTAGCTAATAAATACTGTAAGCCCATGCCACCGACAACCTCAGTCCCTGTCTTATATGCAAGAGCTTCCTTGTGGTCCATCATCCAATTCAACCGCTTGCCTATCTCTTCTGTAGTACTCTCTTCTGTAGTCTCAAAAGCTATTTTAGCTTCTTCTAACTCAGGTGTAGGAACGAAAGAACTCTCTACTGTTCCACTGGCTTCTTGCTTCTCAATCTCTAGCTTATTGAAGTATTCTTCTTCTTTAGCTAATATAGCTTGCTTTCTCGCTTCTAGTGTATCGGACATTATCTAGAGTCTCTATCTCTCATTAAAGTTAACTGTGCTCGTCTAAAATCGTCAAAAGATTTACTGTCATAAACTCTAAAATCACCTAACTCTTTTAATTTTGTCTCGTCTTCCTTTGTTAATTCCTGTCGTTGTTCTACTTTATCAATAACAACTAACCATTCATCCAATGTCACTTTGTTTAGTTCATCCTCATTTCCGAATAGAATAACATCACCAAAATCGAAATCTGTTTGTTTTAATATAGCAGCAGACTCAGGTGAGTAACTAGAGAAACCATGATCGTACACACTTGCTGTTAATAATTTTGTTAGTCTTTCTTTCTCGACAGCTGAAGTACTTTCATTGTTTATGGAGGCTTTAATCAACTGTCTATCTTTATTAATTAAAGAGGGTGTAGGTTTATCTTGGATTAAAGATTTATACTTAGTAGGTTCATCCCTAAAAAATTCTAAAGGGAAACCAGCTCCTTCTTTACGCCTCGCTTTTTCTACCTCTACTGTTTGCCTTTCTTCCTTTAATTCTATTTCTTCAGGGCGTTCAAACTCTTTAACACGTCCCTTAGCAATCTCTGCCACTGCTCTAAATATAGCTTTATCTTCGTCTTGTAACCTTCTTAATTCTTTTACAACCATGCCTTGCTTCTCTACAGCTGGTATGTTTTCGTCAAGTTCTACTTCCTTAGCGTAGTCTATTATTTTCTTTTTGATTATAGGCACTGAAGTCAGAGCGTGTGTCTCGTCAAACTTAGGAGGAAGGACTTCATCTATTTTCTTATCACCTGCGATAGACTGAGCTATACCTGTTATATCTGTTTTAGCTTTAGTCGATATAGCCTTAAACTCAGTTAACTCAGTAGCAAACAACCCTGCATTAGCTTCTTTACTTGCTTGCCGAGCGTTAGACCAAGGTGTTGCATCTATCCCTTTATCTCCTAGAAAATCATCAAAGTCATACTTTTTACCTCCAGCACTTTCTGTTTCATGTAAACCTAAAAACTCCTCTACAAGGTTTTCACGTACTGCGGGAGAATATAAGTTTACCTCACGCTCTAGTGACCCTTTAGTTTCAGCTAAAAATGTACCTACTGATTTAAGAGTTCTACGGTACAAAGGTAATGAACGGTCTGGGTCATTGTAAGCTTGCGTAAGTAAAGCGTCATTTAAAGCTAATGCAGGTGCTACATCTTTCTTAAATATTTCATTCTTTATTATATAATCAAGCTGCCCCTCTTCCTCTCCGTCTTCTAGGGTAGGGTTCATAAATAACAAAGCATCCTTAACAGTTCTTACGGATAAAGGATTATTTATAAAACGATCATAAGTCATACTTCCAGGTAAACGTTTTAAAGCTCCTCCCCAAAGTCCACTCCATTCCTTATCCGAAACTGTTTTACTCTCTGAGCTTAAAGAAGCTATTTTATTATTTATCTCTTTACGGATTGGATTCAGAGCGGTTAATGCTGCCTCCGTCCCAAATATTTTATTACCGTTTACTCTTACAGTATCCACTCCTTGGACCAATCTACTAGCGTCTGTAAACCTCCGTTGAGCTTGTAGGGTCTTTGCTCTAGTAACTATCATACCTACTAACGCTTTGCTTCTATCTGCTTTAGTTAAAATAGGATTAGATTCTTCTAGTTGTGCATCAAAGCTGTTAACAAAACTTTCTATTTGAGAGGAACTCACAGGTTCTCCACTACTATAAAAGGTATCAAGAATAACTTGACCTTCATTTAATTTCTCTTCTAGAACAAATTTATCTTTTGCCGATTCATATTGAACGATTAAATCACTTTTATATTTAGGAGTAACCGCATTCCACAACGCTTTAGATGCTGTTGTATTTGCTATATCTTCCCCTACATCTCCAATTAAATTTTTCCACTCAGTGTTTAAGGTTTCATCTACTGCTGAGGTGAATTCACCTATGTTTCTGTACTTTTCTAAATCAACTAAACCTTGTGCTTTAGTTTGAAGACTAGGTAGCATCTTATTAGTAATGTGTCTTTTTAACAAAGCGTCTCTATAAGCCCTGTCCCTGTTGTACCTAGCTAATGGGTGGAAACCTCCTATGTCTTTGGTCTTCTTTAACTCAGCAATAACATTCTGTTCTTCTATGACTTCAGCTTGTTCCGCACCTATTCTTTCTTGTTGTACTTGTAGCTGACCGTACTGCTTAGTTATTAAACCGAACTGAGCCAAAGAATCAGCAAGGTCCATAGCTTTATTCCTACCTGCTCTAGGCTGACCTATTCCGTATTGATAGCCAGGAAGATCAACAGGTTGAACTGTAGGTGCTTCACCTAACCCTTGTACTTGTACTCGTTCTGCCATAATTAAATGCTATATTGATCTGTCTTGGGCATATACCTAGAAGTTTTACCTCCTCCGATATTTATTGTTCTAGGTCTATTCGATCCCATCCTACTTGCTATGCCTGACCCTGCTGCGTATCCACTAAGCCCACCGCTAATCGCCTGTAGTCCAGTTGTTAATAAACTAGGTTTACTGATAGGTTGACTAAGTCCTAGTATCTCTTGCTGAGAAGCTAATCCTAATTGTTGAAGACCCATGCCAGTTTGTAGACCGTAAAGTTTTTCTTGAGTAGTAACAGCTGCTTGTAACCCTGCTTGTTGTCTAACATAGTCATCCATTAAAGCTTGCACTGAAAGACCTGACACCCCTGCTTCACCTGCTGATACAGTAGCACTAGCAAGTGTTTCTCTTGCCTTCTTCGTTATCTTCTCAGACTCCTGAGCTAGAGCTAATTTCTTCTGTTGAGATTCTAATATCTGAGAGGTCCTTTGAAAACCTGCTTTTCTTTGAGCAGCTGCTATAGACTGTGCTTGATACGCTGCTTGTGCTTTAGCTTGTTGCCTTTGCCCAGCATAACTCATCAAAGGTGAAGCTATACCTGCTACGGTTGATGCTCCTATAGTACCTAAAGCAACCGCTGACATACCAGCTGCTGCTGACTGTCCTACAATAGCTGTTCCTATAGTTGCTGATATTGGGTCACACATATTACTTCCTCTCTATCTTAAATGACTTATAACCAGGGATATTGCAATCCTCAAAACTAGCACCCAACCATTTTAACCATCTCATACTCAGCGTGTTAGCTTCCATAATGTAATTTGTTAAGTAGTCAAAGTCTCCCATCAAATCATCTATCCACATCTGTGAATCCTTAACAAACTTCTTCTTTATCTTATAAAAATTCCTTGTACCTAGCAACCAGCAAATCCCTATGTTTCCTCTAGGACTGACTCCAAAGCAAGCTAACAATCCGTCTTGATCTGTCTTGACGCTATAGCACTTACTACTTGATTCAAATGATCCGTACACAGCATCTCTAGGGTGGTGCATTAGACCGATACATTCCATCATATCTTCTTCTCGTAAGTCATCATATAACAAAGGAGCGTCTTCAAGTGCTTGTGCTTTCTCTACTTTAACCTCCATAACGTCTACTCCTTGATATAATAGTTGATTCAAACTCAGCAGATAACAGCTTCACTGGTAAAGCACTAGAAGATTTAATTTCGATAGTGGCATCATTAGGTTGAGCTTGTACAGCAAACTTAAAGAATCCAGTCTCAGGTGTGAATTTATTAAGGGTACTGACAGAGGCTAACAAACTTGGGTTGTAAGTGTAAGTGTATTTATCTCTAAATTTAGGTGTAACTTCTACGTTGAAGTGTCCAGTCTCTGAGTACTCAATGCTACCGTTACGAATAGTTTGGAATGTATAATCAGATGCAGATCGTCCACCTCTCTCTGTAGGTTGCTTTAAGTTCTGCTTAGAGAACCTGTATAACATATCGTACTCGTATCCAATGAAGTAATCATACACACTTAAATACTCGTAACCTTGCTCGCTCCACACAGGTGCTGAATCCACTTCTACAGTAGGTTGCCAATAGTTAGTATCTGTAGGGAGTATTGATGCAGAGGAGGTATGTCCTTCAACACACTTATATAGTGAACCATTATAGTTAACATAATTAGCTAACTTACCATCAATTAAAATCTCGATGTCATTAACAGAGTGAAGTGTTACTTCTTTCCTTGTTCCGTTCTTAGAGTAAATAGCCATGCCCTCTTTAAACAAGAAGCTATTCCTAAACCTCATATAAGTAACATCAGTATAATTACTTCCGTCAAAGCTTTGAGGTGTTGTGCTACTTAGCTTAGTATAGGTTATAGTTTGTACATAATTAGTACTGCTGGTTTGTATTCTACCGTCTAACAATAAAGCATAGTCTCTATCTGTCTCGGCTAGTCCATTCTCCATTGGTATCTTTTCTAAGTAAGTACCGTCACTATCTGTTGTGATGATATGCAAAGTAGATTCAATAAAGTGAAAACTTCTAACCTCTCTAGTAAAAGTAAAGGACATCCATGAACTCTGGATCTTCTCTCGACCTTGCCAAAAGTACTTATATACAAACAACTTCTTATAATCTTGGTCAGTCTGTACAATAATCATGTTCTCTGATGCACTACCTGCCATCCTGACTATATTAGAAGGGATGTACTTATTGATTTGTTCTGTTATCTCAGCTGCTCCGTAATTCTCTGTGTTGTTATCAACAGTGTACTCTAACAATCCTTCAAAGCTATTCCTTTTAAAGTTAAAGTAGATATGACTACTTAGTGCTAACGGTCTAATACTTTCTGATACATCGTACTCAGTAACTGGAGAGATAGTAACAGTCTTTGGAGTTAACAAGTCTGCACCTCTTAACACAAACTGTGTCTTCGCAGAGAATAACATTAGCTTCTCTTGGAACGCTTGTGCGTATTTAAGTAAGCTGATCTTAGTGTGTGATATTCCTACATCTATAGGAGCAGAGTCTAGTAACGATTGTGTTGTGGTCCTGAAGAAATTAAAGTATTCATCTGCTTCAGAGAACACTACAGAATCATTTGTCAATACTCCTAACCTGTTCTTAAAGAAGAAGATATCATTGATCTTATTACCTTTAAAAGAAGGAAGAGGGTTACTGTTGTCATCTCCTGAATCTCTCCCTACCCAATCAACAACTTTTAAAGTAAAGCTTGTTATCTTACCTGTATCTTGGTCAGGGATTAGTCTAACAGGCATTGTATCTTGGTCTAAAGCATTATCAATATATTGACTAGCACCTGTAGCAGAACCGTCTTGCGTCCACCCTACTGTTTCTATCCAACTACCTTCCCCGAAGTCTTCGTTATCTTTAGTCTTAAAGCTAACATAGTAATCATCTTGCTCTAGCTCTGCATCTCCTATGACCTTAATCCTAAAACCATTATAACAACTAGCTGGTAAATCTGTAATGCTATCTACTTCTTTATAAATAGCACTTAGTCCTTGATTAGCTAGTCCATCAGTAACTCTTATTTGAAAATCTTTATCTAAAGCGTTCGTTACTTTGATTACACTTCCTTGACGCTCAATAGAAAAAGGAGTACTAGCAATTGTCGTATATATCCAATTAGCTGTGTTAGCAGGGGTTGTTACTCTCGATACATAGTCAGGGTACACTGAGACATCAAGCCATTTTCTACCTGATACGTTAAACTTACTACTGTACATTAGTTCAACTAGAGTAACCTGTAAATCAGCGGATGCTATAACACCTGCCGATGCAAAGTTAGCTCCTATGTGTGTCAAATTAACTCCAGTTATCGTACCGTTGGAATCTATAACAGCTTCTCCTTTTGCAGTCTCTGCTGGACCTGACAACCCTGCTGATTGATTAATAGTTACTTCTACTTTGTAATCAGTTACATGACTATTAACAGGCTTAAGATAACCCACTCCTCCGTTAGGAGAGCTAATTGAAACTGTACTCATCACATTAACAGTACTTGAAGGAAACCTAGTGTTTAAACAAGTTTCTAAATCTTTAGCTATAAACTCTGTATCTGCGTGTTTACCAAGGTTTGCTCCTCCTCCAGTACTAGGTCCGCTTATGTAAGTGGAAGGAGATGCTCCTGCTATATGAATATATTCGTGATGATTATCTAAACTAGGATCAACAGGAACTAAAGCTCCGTCTATATAAATACTGTACCCTTTTTCGTAGTCTCCTAGTTTAACAAATATTAAAGCTTCCTTTTCTAAAGGTTCTTGTAGCACTGATAGAGCACCTACCGTCTTAGTCTTATTAACAATAAAGGTAGAGTCTGCTATGGTTAAAGCTGTAAGGTCTTTAAGAGGATTACCAGCAAGAGAAACAGCTACGTAAGTACCAGCAGTAGCATCTTCAATAGTAATAGCCATCTCACCAGCACTAATGTTATCTACTGTTAAGTCTCTCGCTTTTAATCCGTTGACAGAGTCATACGTAATAACATATTGATTCTGTTCATCTCTATCTACATAGTGACTAAATAAATTAGAGTTAATATTAGCACCTAATCCAGTATCATAAGAAAACCTAGAGTTAGGTCTTTTAACAAGTCCCTCTACTACAGTTGACCAAGCATTTATCTGCTCATCACACTGTCCAGGGTATCTTAAATTGTCAGGTTGTTGTGATACACCTTGGGCAAGGTTAGGAATACTGGTGTTAAGCAGTGGCATCTTTACCTGTCAATTACTCTTAGTACGCTGTAGTTGTCAAAGATAGTTCTGTCTGCATTCTCAGAGTCACTTTCAATAGCTCTAGCTTTCGCTTCGATCTCATCTCTTAAAGCAAACCCTTCTATCTCTCGACTGCCTAAGAACCTAGCAGCAAAGATGCGAGCTGATTTAACAGCTATGTAATGTCTAAATTGTTCAGGTAGTTCTTCAAACTCTAACTCAAAAGTAATAATAGCTTTTAAGTCTTTAGTCCAAGTATCCCTGTGGTTTTTTCTATCGTATAGCTTAGTACCTCTTTGTACAGGATCAGTGTCCGTGTTTAACTCAGGGTCTAAGTCTACTTTTAAAATGTTTGCAGGTAATGTAATCCGACTTGTAACAGAATCAGGAACAAGTGGGTAATCGTATTCTGTATTGAAATGCCATCCTTCTGATTGGATAGCTTTACTTGTTTCTTCTAACGCATGGACTGCTTGTGTAACGGTTACAGGAACACTAGTTCCACTTAAAGTATTAACAGGTGATTCTCCTATTACAGAGATCATAATGTTTACCGCTTCCAGTTTAGTTGTCAGTGCCATAGCTTGTAAATAAAAATATCAGTGAAGGGAAGGGATTCCGCTACGCAGTCCCCCTCCCCAACACCGAAGAGAGAACTATTTCTGCAATTCAATAGCACACTCAGGACGGAGAACTCCGTGACCCATAGCATACTTTGCAACAAAAAGTGTTCCTTGACGCTCGATTTGATACTCGCTTTCAGTAGCAAGATCAAGAAGCTTCACAGTTCCGACAGCAGCAGAATGAGAAACAACACCAAGAGTATTAGTGAAGTTACCATTATACCCAGCACCACCGCCTCCGAATACATCATTGCTAGATGCACCATCTCCAGTAGTAACAGCTGATAAATCAGTTGAAGGAATGTGATTAGATTTGTAGATAGTGATACCAGCTACTTGTGGGATTGATCCAGAAGCAATGCTACCTACTCCTCCTACGTCTTTATTGACAGCAGAAGTAGAAATAGCCAACGCACCTGCACCACCTGTAATGAGCTTGTAATACTCCTGCGGACGAAGGACTGCAAAACGACCGTCACTAGGAACGTCATTTTCGTCAAGCTTCTGAGCAGCAGTGAATAAAGCAGCTACAAGTTCTGCACCAGTAGGATCAGTATTATCAGCATCATCAGTTGAATCAGCTCCGTCTCCCATTGCATTAGCAGAAACATCAAGAATACCACCAACTTTACCACCAGTAACAGCAGCAGATGTACGAGCAGCAGCGATAAAGGTTTTAGCTAGAGCAGTATCAAAACGAACTGCAAGTGCTTTACCTAACTCATTCGCGTAAACGGAACGAATATCGTAGTGATTCTTAACGTCATCAATGTTAGCCAAGAAAGTAGAAGCAAGTAACATCTTATCGATGGTGATTACTTTCTCTGCCTTTTTGATGTCACTCAAGTATGAGTTTCCACCGTCAGCGATGTTTTCGCCAGGTGTGTGGTAAGAAGCAGAAGCTACACCAGTAACTGGGAACTGAGCTGATTTACCGTTTTCGATTGTGCGGACAGTGTGTAAAGGTTTGAAGATGTTCGACTCCTCAAAAGTTTGTAAGATTTCTCCACTAAACTTTTTAAGAAACAAAGCATCGTCAGCACCAGCACTATTAATCTGTCCCACACGTGAGGGGGATGTATCTCCATTAGCCATAATATATGTTTGTTGTAATTGTTATTATTATTAGTATTTGTTTTTCGACTTTCGTTTGAACCTTTGATCGAGATTGTCCACCGCAGTGGGTCTTAACATTAGTACTACTAATTGTCTGTTAAAGTAAATTAAGTATTATAATTCCACCTAAACATAGAACAGTCAAGACAATAGCCTTCTCCTTCTTGCTCAAGTTATTATAAATTCTTCTTAGTCTTTTTAATTGATTTATCATTATTATTAGATTTTTTCTGTACGTATCGGGTATAAAAGATAGGGACTATGTTCCATAGAATAACACCTACAAGACATAGTTTCAAGAAACCATATACTTCATCTAACATAGAGTCAAAGAATCCGTTATCCATCTTCTCATCTAATTGTTGTTGTACAAGTTCCTGTACATCTCCTTCAGATATAGCTTTAACTTTCTTAGCTAATCCTTTGTTCTCCTCCATTAACTTAGCACCTTCTCCTAATCCCCATCCAAGGGCAGCACCACCAGCAGCAGGACCAGGACCACCAAGACTACCAACAGTTGCCCCACCTACACTGCCTATTAAAGGATAAAAAGAAGCCTTGGAACATCCACCAAAAAGAACCAGAACCAACACTGGCAAGAAAAAAGATGGAGTCCAAGGCTTCAAACCTACAATAAAAGTCTATATATTACTGACAGATATACGTCTGTCAATCTCTTCGTGATATGCTTTATCTCCACTCCTATATCTAGGATCAGATTGAGCACGAGCTAATTCCTGCATGGAACGAAAGGGCATAGTAGATGACTTGTTAACTGCTCCTTGTACTAGTCGAGGACTAACACCATTCTCTGCTTTAAATTGAGCGTACAATCCTTTAGTGGCTAACTTAGCTTGTTCAACTGTACCGTTCTGTACGATTTCATCAAAGGTATTTACCTCTTCAGGAGATAAGTTGTTAGAAGCCCATTCTGCCATTTGATCCCAATTCCCATCAGCTACAGACTTGATGCTACCTTCTTCACTTTGTTGAAGTGCCTGTTGACCAGCAGCATAGCTATCTACTATCTCCTTCGATATCCCAGCTTTAGCAAGATTCTCATAGGTCTCCTCAGATAGCTTACCATCATTTTGAAAGAACTCTTTAGAAGCTTCCACAACAATATTGTTACTATCCAAGTCTTCCTTCTGAGTGTCATCGGTTTCTTCTTGTACTTCAGATTCTTCCTCTTCTTCCTGTTCAACCCCTGCTCCCATTTTCTTTTCAAGTTCACTATAGGCACTAGCCATGTCTTCAGCACTTTTAAACTTTTCTGGTAACCACTCAGGTCTATTATCTTCCGTCTGTTCTTCAGGTACTGCTTCAACAGACTCTTCTGATTCGGGGTCAATCTCCTGTGGTGCTTTCTCATTTATCTCTACTCGGTGTAATTCAGCCATATCTACTCTTCTTGTGGTTGTTGTTGACTACTCATGTACTGCTCTTGTGCAGCATTGATAGCAGGTGCTACAGCAGGTCCACCCAACTTCATCATCATCTCTTGTTGTTGGGCTTGTTGCATAGCTTGTTGAATTTCTTCATCTGATTTGATTAAACCTTCTGTTTCAATACCTAACGCAGTAGCTCTTCTCTTGAAGTAATCTGATACGTTAACATACTGTGCTACTGCTTGTGGTCCTACTATTTGATTAGCTCCTGCAAGGAATAGATCAAGTTTTTGTAAATCATTCCCTCGTCCTAGTGCTTCAACACCAGTAACAATAGTAGGTTTAACAATGTCTTTAGGTAACTTAGGAAGTCTTCCTTCTTTACTCATCCTTGCCATTAACCTAGTAACGACAGGCATTTGAAACTCTTGTGATAATAAAGAATACAGACCACCAAGTGCAGCTTCTAACTCCTGAGATAACATTCTTATCTCCTCTGCTGTTACTCGTTCTGCATCTCTGACTACTCCACTGTTAAGAAGGAAAGCTTGAGACAGTCTGTCACTGATTCCATTCATTACTCCTTGTGCAGTACGGAAGTCATTGAACTTGTTAAGTTGTAAAACAGATACATCTCCATCACTTCCTTGTACAATTGCACCGTTAGGAGATTCAGATAAAGTCTTAGCCCTGGTTGTACCGTTAGGATTAACCATGAAGAGAACCTTAGCTGCTGCTGCACTTCCTTCGACTATCGCTTTTGTTAGTGCCTCTAGTGATTTAAGATCACCTAAGTACTCCTCTACAAAGCCACGTCCATAGTCTTCACCGTCTATCCTTGTATAACGAAGAGGAAGAAAGGGAGACTTTTCAACAGGGTATCTACCCTTTGACTCCTCAATGACCATTCCCTTTACATCTTGTTGTACTATAAATTCATTACCTTCTCTGATAACAGAGGTGTATAGATCACAGCTATTCTCTTTCTCTTGACGATAGACTTCTTCTCTTACAGACTCAGGAAGCATCATCGGAGCAACAGTTTCTTTGATAGCTATGTGTGTTACGTTACCCATTGGGTCTCTCTTCACTACATAACGATCTAATCGAAATACCCTCATCCCTCCTTCGTCAGGTAAGTATAACAAAGTATTTCCAGCTACCAATAAATTCTTTAACGCTTCAAATACTCCTACTCTAAATGCTTCGACTTCTACTTCTTGAGATACACTTCGTTCTACATCTGCTAAAGCTTTCTCTAAGTCAGATCGTAATTGCTCTCCTCCCTCTGGTCCTAACTCCTGCTTTGCTTTATCTAATTCATACCTGTCTATAACAAGACGAAAGAACGGAGCGTTAGGTGGTAACAAAGCTAATAGTAATTTAGAAGCTAAGTTGTTAACTCCTCTAGCTCCTACTCCTTGATACGGTGTGTAATACTTAGTAGCGTAGTTATGCCCATCGGGAGGCATGATATAAGGAATAGTTAACTCAGATGAGGTACGACCTCTATCCAAGAAAGACCACCTTTGGTTCTCTAAGGAGTGGTATAAGCCTTGGGCTGTTTCTTGCATAGGTTAGATAGGTTCGTCAGAAGTCCACTCGTCCGTTGCTAAGATCGTAAGTATCTCGGAGTGTGTATACTCGGTCTTATCGCTCAGAAAGGATGGTTGTTCGCCTTCGTACTTAACAACAAACTTACTACCATCTAATGAATAACGAAGAGTGTCAGCAGAAGTTTGAATAATTGCGTCAAAGTCTACGTTACCTACTTCAGGTGCATTGAGTATTATATATGTTCTCATAATTAAGATGGTACAACGTTGGATGGTACTGGTCCGTGTACTGTAAGGTTGTTACTATTGTTTGAACTATCAAAAATCGTATTGCCTGAGATTTCGTCACCCATTCTCCACCAATTAGTTAACGAAGAATAGCTAGTAAGATCACCAGGTGATCCGCTGTTATATATGTTAGTAGCGTCTGTACTCGATAGTGCGGTGTTAAAAACGGCTACTTCATCCATAAGTCCTAAGTACTCAAAACCAGCAGAAGAATACTTACCAAAGAGGTTATAAGATAACGTATTTGAATTAGTAATAGTACTTGAATCATTTCCTGAATCACTTTTCTTGTAGATTGTAATGGTAGAACTACTTCTTGATAACAAGATATGATTCCATTCTCCTGTTGTAATACCTACAGTACTCAAACCACCATTATTAACTTGAATTTTACCGCTACTGTTAGAACTTATAAAAGCCGATGACTCTCCCGCTTTACCAAACAAGCAATCGTCAAAGTTAGTAGGCTTGATCCAAAAACTTAAAGAAAAATCACCAGCGAAACTTATATCTGAAGAAGAACTTAAATAATCATCTACTCCATCAAAAGACATTGAAGATGTATTACTGCCCGACCAACCTGATAAGTTGTCCCAATTATACTCTCGCCAAGTCGAGCCGTCATAGATGATGTAGTTCTTCGTGTCTGTTTCAAAGTAAGCATCACCTGCCGAGGGACTACCTGGACGAGTGGATGAGGTGGTTGATGGTATTGTTGTTGGCATAATTAAATGGGTTCGTCAGGAGTCCATTCGTCAGTTGCTAAAATGGTAAGAATTTCAGAATGGGTGTATTGTGTTTTACCATCCAAGAATGAAGGTGTTGTGTCGGTGTCAAACTTAACAAATGTCTTTGTGCCATCGACTGAGAATCTAACTGTATCGGCACTAGTCTCGTCCACTTTGCTAAAATCAACGGAGTCTACTTCGTCCGCATTTATTATTACATATTTTCTACTCATAATTTATTAAGTTGGTACATCGGTTGAAAAGGTTGGGCCGTTGGTAAGTGTTATGTCTGTAGTTGTTCCAGATGAAGCTCCCATGTCATAGACTGTTGTTCCGCTACCTGCTTCAGTGCCGTCCCCCATCCGATACCAATTGCGAGGATTAAGGCTACTTAGATCACCTGGAACACCTCCATTGTAGATGCTTGAAATAGCGGTACTGTCCAATGCTGATGTAAATATTGCCATTTCGTCTATCAAAATATTTGTAAAATACCCCCCACCGCTATACTTGCCTAAATGAATAAGTTGCGAACTACCGCTACTGTTCCCAAAGGCATAAGTATTACTGACACTACCAAGAACAAAAGTCCCCACCGAACTACCGTCTACATAATATGTAAAGGTGGTACTTCCTACTGGAGTGTTCGCTTGCTTTACTACTACCAAGTGATACCAAGTGTCTTCTGAGGCATTAGTTATTACTTCTTTAGACCCAAACGCATAATTACTTCCAGTTCTAGTTTCAAAAATAATGTCATTATCAGAATTTAAAGTTAAGCAACTGAGCATTGGAGAAATAAGGGCAAAACCTATACCAGAAGTTGGAAAGGCATTCACATTTAACCATAAAGAAAAAGTGTGACTAGTAGTAGCGGTGATTATTCCAGGCGTGAAAGTAGCAAAGTCATCACTTCCATCAAAGCTTACGCTGTATTGGTTGAATGGTGTATCATTATAAATATACCAACTACTTCCATTATAAATATAAAAGTCTTTAGTATCTGTACCGAATGCAATGTTAACTTCTCCGCTCGGATTGGTGGGTGTGCTTGCTAAGATGTTTGCTTCGGTGTCTCGTGTTGTGACATTGAATATGGCAGGTGTTCCACCTCCACCGCTAACAGGTACATCAAATCCATACAAAGCACCAAAGACAGGTCTGAGTAATTGATTAGGTATTGTTGTTATCTCGCTAGGTTTATCTAGCTGATCTGTGAAGGTGATAGACATTAAAGAGAGTCAGTAGAACCTGTTGCGTATACACTGTAAGTACCATCTGTTCTCGCTGATACATTACCTCTGATCTGTTCGTAGTGTCCGTGGTCATCTCTAACCATGACAGCACCGTCAGCTGTAACAGCTTCAGAGTGAATGACAAACCAAGCACCACCGATGTACGCTTCTATATCTACCGTACCTCCTGTGGTTACTGCGGAAGAAGCGATTACAAAGGTCCAACCCTTAGAACGCTCTACTGAGAATGAACTGCCAGCCCCTGTTGCAACAACAGATGATAGCAAAGTCTTTTTTGAGAGTGTGCGAAGCATGATATTATATAGTTATATTGTTATTAAGAAGACATATAGACACCAGTACCACCAGCTGATCCACCAAGTGTAGGTCTAGCAGAACGCTTTAACTGTGCTTGTGCTCCTACCTTCTTCTTCTTAGGCTGTGTTTGTCTAACAGTCTTAGATGCTTCAGCTACAGGAGGAGGTGGTGGAGGAGGAGCTGGAGGTGGAGGAGGTGGAGGAATATCGGGTGCTGACATACACATGGTTAGTCTTTTGTTAAAATGTTATTTTGTATTTGATCGTTATAAGTTTGTCTGAGGAATCTGATTACAGATACTTGACCACTCTTAAACCAAACATCTTTTTCTGTGTTCGTCAAGTCAGGACATTTGTCAGGGTATAATTGTTCTAAGCGTTTAATCATAGCCTCGCTTATAGCTGGCATTAGTTCATCTTCCATTATTGCGTGTCTCCAGTCCATTTATTATAACTCCTATCATCTAGTTCACTAGGTAAACTACCTTTTGTTATTTGATCTTCGGTCCACAGGAACGCACTGGCATTCCACAGTATAGCACCTGCGTGATCTTCTGATTCATCTCCTTCACTAAGTGCTAACAAATGTCTACTCATGCTATCTATTAACCTACTGAGTGGGAATCCGTTGTGCCAGTTGTTATCTCCGTAGAGTTTTCCTCCTTCTTCAAATCGTTTGGCAAGGGAGCGAAGGGCGATTGGAGGAATAAGGCTGAATCGTCCTCGTCCAGTAGCCCTGTCACGCTTCGCACCAGAGGCATAATGTTCTTTCTCTCCAGAGTTTGGTAGTTCTTCGGTGTCCATAATTTTGTTATCTGTTTTTGTTTTTTATTGTATTCTTGTTTTCTTAATAGTCTAGCCATCCAAGCATTCATCAAAGCATCTTGTTCATCTTGTCCTTTCTTCTCGTACATTGCGACAACAGATTCCCAAGTGTATCCGTGTTCATCCAACCACTTCTTAGCAGTCACAGCTCCTACTCCTTTTGCACCACTGAATCCATCTGTTGAATCTCCCATCAGTGCTTGTAGTAGGTGGAAGTTATCTGCTTCTTCTTCAGTAGGTTCATGGTATTCTTCTTTGTTATAATCATAGAAGATTCCTGGTACTCCTTTGAAGTCCTTGTCGATTGACACAATGATTCTCTTGTCTAACCTGTTCGGTCTTTCAGTAGCTAAGATACTTAACACATCATCTGCTTCTACATTAGCCCACAGTTGTGCATCTAGTTCCTCTATCATCCACTGCTTCATAGGCTTTAAGATGATCGGTAGTACTGACTTCCTTCTGTTAGATTTATAATCAGGGAATAGTTTCCTTCGGAAGTTTGCTCGGTCACTAAGTGCTAACACTACTTCATCTGCTTTGAGTAGGTCTTTGAATTGTTCTATCCTTCCTAGTACTCTTTGCTTTGCTACTGCCATGTCTGCGTGTACAGTCCAAAGCTCCTCTTCCCATTGTATATTTTCTTGTGCTATGATTGACGATTCAAATGCTAACACATCTGCGTCAATTAGTATGGTTGTTTTACTCATAGAATATGCTCCAGTTCTCTTGGTATTTTTTATATCTTGATTTACTTTGCGGTAGTACGCTCAACTTTATAGATAATGCTTTTATTTGTTTTCTTGGTATCATCCACCAAGTGTCTTCAGGTATAACGTAGCATCCTACTACATCTATAGTATCACACATGGAAGCCTTCTGAGCTACTCCTGTACTTGTGCTCAATGCATAACTATTAGTCGATGACTTATGTGTTGTTGATTTAATCTGTACCTTTAATATACCAGCAGGGCAAGTGACAATGAAGTCCCAAGGCATAGGTGTGGTAGGTACATGAGGCTCAAAGTCTCTCTCTAGACATTCTGTTATAAACCTTGATTCTGATATTGCTCCTATCCTCTGCGAGTTTGATGAAGGCATTTCATTGTTGTTGTGTTGATTCTTCCAGTCCCAAGAGACATCTAAATCAGTTGTATCATACAAGTTTGCAAGGGACAAGTAGTAATCGTATTCAAGTTCTAGTGTGTCTGTGACCATGACTCTCCTATCTTATACTCACCATCCATAGGACAGTTTAACTTTAACTCTTTACCTGCTGCCTTGATTGCTTGTACTGCTAACTGTCCGTATGTCTCAGCTTTCTCAGGTAGTACTTCAGCTTGGAACTCATCATGTATATTACCTACGAATGAATAGTCCCTGCCGTGTTGCCATTCAAGACTCTGTAGTTTGCTGTACAACTTTATCAAAGCTACCTTCATAACTACAGCACCTGCTGATTGAAGTAACATATTAAGTGCAGAGTGTGGACTTCTAATAGGAAGTATCCTTCCATCTATACCCACCAGTCTTTTACTTCGTGTTACTTTTTGTTCGATACCTTTCTTCAATATCTTTAAAGCAGGTAAGTTAGAAAGGAACTTCATCTTTAATATCTTTCCTTCCTTTAGACTACCACCTACTATCTCTCCAATCTTTCCATCTCCTGCTCCGTAAAGGAATCCATAGATGAATGTCTTAGCTTGATCTCTAGTCTTTAACCCTGCTGCTTTCTGATTCACAGTGTGGATGTCTCCTTCTAGTATATTCCTAGCGTACTCTCCACCATCCCAGTTAGCTAAGTAGTGAGCAAGCATACGAAGTTCTAACCCACTCGCGTCACACCCTACTAACTTATATCCACTCTTAGCGATGAATAAACTACGACACTCTTCACCATAAGGAACTCTACCAGCAGGTACTTGAGCTAGGTTAGGTGAGGAGTGAGTACATCTACCTGTGACTGCACCGTTTGTATTGACTCGTCCGTGTATCCTGCCATTCTTAACTAGCTTAAGCCATCCATTCTTGCCGTCAGCTAATTGTCCTAGTCGTTTGACTACTAATAGATACTCTAATAAAAGCTCGGCAGCTGGATGGCTTATTTTTTTAAGAGTAGCTTCGTCTACCTTTACAGTCTCTCCGTCATTACTAACTGGAAGTTCAATCCCTAGTTCCTTAAATCTTTCTTTGATCTGTAAGCGACTGCCAGGATTAAACGGTGTTACTTTTTCTTGTGTCCCGATAGACTCAGCATCTTTAACTAGGTTCTGTACCATACCTCTTTTCTTAAGTATATCTTTTAACTTAGCTTTGGTAGGTGCATTGATTATCTCTACTCCATCCATGTGTTCAATCTTTAAGGACCATCCAGCAGAGGACTTCATCTTTTCAACTTTAGGTTCAAACATTTTTTGCAGTTCATCCTTCAAGCGAGCAGATACAGTGTTAAGTTTTTGTTCTAACTGTTCAGCTTTATCCACATCAAACTCAAACCCTTTGCTTTCCTGTAGTCTGATGATGTAAGCGAACCAATGTTCTACTGCTAACATCTTCTTACTAGGGTTCTGATTTATTAGGTACTCATATAATGTCTTTGTTACTATGACATCTCGTTCACAGTACTTCTTCATGTCTTCATTGTAACTATCCCAAGCACCTTCTTCTTCTCCGTAAGATAGCTTTAATATCTCACCCATCCTGAGACCCCAGGCTTTTAAGCTGTGACTACCAATCATTTTAGTGTCAAAATTTTTTCTACTAAAATCATCTTCCTTTAAGTCTGGATTCAAACACCTACTCATAACGAGGGTGTCTTGTACTTGGACTAAAGGAGGATAGAAGTTATACAGTTTAGATAGGGCAGGTAGGTCAAAGCCTATGATGTTATGACCGATGATCTTGTCTGCTTTGCTTAACATATCTAGTCCTGCCCTCATGCCATCACCCTCAAAGGTAACCATCTTACCTCCTATTGGATCATACACACTCATGCAATGACAGACTTTTAAATCATTTAGATTAGTGAAGTCTTCAATGCCGTTGGTTTCTATATCGAAGAATAGTATTTTCATATTATGCTTGTTCTCTCTCCTTTTGCCATTTGTTAAACCAAACCATCTTAGGAGCTTCCTTCGCTGATATACACTCAAAATCATGTGCTACTGTCAGCTTAGAAATGAGCGTTAAGTATTCGTGGTATAAACAACACCACTCACTTTGTATTTCTCCTTTATCTGCTACCTCAAGACCTAGATTTTTATATTTCAAACCCACCCACCTTAGCTGCTCAATAACATGATCGAGTTTTATGCATAAAGCTTTTTGTTTATTAGGAAGCGTATCTGGATCGATACTTGAAGTTAATATAATGTCTGTGGCACGATGCCTGATTTCAAGTAACTTATCCTCTGTTGACATCGATTCAACAAATGTAATCTCAATTATTTTAGCTGCTAGTTTTTTTATATATCTATTCATATTTTTAAAACGGTGCTTTACCGTTATTGTTGGTTATTGTTTTGTCTTTGAATACCTCTTCATCTTCGGTGTAACGAGCACTGTCTGCATTGTAATACAATGTAGTTGCCAATCCTGTCTCACCACTGAATCTATTTTTAAGTACTCTTACTTTTGTTTCGTTGCTGTCTTCTTTCTGTTGGTTTCTTTCTAGTCCTATCACCATGTCACTTAGTTGTGAGATTGAATGACTACCTCTCAAGTCACTTAACCTAGTAACTCCTCCCTCTTCATGTCCTCCTCCGTTAGGTGGTCTTCTAAGGTGAGATACTAACACCATTCCACATCCAGTCTCTTCCACTAAGCTTCGTAGTTGTGTCATTGTGTTATCAATTAACCTTCGTTCATCATCTCCTTGGATACCACTAACTACAATAGATAGATGGTCAAGGAATATCCACTTACATCCTAGCCCTTTGCACAGGTAGCGTATCTTTGATAATAGATTATCACTTTCTGTACTTCCGAAGTGGTCATAGGTATAGAAGTTTCCGTTACCTACAGTCTCATCGAATGCTTTTCGTAACTCCTTCTCAGTCAAGGTGTTCTCCATGTGAAGAGGTTTCTTAATGTGGATACCCATGATACCTAACGCTGTCCTTCTAACACTCTCTTCAAGTGCGATGTAACCTACCGTCTCTCCAAGTCCAAGAAGGTGGTGACAGACTTCGCGACAGAACAAGGACTTACCTATCCCTGACCCAGCACAAAGTGTTACCAGTTCTCCTCTTCTAATACCGTGTGTCATTTCATTTAACGAGAGGTAAGGATAAGGTTGGCACTCTGAAGTGTCTTCCTTTATGACTGCTTGCCATATCTCTTCTCCTCCTACTATCCCATCAGGTCTATACTCTCTCGCTTGCCACAAGCAATTAACTAACTCTTCGCTACGCTTGGCTACGATCATATCACTAGCATCTTTTAACGGTAGCTCTGCGATGGATGCCTTGCCTGGAGTTAGAAGACCAGCACATTCTGTTGCTCCCTTTCTTCCTGGATCATCATTATCAAAGCAGAAGATTACTTTTTGAAAGGACTCCAACCAATCGATTGATTGACTAACGTACTTCTTTGCTGCTCCTGCTCCATTCGGTACAGATACTACTGCCCACTTGTTTCCGAATGCTTGTGAAATACTTAACGCATCCACCTCACCCTCGCACACCACTACTCTTCTTCCTCCATCCTTCCAAAGGTGCTGACCATATAAGCCAAGCAACTCTCCTCGAATGTGGAATTGTTTATTCGCAGTGCGTATCTTTTGTCCTACTAATGTGCCATCTCTACTTCTATAGTTCGCTATCTGGACAGGTTCTTTATTGAAGTATCCAATTTGATACCCCCACTTCTGACAGGTCTCACTTGTTAAGTTCCTTCTTGTTATATCTGTGTACTTACCAGTAAGAAATGATGCTTCACTGTTGTTACTACTCACCTTTACAGTTCCTCCTTTAGGTCTACTGTATGTAGCACAGCTGAAACACATTGTGCTTCCGTCTGCGTTGACTCCGACAGCGTCACTCGACCCACACTTTGTACATTGCTGATGCGTGTTAGTGAAAGCCATGACTTTGGTACTTGTTTATGTGCATATAATATTCCTTTCTTTTCACACCACATTGCATAAGTAGTCTTACTACCTTTGCGTATTTTATTGTAGGCGTTTTGAAATAACAACCTGATGTCTAGCTCAGGATGTTGTTCTTTGATTAGTAAATGCTTAGACCTATCCTCCGTGACCCACCTTCCCTTGGTCTCTACTATGATTCCGTTGGGAAGAATGAAGTCAGGAGTGTAGGTACTAAGTCTCTTATACTCAATGACTAACGTCTCGTACTTGTAATCTATTCCGTGACGCTTTAACTGAGCAGCTATTCTCTCTTCAAACCCACTCCTAAAAGTCGGCAGTGAGGGTGTCTTCTTCTTCTTCGGCATCAAGTGCTTGGTCCAGGGTTTCACCTCCGTTAACATATCCACCTTCAACAGCAGTGAACCCAAATGAATCAGCTGCTTGTTCTGTGAACTCGCCTTCTGCTAACTCAATTACTTGAACAGCTAATAAATCTAACGATAATCCTACTCCTAACAAGGAAGTGTACCAAGTCTTAGGGCGTACGTTAAGGCGTACCTTTGAACCACCTCGTACTATTGTTTCTTTGTCCCAAGGATTACCCTTTGAATCAAACAATCCAAGTGAACGAGTGTACGTACTACCAGTCTTCTTACTTATTCCGTTAACAGGTTTCAACTTTGCTTTGAGGATGTAAGAATCTCCTTCAAGTTGAATTGGTAACTCATAGGACTTAGCTTTCTTACCAAGCTCCTCACTTTTCTCCAGTATTGCTTCTTCAAAGATAGGTTTGAGTTGCTTTACAATAACTTCACCTTCTTCTTTTGTTAACACTAAGCTACAGCTGTACTCACCACCCTCTACGAACTTAGTACTCGGTATGTTAACCCAAGGATACTTAGCAATTCCTACAGGTGTAGTGATACTGTCTAATTTTGATCTACTTTTTATAGCCATTTCTTTCTTCTTTCTATTTGTTGTTTTATGAGAACAGGTACTGGCAGTCGTTTAATGCAGACACGTCAAGTGTGCCTAGTTCTGTGCTGTCTTCCAGTTCGTTCGTTCCAGTTTGTGTAGCGACTTCGTTGTTGAACTTATTCCCGATGTCGTTACTAAAAATCTCTTGGTATATCTCTCTTAATTGTTGGTGCATCTTCGGTGCGTTAGGGCTTTGAGTTGCAAAGCTGTCATGTATAGATGAGACATCACCTTTGAATTTGCAAGCTAAAAAATGTACCACACTAGCATCGATACTGTGTATCACGTTGGGTACAATAGCTTTAGCCATCTGAGAAGGACAAATTAAATCGTTATCTCTTCGGTACTTTACTTGAATGCTTTGCATATTAAGGACAGATTTAACGTAAAGGTTATCCTTCTTAACAAGCTCCTGTTCAATAGGTAATCCAAAGGGTGAAGTCCACGTAAATTTTTTATCACACTTTCGTATTTGATTCTTCAACTTTTTCATGAAGGTAATGTGTTTACCAAGCATCCAATTTGCTACGTCATTAATCAAGGTAGCAAGGTAGAGCATAGCTTCCACATATTCAGTGTTACTAAATGGATTAACTCGTCCGTTACGGATCTCCCTTTTGAATACATCTTCTACTTCATCAACACTAGAGTAGCTATTCATTCCAAAAGGTTTACACATTACTATCTTCTTTACATACTTCCTTGTAATCCCCCACTTTAACCAGTCACCAGCAAGAGAGTGTCTGTGCTTATTAGTGTGTAGTCTAGTATTTACACGGTCACATATCTCTTGGTATAAATCTTTTGGTTTATCTTGTGGTACTAAGTTTGTCCACTCTCCAATCTCCTCATCTTTTAAAAGTAAAGATAGAATCTGTACACCATTACAAGTAGCGTCCATGTGACAAGGTAACCTCGTTTCAAATCCATATCCTTCCTCCTTAAATGCTTGGTATTCAAAACAAAACGCCAGGAAAGCCCAAGGATCAGAAGCTTCTTGCCAATAGTCATTGTTAAAAGGATCAGACGCACATTCTTTTATCTCATTTTCGTGGTCCTTTACCCAAGCAATGCGTTCATCATAAGTCCCCTTTGTACCCCATACATTTGCTCCGTGTATTAACAACCACCTACTCTCCTCCTCGTTAGTAATTGCTACGCTATTGTAAAACTCTAAGCAACTCCTTCCAAGGTCACAACTTTGTGGGTTAACATAGCTAGGTACATAATACACTCGTCCTCTGTAATCCATTTGAACTGGAAAGAAAAGCTTTTCCTTGTCAGCGTATAACTTACAGACGTGTAGGATTTTTAAACACCTCATCCTTTGTCCGTTAGTCCGTTGGTTAAACTCATAGATATACTTAGCCTTCTTCTTCCACTCGATAAAAGCTTCAGGGTCTTTCTGTACTAGTCCTTCTACTGGGTCAAGTGGTTCAAGTAACTGACTCTTTTGCATAGCTCCGATGGACAAGTCATTTTCCCACGCCCATTGCATGACTTCGTATAACTTTTTATTCAATCGATACGGTACATTTTGCAATTTGTTTAAAGGTTCAAAAGCCTTGGATAAATCCCTCGACATATCACTTCGTTTCATGATGGGAAGTTGTGGAAGTTCAATCGAACTGTACCCACCACCCCAGTTGTCATTCCATTCAATAGGTTTCTCAAGAGTAGCTAACCAAAAGGGAGACAAGACTTCACAGTGTTCATCATACTTCTTGATCCACTCGTACATCTTAGGGTTTGGAACTAGTATCTTCTTTGTCTTTCTCCCTTGGCAGAATCGATCACGGACAGAAAACAAATTGGTTTGTAAGCGTATCACTTCTAATAACCAACATCCAATCACTGCCTTATGGTGTTGTTTAAAAAGATCAAAGCGTTTATACCTTCCTTGTTTGTGGAACTTCCTTTCCTTTGCCCAGAAGTGGGACATAAAACGATACCTACTCTTCGCATCTTTTCTATCCCTTTCAAGTAGCATCCAATCGCTTTTGTTCATGTGCTTTTTAAAGTAACGGACACGTACTTCATCTTCTATTGCCTTTGCCATTTCAAAACTCGCGGCAGTAATGTTTGGTTCGTCAATTAACAAATCAAATAGCTTCTTAATGCCAAGATATGCAATCACACTGGGTTCTAAATCCCATACAAAAGGAAGCCATAAAGGAACAGGTGCATCTGGCTTTGAACAGTCCTCAAAGTACCTAGCAATTGCATTCTCTACGTCCTCATGTATCGCTCGTCCTAGTCTCTTATAGCTTGGTTGTTCGGACAGGTAATTGTTATCTTTATATACCTCCTTCATCTTCCTGTACCTGTGCTTTCCCCACTCTACCATCGACTGTTCCCACATATCTTCTTTTGGGTGTCCACTTACTCTTTTATTGCTCACTTTTAATCTTTCTTTTTTTAATTTCAAACTCTCTCCACTCCTTCGGCTTCCTTCTTGGTATTTCTGTTCGTATCAATCGTCCGAACTCATCGTAACCTAATTGGTTATTCATCCAAAACAATTCAAACTTTTTCTTTACCTCCATTTCAAACGCTCTCGTAGTATAATATACTTCATCGAAATCTTCATCACTACTCATCGGTCTCCTCCTCTTCTTCTAACATCTCTCGCTCTCTCTTTGCTTTCGCTAAGGTCATGCAATCAGGTTCTTCTTCCTTATCTTCTTCAAGTTCATTGTGCCAGTATTTATTTTCAATCATTGTTATACTCCTCTAGTAATTTCTGTAAGGACAGGTAAAGTTCAAAGTATTTATGTTCGGGATCAAGTACTCCTTTAAAGTGCTCGGTCATAATGTAGTGCATGGTTTCTTCTATCATATTTCTAGGTTGGTTTATATATTTAAAATCTTTAGGTGTTATTTCTGTTCTCATTGGATTGTTGGTTGATTGTCTAATGCATCCTTCTATCGTGCTATAATTCATCTAGTCTGTATATAAGAAGCCAAAACTCAGCAAGAAGATTAACATAAACATTAGTAGCATTTCTAAGCTCATAGTAATTCTAGTTGTTTGGTTGTTTTTTCTGCTCCCCATTGTTCAGCCATCGCATCTGCTATACCTTGGAATGTTTTACTGCGTAGCTTCTGTCTCTCTGCTTTGGTTTTAGCTGTAGCCAATGCGTCAGCGTACCATTTAGGATGTCTCTTACCACTTTTGAATGTAGTAAATTCACCCTTACCCACGATCTTTGTAGGCTTTAGATTAGGTAGGTTCTTTAACCATAAACAGGTAGTCTTTTGTGCTTCATCTCCGAATTGCCAAGGCTGAATAATCTGATCGGGTTTTCTTATCTCTGAACTGATACAACTAACTGGATTTTCTATTGCTATCTTTTCTATAGGTGCATTCATTAAAGCACGGACAAAGTCAAGACCCTCCTCCCTGTTCTTCCATCGCTCTTCATTTCTACTCTTATCTTTATTGTAGAGCCATCTGTTACCACTAACTGCAAGATAAGTACAAGGTGGATGAGCAATCATCATGTCCCAACCATCGTTTATAACATCAAAAACAGAGCCTTGGTAATGTGGTCCAGGAGAGTCAGTAGGTAACAAATCACAAGACATAACATCATGCCCCTGTTTTATAAAAGCATCTCGTACTGCTCCACTATATTCACACGCTATTAGTATCTTCATAAATCCCACTCTCCATTTTTTACATTATCAATATCTTGCATGGCTTTATCGTATGCAGTGAACTCACTTGTATCATTAATTTCATCATCATATAACTCCAATATCTCATTTGCATATTCAAGATTGAATGATTCATGTTTAACTAGTCTAGTTAGTTCTTCTTTTAGTGTGTCTCTCATTGTGTTGCCTCCTTTGCGTGAGTAAATTTCATACCTAACATCTTTGCAAGGGTAAAGCCTGTCTTACTGGCTTCCTCCACACTTCGTGCTTCTACCTCGCTTATAGATCGCTGTTTAACGATGCCACTTGGCAAGGTATGGTCAGCGTAAAGCTGATAGTTTTTTAATGGCTTTCTGTGTTTCTTTCTTATCTTCATTTTAGTTGGTTTTCTTTCTTTCTAATTTCTTTAGTTCTTTTAATACTGATTTATATTGTTCAATCTTTTCCTCATGACTACTCGCTCGCCCAGTAAACAGGTGTGGCAAGCCTTTTAAATGCCATTCGATGTAGACTTCTTTATAGTCGCTTACAACACGGTAAACAAAGGCTGTCTCGTCTATGTATTCGGTTACTGACATAACTTTTTCATTTCCACTTTGCATTCTTTATAATTGTCTAAACAATCATCGCATTCTTTTTCGGTCATATTCTTTATAGGATCACAACCATGAAATAAAATATCTTCTATCTCGTCAAATTGGATGTTATTCATTTCAATTCTGGCTATCTCTCTTTGTTTTTCTTCTAATGTTTTGTTCATTATCTTTTAAAATACAAGTTATAAATTTCTTCGTAATCTACTTTTTTTATGGTAGCTAAGTGGTCAAATAATCTTTCACGAATAACAGAGTCCAGTACTCCTATGTAGTGATAACAATTTTGTATGTTTTCAAGTAAACCTTCAAAGGTTGCTTTTGTTCTTATTTCCTCTCCCATATTATCATTAGGATAGTAAGCTTGGTAAAAGTTTTTTAAGTATTTATAGTTCATCTTATTGTAGTTCTTTCAGTGTTTCGACAGCTGTATTATATCCAGCTTTTACCTTTAAGTAATCTCGCAAGGTAAAGTTGTCGGGATCGCTTTCCATGTCATGCAATCTTCTACTTGCCCAGTCTATTTGATTCTTTGCATCAGTAGATAGTTGTAATTTACGCCAGTCATTAGATGACATTTTAGGGAAGGTTTTAGTAAGGTTCATGTTATTATTTTTCTTTGTAGGTTGTAGGTTATTGCGAGCAAATCCAAATTAAGATTGCCCATGAAGTCAAGACTATCACTGGACTAACAAGCCATACTATAGCTTGCTCTTTCTTGGTAGGTTTTAGGGAGTCAAACATATCTTGTATGTCTGTATTATCGCGGTTATTTTTCATGTTATGCTACCTCCAGTTTTAATGATTCGTACTTTTTAAGAGTTGCTACTTTTAGAATATTGAAAGCATAGCTCATCATATAATCATTTAAGGTAACATCATCAGTATTGTGATCGTTGTCTTTGACTTCCATTTCAACTTCATCAAATAAATTATCGTCATAAGAGCCATGTTCAAACTTAACAAAGTTAACTAATTGCCAAGCTTTGTAATAAACAAACGAATGATCGCAATTCGAGCATATTTCAAGGATTGCGTTGTAATGATCGAATGATGAATCGAGGTTATAATCTTTTACAGAGTCGACAAGTGAATCTATAAGTGAATTGAATTTGTTTTGGTTCATATTATATTTTTTCTATTTGTTTGATGGTTAAAATTAAGAATTCTTAAGAGTATTTAAGCCTATGTCGCAATCATTAATCTTGATCGGTCTTGCGTTGGATTCATTGATAAAATTTAAAGAATCCATAACATATTTAGTGTTTGTAGCAAAGGAAAGACCTTCGCCATATTGCAAGGCATGGTTTAGAGCATCGATAGTTTCTTGATATTGCTCGCAATGTTCGTAGTCCATGCAATCAGCTTGATAGTGAATATAAAGAGCTTTTTCCGATTCTAGAGCTGATTTAGTGTAATGAATAGTTTTCATGTGATAATAATGGTTATTGCCCGAATGCTCGGAGCACGCATCCTTCAAATTAGAAGAACTGCCTAAAATTTAACATATCTGTCAACCCCCTTTAAACACTGGGATTGCAAGGTTTTAGTTATTGTAAAGCATTGATTTGTAAAGTGTTATGAAAAGAGTAAAAAACTTAAAATTATTTTAAACTTTTTTTTTACTATTACCTAAGTGTATTGATTATCAATGAGATAAAAAGTTGTCTCAATAGAGTCTCAATAGGAATAATTCATACTTAAAGCGAAAAAGTTTGTTGTAAAGCTATAACTGGCAGTACTTTATGAAAAGATTTAATGTAAATTTGTAGTGTTTATCAAGGATTCAATAGACTTTGACTAATCAAAGTAGATAGTTTGATTGATAGTAGATAAAGGCTTTGATTAATGATTGCTATAGACTTTGATTGATCAAAGATAAACAAAGTAAAAAATACAAATTTACAAGTGATAACAGATTATCAATAAGATCCAAGCGATCAACCTGCTTTACTCGTGTAGTACTCTAACAAATTGAATAGGTTTTGCTTTACTCGTGTAGTATTAC
>Ga0209406_1000455_pt1 | contig 32841 bp, 25 predicted proteins | sample COGITO_mtgs_1204_FD_184808 | JGI IMG/M metagenome (GOLD analysis project Ga0209406, IMG submission 184808) | Pelagic marine microbial communities from North Sea - COGITO_mtgs_120426 (SPAdes) (version 2) | ecosystem: Environmental > Aquatic > Marine > Epipelagic ... | reverse complement strand
TGCTTCGTCCGGTATATTCAGTGAAAAAAGCCGGTCGAGCAGGCGAATCATGCACGTTGCATTGGAGCTGCCACCACCCAGTCCAGCTCCCATTGGGATGACTTTGTGCAAGTGGGCAGTCACACCGCCGATGTTGAACTCACGTGCCATGAGCTCGTAGGCTTTGGTAATCAGATTGCCTTCCAAGGTTCCGGGAACTTCAAGCCCCGTGATCTTCAATTCTAGTCCCGGCGATGGTTTTGTGTGCACTTCCAATACGTCCGTCCAATCCACCGGCCAAAAGACGCTTTCGAGCGCATGGAAACCATCGGGTTGCTTGTTCATGACAAACAAGCCTAGGTTAATTTTTGCGTGTGAGAATGCAATCATGGCGAATCGCGCTTGGGGTTAATCCAGGTAGCCCAGTCGTTTCAGTTTTCGCTCATCGTTTCGCCAGTCTTTGTCCACCCGTACAAACAGATCCAGGAATACCCGCGACCCAATGAATTTTTCAATGTCCCGGCGAGCATCAATGCCAACCCTTTTGATCATGCTGCCGCCGCTTCCGATGACAATCTGTTTCTGACTCTCCCGGGCGACGCGAATTTCGGCTCGGATTTTCACCAAAGAATCTTCTTCTAAATAAGATTCTACCACGACCTCGCAGGAGTATGGAATTTCTTGTTTGAAGTGGGTGAGGATTTTCTCTCGGATGATTTCGGAGATGAAAAACCGCATGGGCTTGTTGGTCAACTCATCCTTTGAGAAATAGGGGGGAGACTCGGGCAAGTATTCAACCACACGCTCGAGGATCTGATCCACATTGAAACCGTGAAGGGCACTGATGGGCGCGACGACAGCACGGGGAATCTTCTCTTGCCAATAAGCGAGTCGCTCCGCAACGATTGCCTGATCGGCCAAGTCCACTTTGTTGATCAGGATGAACACAGGAACTTCCATATCGGCAATCTTGGCAAAAGTCTCCGGATGGGCCATGTCACTCTCTTCTGTGTCCGTGACCATCAGGATGAGGTCGGCATCTTGGAGTGCAGTGCGCACAAACTTCATCATCCCTTCCTGAAGCTTGTATGCGGGGTCGAGCACGCCTGGAGTGTCGCTGTAAACGATTTGCCATTCGGGCTCATTGACAATGCCCATGATGCGGTGGCGCGTTGTCTGGGCCTTTTTATTGATGATGCTCAAGCGCTCGCCCACTAGACGATTCATTAGTGTACTCTTTCCGACGTTCGGAGAGCCAATGATATTGACGAAACCCGCTCGATGCGGTGCTGTTCCTTCGGAATTAATTGCCATTGTGGTCGCGTTGTTGCCTGGTAGTCAGAGTGCAAAGGTACGCCCCGAGGCGGAAGCTATTTCAGTGAAATTTCGATTTGGTGAAATGAAAGTTAAGCGTATCTTTGGTGTCCCGCTGGTAACGCCATCGGGTGGATATCGCGGGGTGGAGCAGTTGGTAGCTCGTCGGGCTCATAACCCGAAGGTCGTCAGTTCGAGTCTGGCCCCCGCAACTAAGAAAACAAAAGAAAAGCAATCAGAAATGGTTGCTCTTTTTTTTTGGTGTTTTGGAAAAACAATAGCGTGAACAATGCTTTTTCAGTCCTTCGAGTTTTTAGTCTTTCTGACGTTTGTTTTTGGGCTGTACTGGTTCATTCTCAAACGCCACATGCAAGCGCAAAACTTGCTAATACTTGCCGCTAGCTATTTTTTCTATGGGTGGTGGGATTGGAGATTTCTAGGACTCATCGTATTCTCGACTTTGATTGACTTTGTTGTTGGGTTGAAGATTACTGCCGCATCTAACCAACAGTCCAAAAAAGCATGGCTTGGGCTTTCCCTGTTGGTAAACTTGGGCTTACTCGGTTATTTCAAGTATGCCAACTTCTTCATCGAAAGTTGGATAGATGCCTGGAGTTACTTGGGAATCTCCTCGAATGTTTCGTCTTTGAATGTCATCTTACCCGTCGGAATCTCATTCTATACATTCCAGACTCTTTCTTATTCGATTGACGTTTACCGCGGAGATATAAAACCAACCCGGAACCTGATCAACTTCGCCGCTTTTGTGAGTTTTTTTCCTCAGTTAGTGGCGGGGCCAATTGAACGTGCGTCAAAGCTACTTGTTCAGCTCGAAAACAAGCGAATCTTTAAATATGAAGAGGGTGTTGCGGGACTTCGCCTCATCCTGCTGGGTTTATTCAAGAAGGTCGTGATCGCGGATACCTGCGCCCTGCATGTCAATGATATTTTTGCGAATTACGCAGATTATTCGGGGCCAACGCTTATGCTTGGTGCCATTTACTTTGGATTCCAGCTTTATGGTGATTTCTCAGGTTATAGTGACATCGCTATCGGCACTGCCAAGCTTTTTGGGATTCAACTCATGACAAATTTCAAAATGCCATTTTTTGCTAGGGATCACGGTGAATTTTGGAGGCGCTGGCACATCTCAATGGGAGCTTGGTTTCGCGACTACCTATATATTCCTCTCGGTGGCTCACGCGGTGGAAAATGGATGTCGATTCGCAATGTGATGATTATCTTCTTGGTGAGTGGCTTATGGCATGGAGCGAACTGGACTTTCATTGCTTGGGGAGCTATTCAAGGGGCCTTATTCCTTCCGTTATTGCTCGCTGGAAAAAATAGACGCCACACCTCCGACAACATCGGAGAAGGGCGTTGGTTACCAACCGGTAGAGAGGTTCTGCAAATGACAACAACCTTCGCATTGGGAACGATACCGCGTATTTTCTTTCGATCGGATGACATCCAGGATGCCAATAGTTATATCATCGGTATGTTTCATGATCTCAAATTTCCAGATATGCATCGGACTCCAATCCCTTACATTTTTGCCTTGCTCCTTGTCGATTGGTTTTTGCTGAAGAAATTCAAAATTGAAAGTGCCTTCTTGCGGTATTTGATTTACGGTTTCGCTGCGCTGCTGATTTTAGTTCACTCTACCATCAATCCGGCTCCTACGTTTATTTATTTTGAGTTTTGAAATGAGAAAATTCATCATCAACCTTTTCATAATCTCATCGCTATTTTCATTGGTATTATTAGCCGTGCCATATGCTACCATCCCACCAAATATGGCAACGGGGTATGACAATGGATTCAATGTTTTTCCCTTGGATTCGATTTCTGTAGACATTCTCTTCGTGGGGCCTTCGACGCTTTCTTTTGGGCTTCATCAAGAGACGTTACTCGAATCAGGATTCGATTTTTTTAGTTTTGGATTGCACGCGGGAACAGGACCTTTGTACGTTTTGAATGAGACAAAACGAATTGGCCGAGATGCTCGTATTACGATTATGTCACCCGGATATCCGTGGATCTTCAATCCGCAAGAGGGAGATTTAGTTCCGAAGCTTTTGTCTCACTCGAGACAGACGTTTCCGGAGGTGCTCAGCAACTACGGCTTGCGGAATTTTATACTGAGTAAAGCCTGGGCATTGGCTCATCACCTGCGACCCTGGCATTCATATTATAATCCATCAAAAGTGAGAGATGGATTCCGTTGGTCAAGTGATATCATCAGTAGACGCGGGGTGATAAGGACTCAATGCAAACCAACAAATCAATGGAAGACCACATCTGGCAAAAATTTGGAGCGGATTGAGAAGAGATTTGCAGATTTTGAAAAAGCTTACGATTTGGAATCAGCAATTGATTTTTCATTTTGGAGGCAGCACAAAGATCAATATACCCATCTTCTGCCCACACCGATGAGGGCTTCAGACTTAGCTGACCAATACGTGGATGTGATGGATTCATTAGCGTTAGAATTATCTCTTCCTCTCCTGTTGGCGCCGGAAAGTTGTATTTTTCCAGACTCATTGTTCTGCGACAGATTCCACTTGAATCTCGAAGGGAGTATAATCTATTCTGAGATGATAGCTCATGCAATTAATGATTCGCCTTCAGTGGATTAGATAGGAACACTCGCTACGAAGCGAGGAGGCAAGGCTCAGATTCTCGCACAGCTGTGAGCTCGTCGGGCCCATGACCCAAAGGTCGTCAGCTCGAGTCTGGCCCCGGCAACCAGGAAAACGAAAAAAGAGCAATCAGCAATGGTTGCTCTTTGGAGAATTAGACTCCTGGGTGCATGATGTTCTACGAATCTTCCTCAATTGCAATCCTCGCCAAAGAGCGTCAAGAATACGAGGAGGTCATTTGAGCCAATCACGTCGTTGTCATCGAAGTCATAAACGCCAGCCCATTCGTTGCTGAATGCGTTCAGGAATAACAAAAAGTCACCGACGTTAACGGTTGCATCTGCATTAAAATCACCGGGGCAAAAGCCACCCGGGAGGAATCCGGCTCCACCGCAACCCTCTGCCAAATCAGGGAATGAGTAGCCTTCAGCGCAGTGGAATGCCTGGATGCCCACTTCAATGCCGATTTGCCGCGCGCGTCCGTCATCCATAGGAGGGTGAATTCCACCCCACATGCGCGACAGTGCACTTTCATTGGCCGCGTCGTAATACGTCGCCCACTGCAATTCAAAGCTCTGGGATGGACCGTCTTCAAAGACCAAGAATTGGTTCATGGTTACTGGCCAAGAACCGAGTCCGCCAGGGAAGTACTCACTTCCGGTCAGCAAGGTCAATACTTCTGCTGCCGCGCGTGAGAAAGTGGAGTGACCACTCACGTATCCTGCGAATGGAGGGGTGACGAATGAAGGCCGTTGGTACGGCCACCAATTTTTGGCGAGGATCCAACCCACGCCCGCTTCGTCGATGAATGGAACTTCGACATAGTCAGGACCGCGCCACGCATACACTTTGATTTCGCCGACCGCTTCGGGATTCCATGTGGCCAGCGGATCCCCTTCTTCAACCACTTCAATGTATCCCGGAATGAGCGGCAACCCGGAAGGGTGGTAATTCGTCAGGCTCGTGTCTGAGCTTTGACCATTTTCCGCCATGTATCGAATGGCGGATACAGGGCGTGTGTAGTCGTGGTACCCTTTGATGCTCCATGTGGAAATTGCAGAATCGTGCATGGCGCCAGCGAGAGCGAGGTAGGCTTTTACCGTGAACTCCAATTCATCGATGACCGGCCCTTGTCCGCGCCATCGGCACTCGAATTCGGGGTAGTCCATGATGTCATTCAGAATGGTGAACCAATGGCCTGGAGGCGTTTCGCTGTCCGGTCCATCTGCCCAAAATTCGGCAAGGCATCTGGCGTAATCCCCACGGGGTACCAGTTGCGTTTCATATGGCTCTCCAGTGTAGGGATTCAAATCGTGTCCGGGGTGCACTCCACCACCATTGAAAAAATCGTAGTACTCCTCGAATTCGTCTGGATCCGTTGTGAATGAACCATCGCTCCCCATTCCCGCAGGAGAAATATCCCACATGACGCCATCCGTGGGGTCCAGGTGCGAAGACCAAACCGATACCATGGCGAAATTCCATTTCCATTGATCGTCCAAGCCTGCAGCGACGGAGGTGCTGTCGAGGTAAACGGGTTCACCTGGATTTTTCCAAACGTGGTAAGTACAGCTGTCGCGCTCCAAAAGTTGGAGGTCCGCTGAATCCAAAGCGAATGGCGTGACTTCGCCCCATTCCGGCCCGACAAACTCAGGAATGGCCGTGCTCACATTTCCACTTTGGTCGATGAACAACGTCAATTCGATGGGTTGCCAATGATTGGGGTCAATCACATTCGGATTGCCGGGCATTTCGGGCTGAATGTTCGGATTGATGGGAGTATAGCAAGATGCTTCGTAACCATTGGCCTCGTTGGCGCCATCTTGCGCTCCAAATGCGATGATTTGGGCTGCGATATAATTTCCGAGGGCACCGGGCCCGTCATTGGTGTAATCCGTGGAGGTAAAGTCCATGTCATATCCCAATTGAGCCATTTTCGTATTGATGTTGAACATGGTGATTTCGCCATCGGGCGTCTCTCCAAAGCGATGCTGCATCAGGCGATAAACAGCATAACTGATGGCTTCATTTCGGGCCTCATCAATTCCTTCTTCGGAATCGGGTATTGCAACCCCATCGAAGGGGCATTCAAAGCCTGACCACGATTTCCCGAGGAAATATGTTTCCGAAGGGCCTTGGTCGTAGGCGCTCCAGCAATCGTACATGGCGATATTGGTGTGCAGGAGGTTCCTGGCGTGCACAGTGGGACGAGCAAAGTCGTTTCGAATGCCCTCCAGGACTTCTTCATTCCAAATCTTCGCTATGTTCTCTTCCGCCTGTCCTAGCGCGATTTCGGGCGCCAGAAACCAAGTAAAAGTGAACACAAAGATGGCTTTCAAACAAGGATTCATGTGAGTTGCTTAGCTTTGGTGCAATGTAATTCGCCTTCCAATGAATTCAAACACTACAATTGTTTTAGTCGCTGCGGCCTTTTCAATGATTGGCTTCATCCTCGGTCGGGTCACGTCGCACCCAACAGGTCATCCCATGCCACCGATGGCCAAAGAAATGCGGACCATGAAAGTCATCGGTGACGGCGGTGCAGTGTCTTCGGACATCCAAGTCGTGATCAAAGAGTTCGAAGAAGGAGATTTTGACGGAGACACCTCGTTTTCCATTCCTGGCGGTCGAATTCAATTGAACCAAGTCAACGGCGAAATGCAAGTGGAAGTAGAGATGGAAGAAGCTTCTGATGCGGACGGTCAGGCGTCCTCCCAGTCAGTGGTGACCAAGACGATTGTTGTCACCAGCGAAGATTGAATCCGGGTCAGGTTTCGATCAAGTTGCCCATTTTTCCGTCGTGGTAATCCATGATGGCTCGCTGCACTTCTTCGTACGTATTCAAAACAAAGGGTCCATGGCTCACCACGGGCTCATCCAAAGGGGCGGATGAAAGAAAAAGAACACGAGCGTCTTCTTCAGCGGTCATTGAAATGACTTCGGACGTGCCTGTCCCGAGCACAATCATCTGCCTCCCGGTCGCCTTGGCGTTGTTGACTTGAACAGATCCGCTAAGCACGTAGAGAATACCCACCCAGTTTCCGGGCATGGGCAATGCAATGGGCTCACCGGCTTCACTGCATTGCAAATTGGCGATGCGCATGGGATGATTTGAGGCAATGGGCGATTGATGGCCATCCCATTCCCCTTGCACGAGAGCGATTTTCCAAGCGCCTTCCTCCCAACTCGGTGTTTCGTCAGAACTCAGGGGTTGGTATGACGGTGCATTCATTTTGTGTGCTTGCGGTGTGTTGACCCAAAACTGTATGATTTCGAGCATTCCACCCTCTCTTGCAATCGAATCGTCCGGGCGTTCACTGTGCACAATGCCGGATCCGCTGTCCATCCATTGGGTGCCTCCAGCTTCGACAACGTGGTCATTGCCAATGGAATCTCGGTGACGCAAAGCGCCCGAATAGATGCACGTTACCGGACTGAATCCACGGTGTGGATGAGGTCCAACGCCGACGTCCAAAGGTTCTTGTCCTCCCGGGAAATAGTCTTGCCAATGGTGGATAAGCAAAAAAGGCCCCACCTGTTGCGTGATTTGGCTCGGAAGGGGCTGCTCAATCCAATTGCTTCCCATCAAAACGCGCTGTGCGGTTTGCACGGAAGTGATGCGAAGATTGTCCGCTTGTTGGGATGGAGATTTCATAATGAACACAACGTTATTAACGGCGAAAAAAAGCGGCTGTCCTGAAATTTCAGATACCTTCCTTTCCGCGGTATATTTACAATCTAATTACCACCAACATAACCTCTTCAGCCATGAGAAATGTTTTGTCATTTGGACTTTTAATGATTTTGGGCGCGGCATGGATGGGATGCGGCGCGGGTTCCGAATCAGCGGAGACTGCGACAGCATCATCCGACGCAGATGCATGTACATGTTTGGCCGAGATGAAGTCTTCACTTGAAGGCATCCTTCAGGACGATCATAGCGACTGGACTGCCAAGCAATGGACCCAATCCCTGAGCAAATCCACGGCACCGTGTATGCGCAAAGAACGCACACCAGAAGAGTTGAGTGCTTGGAGCCAAGCCCAATCTGCTTGCGATGATTATGCAGCCTACAAAGAGTTGGTTAGCTCATTTCGAACCAAATTGACTGCCGCTGTGCAAGATTCAAAACAATTGCCACAGAACATCAAGGATATGACTTCCGATGGCGCAAAAGGATTGTTGGATCAATTGAGCAAGCAGCGCTAATCAAGCTTTTTATGGTTGGGCCTGAAGTGCCCGTTGATTAAGCCTCCTCGTCCGCGTTGTCAGAACTGCCTGCAACGCCCAATTCGTCCATCAATGCCTTGATCTCTGATTCGGTGGCGTTGAGTTGGGATTGGCAATGCTTCAACAAAATCGCGGCCCTGCGAATGGCTTGCGTCAGTGTGTCGACGGTAATGTCATCGCTCTCGAGCAATTCCATCAGTCCTCTCAATTCAACGAGGGCATCATCAAATTTCTCGGGTACTTCAGCGTTTGGGGTGTTTTTCGACATGGCGTGAATTTAATCAAGTTGGTCGGGATTGCCTTCAATTCGAATCGGAATTGAACCATCATTGCCCTCAAGTTGAAGCAATTCCCCTTTTTGGGTCTCGGATGTTTTGGTGAGAACGGCATCGCCCCGTTTGAGAAGCATGAATCCCCTTTTGAGGGTTTGTGCGGGGTGCAACGTACGGATCAGGGACTGGCTTCTGCCCAATTCGATGCGCTTGTGTTGAAGTTGCTGATGCGTTGCTTGCTGGATGCGTCGCCCGTCGTTCTGCAGTTCGCGCCGCATGAAGTCAATGAATTGGCGGCCTGCGCGTGTGCAGCGGTGCTCCAACTCTGCCACGGACCGACGCTGTCGATCAATCAATAAGTAGCCTTGGATGGAGAGCATCTTTTGGAACCCGGTGATTTCAACCTGGCGCTGGGCAAGGGCATTTTTTCCGGCCCATTCCAGGGTTTTCCGGAATTGGACCATGGATGATTGCTGGCCTTGGTTCCACAGATTGAATCGTCGTTCAATTTTTTGGGCCATCAGTTCCAGTGTGTATGCGGTTTCCTCGAATGCGTCCGTCAGCGCAACAGCGGCATCGGTAGGTGTTTTGAGGGCCCGCTGGGCCACCAGGTCGGCCACGACCAAGTCGGACTCGTGTCCGATGCCGGTCCAAACGGGAACCGCGCATGATGCGATGGCCTCGCAAAGTCCGAAATCATTGAACGCATCCAAATCCAACTTGCTTCCGCCGCCGCGAACAATAACAATCAGATCCGGTTGACTGGCCTGCGCTTCAAGCAAGGCATTTTTCAATTGTTCCGGAGCGTTCGCGCCTTGCACCCCGGACGCATAGGCTTTGATTTGGATGTTGAATCGGTTGGGATGCCCCAAGGTTTTGGTTACAAAATCACGGAATCCGCTGGTCCCAGGTGACCCCACAAGCGCAACCTTTTGCGGAAGGGTGGGAAGGGGAATGCGTTTGTTCCATTGCAGTGCGCCAAGCTTTTTGAGCTGGGCCAATGTGGCTTGTTTACGCCGCTCCATTTCACCCAGCATGTGTCGAAGGTCCACGCGATCAATGAACAGTGAAAGTCCAAACCGTTCGTGGAATTGAATGCGCGCCGAGAAAACTACTTCAGAACCCGACTTGAGAATGGACGAGGTTTCTTCGCCCAATTCCGATTGAATTTCAGCTCCATTTTGTGGCCAAATGACGCCGCGCATCTTGGCCGTTTGTCTCCCTCCTTGCTCTTCCACCAAATCCAGATACACGGTTTTTTGCCCAAGTCCTTCTGAAATTTTTAAGATCTCCGCTTTCACCAGCCAACTTCTGTTGGCGGTGGCACGTTCCAAAGCCAGCCGGATTGATTGTGCTACTTGGGTGAGTGAGTAGACTTTTGAAGGAGAAGTTGTGGCGGGCGTCTGCACGAAGAAATTTGGGTTTTTGAAGGAAGGAAGCAGCCAAGTTACAATGCACAGGATTCAATGTAAATTGTCGGCGATGCTGAAGTTCAATTTTTTGACTCAAAATACCGTTAAATGGTCGCGTCGCGCGCTGGCGGCGTGCGCCATTTTGCTCATGAATCATGCGATATCGGCTCAAGGGATGCCGCGTGACTCTTCGTTTTCAGCTTGGAAAGTCAATGCCATTGAATTGCAAGCCAGGCAGTGGAATGTGTCCTACGAGTCTGCATGGAAAGAAAGTTTGACGACGCAGTGGTCAGCAGGGCTGCTCGCGCAGGATGTTACGATGTCTGCAGAAGCACTGGCCTTTTATTTCGATGAGTGGGGAAATTGGGGGAGCATTCCATCCCAAATGGCGACGGAGCACCGGTCTGTTTACTGGTCCCTGGACGTGCGGGACTATAAAAGAGAAGCAGCAGGCGGTGCCATTTACACGGCAGCGACTTTCCGGCATCGTTATACCGAAGTGGACTTATTGGAAACGTTCGAGCTGCCAGTGGAAGCAATCCTGCCCTTGCATGGTGTTTTCTCGGATGATCCGTTGAACCACACCATGCGAATGCATGAGATCGGCCTAGGGGTTGAGTTGGGTGCGCAATGGATCCTGAAGAATGGCTTATTGCTGGAGGCATTTGTCAATCCATTTGTTCGGATTTTGGCAAGGACGCTAGATTCAGCCTCCTCGGAAGATTCAGCGGTTTACCAGCTACATGATGCGAGGCAAAAATTGCATTGGCGTTATTCATCTCCAGTGGTGCTCGAGAATGCCTACGCTGCCAAGACGGGGCCTGGGCTTCGGTTTGGACTGGCGTTGGGCTTCGATTTCAATCAAAATAATTGACCATTATGAATTCGATTTTGTCGGGCAGAAAGCCCATTGTATATGTGGCTTTGGCGTTGGCTGGAGCGGCACTTTTTTTTGCGGTATACGAATACAACCGGCCGGCAAGCGACCGTACGATGGAATCCAGCGCAGTTGCCCTTTCTGCTCACGAACTCCACAGCGGGTTTCTCAGCGGAAACTCCGTGCAAAGCACGGAATGGTTGAATCAAATTGTCCAGGTCACGGGCGAAGTACAATCCGCGGAAGGTGCCACGGTCTTGCTGGTGCCCGGTGTGGTTTGCACATTTGAGGAGTCGCCAGATCGCGCGCAATGCCTCGAAGGGAGTGAAGTCACACTGAAGGGGCGCGTATTGGGATTTGATGATCTTTTCAATGAAGTCCGAATGGATTTTTGTTTAGTGGTATTGAATCCATGATCGGGGCCTTTAATGGGATGGGGATTGCATGATCTGAGCAGTACATTTGCCCCATGATTCGCGCTTTTGATTGGAGGAAACTAAAAGGGACGCACCTGGCATCAAGGCATGCAGTCGTTGTTTTGTTTCTTTTAATGCGGTCCACCTGCTTGGTTGCTCAACCGGTGATCAATACGGATACGTTGTCCGTTGAAAACCTCGTCAATCAAGTGCTACTTGGTGGCAACTTGCAAGCGACCAATATCACCTACCAGGGATTGACGGATCAATTTGGATTGTTGACGGGTGGACAGGATTTCTATGGATTTGAAGAGGGCATCGTATTGAGTACCAATTCGGCTGGGGCCGATGTGGATTGTTCGGGAAGTGGCGCCAATGAGTTGGATTATTCCCAACAATGGAATCCGCTCGTTGACCCTGAAATCTGGGGCTTGATTGAGGGTTTGACGCCGCCCGGTGTTTTTCAACTTGCGCATGACGCGGCAATCCTAGAGTTCGATATTCAGCCCGTAACGGATGATTTGGAATTTCGTTTTGTCTTCGCGACGAACGAGTCTGTGCCATTTGAAGATCCGATTCGGTTTGATCTATTCGCCCTGTTTGTCAGTGGACCCGGCATTGCAGGACCTTTTGCGAATGGAGCTGAAAATTTAGCTTTGCTGCCATCGGGTGAAGTGCTGTCAAATAAGGCCTCGGGATTGGCCATGATGGGGAACACGCCGTTTTCAGAAGAAGGCTGCTGGGATTTTTATACCGTTCCCATTGAAGCGCATTCCGATGTTATTTGCGGCGAATCGTACCATGTGAAAATGGTGGTCATTGAAGCCCAAGATCCAACAGAAAATTCCGCAGTGTTGTTTGAGCGGGGAAATATGGAATCGGATGATTTGATCGGAATTGATTGGCTCATGGATTGGCAAACGGTCGACTCACCTATATTGTATGAAGGATGTGGGGAGGGACAACTGATATTTACCCGACCGGCAAATGCCGGTTTAGGTTTGTTGGAATTTCAGGTGCTCTATTCAAACGGAACCAATGGAACAGCTGATTTAACGGACGCTTCCTTCTCAACAGCATTGCCTGAACTCCTGGTCTTTCCACCCGGAGTGAATCAAGTCATTTGGAACGTAGAAGGCGTTAGTGATGCCAATGCTGCCGAAGGAGTAGAGCCGCTGATTTTGGAGTTTATTCACACCGATGCGTGTGCCTCGGGTTCGGCTTCATCCTTTTTCACCATCTCGATTGCCGATTCGCCTGATCCGCTGCAAATAGCATCTACGAATTCTGCCATTTGTGAGGGCGAAGGAATTCTCTTGGAACCGGATGTTTCTGGTGGTGCGGGGAATTATCAATTTGAATGGTGCGATGGGTCGACAGGATCAACTTACGAATGGTTTCCGGCCGCGTCGGGCAACTGTTTGCTGACGGTCACGGATACCTGCGGTGTGGCTGATGCTCAAGCCGTATTTGATGTTACGGTCTACCCGGTGCCTGAAATCTCCGCAGGATCAGACGAATTGCTCTGTCCGGGTCAACTAATGTTGGATGGGGCGTTTCTCAATCTTCAACCGCCATTTTGCCCGAGCGATGCGGGTGATTATAGCCACTGCTATGCGGATTTACAAGACTTCACGCAGACCCATTGCCCTGATTTGCAAGGCACGTACATGGAGCTGACATTCACCGATGGCGATTTTAGTTTCGGAGATTTCGTTCAGGTTTTTGATGGAATCGATGTCCTCGCACCCGAACTCGATCCGTTTGCGGGTGGTTTTCAGCTTGTCCCGGGTGGTGAAAGTGTTGCTGGGACGAGTTTTCAAGCCACGAACCCGACGGGATGCCTGACGGTGCTCTTTTCTTCCACGAACAATAGCAACAGCTGTGCGACTGGACAAAACAATCCCATTGATTACACCATTTCGTGCAATAATTTATCGGGTTGGGACCTCCAATGGTCACCCGGTCTCGGCCTGTCGGATTCCACCATTCTTCAGCCCCTGATCGATGTGCAATCAGCAATGACATTGGAGCTCAGTGTGACGATGGTTGGCGCCCCTTTTTGTACGAGTTCAGATTCAGTTTACATCGCTCCTTCATTTGATGCCGCGGCTGGAGGAGTGAATCCTACCTGTTTCGATCCGGATGGCGAAATCACATTGGCAATCACACCGATTGGCGGCGCAGGCCCTTGGGATGTTGCTGTTACGCATGCTGGGGGAGTGCTATTCTCTGAAACGACAAATGATCTCTCATTTACGTTCAATGGGCTGTACGCTGACACGTATGAGATCAGTGTCTCAGATGCGAATTGCACTTTTGAAGAAACCATCACGTTGTTGGCGCAACCGGAAGTGACCATCGCCTTGGAAGTCGATACGACCATCTGTTTGGGCGGTGCAGCGATATTGGAAGCGACACCATCTTACAATGAACCTTCTTTGCAGTGGGTTTGGAGCAATGGTTTCCCAGGGACAACGCAGTCGGTCAGTCCGACAGAAACAACGTCGTACAGTGTCTATGCATCTTTGTTTCCAGGATGCAACACGGATACGTGGGAGGTTACTGTTTCCGTCCGAGATTCCCTCGCATTCACATTGCCTGCCGATGCGAATTTGTGCATCGGAGATAGTTTGCTCTTGCTCGCATCAGGATTGACAGGAGGGCTCGAGCCGTATGCGTTGGATTGGGATTCCAATTCGCCGGCGGAGGAATTACTCGATGACACCCTTATGCAATGGGTTGCCCCTTCGGTGCCAACTCAATTTTGTCTGACCATGTCTGATGCATGTGAAACGCCTGTATTCACCGAATGCGTGGAGATTTATGTGCCCAATGATGAGACGGCAGACTTTGAATCAGATGTCATTAGTGGTTGCTTTCCACTCGTCGTGGAGTTCACAGGAACGGCACAGAATCCTGGCCAAATTGCATCGGAAGAATGGCTTTTTGGAGACGGCTTGGGTTCCGCTGATATTCAATCGACAAGCCACGCGTACATCGATGTCGGTTTGTACAGTGTGGAGCATACCATCACCACCATCTATGGTTGCACGTTTTCAATGCTAATGGAGGATTTGATTCGCGTGAGCCCCTGGCCCGTGGCTGAATTTGCCGCTTCACCTTGGGAGCAGACCCTTCCGGACCGGAGGGTAGAATTTTTGAATTATAGCTTAGGTGCGTTGACCTACGAGTGGCACTTTGACTTCTTGGATACTTCCTACGAATACGGTCCGGAGTATTATTTCCCGGATGATGCGGGCGGCGTGTATAACATTACCCTGGTCGCGACGAATGAATGGGGATGTTCGGATAGCATCTCTCATCCTTTGTGGATCATTGATGATTTTGTGATGTACGTTCCCAATGTTTTCACGCCTGACAACGACGGAGTCAATGACGCTTGGCAGGTGATTGGACGCGATGTAGACCCTGCGGATTACACCCTGGTGATTCATGATCGCTGGGGAGAGGAGGTGTTCACATCCAATAACATGGACGATGTCTGGTTGGGGAATCATCAGGGAGGCAGACATTATGCGGCCAACGGAGTGTATTTCTACACCATTGTCGCAAGAAGTCTGAGCACTGCGGTGCGCCATGAGTTGAATGGGCACATCAATTTGTTGCGTTAAGCGGCTTCAAGCGAGGAAATACAACCCACTGAATCCGGTCAAAAACGCCAAGCCCAACCACGACAAAGCAATCATCCATGTCGGAGGCTTTGCATCCGCTGGAAATTCTTTGCGTGTGACCAGGTAGAGGTTGGCTGCAGCGACAAGTGGAGCCACAAGAAAACTCAGCGTCGTCGCAATATCCACCAAAACACGGATGTCGCTCGGGAACAAGAGAATCAAGCTGAGCGCTCCAATGGCGACCAAAACCAAGCTCCACCGCTCGTACCGAAGGTTGTCCGGTGCCGCAGTGGACTGGATTGTCGCGAGGGAGCGGGCGAGTGATCGTGCATAACCGTCCAAGCAAGCGATGCAGGTGCCGAGCATTGCTGAGAATGCGGCCGTGGCGATGATCCACCAACTCCATGAGCCAATGGCTTCCGTGTACAATTGTACCACGCCAGAAGCAAACGCAGCCGTTCCCTCTGGAAATTCAACGCGATTGGCATAAAACAATAACGCTCCCAACCCCAAGAACATCAGCGCAAGCACAGCGGAAAAGATGAAGCCAATGTTAAACTCGCGAATCGTGTCTTTGAGCGGGGGGTGATACCCCGTTTGCTTGATGCGTTCCAAGGTCCAGATGCTGTTCCAGGTACTCAAGTCTACTGCCGTTGGCATCCAGCCCATTAATGCAATCAGAAATGCCAAGCCGGCGCCGGACCACGGGGTGAAATCAGCCGGTGCAGCAGGGACAGCGGAAAGGGGAGTGTGGGCCAAAGCTGCAATGAACGCGCCTGCCGTGCTAATGAGCAGCACGCCCGCGATTACCTTGATCAATGAATCGAGCGCGCCGTATTTGCCGAGAAACAATACGACGGTTGAAATGAGAAAGACCACCACGGCCACATAAGGGGTCGCATTTTGGCCTGTGATATTTGAAATATTGAAGAGGTTGTCCAAGAACGAGGCCGTTACAATCCCAATAGCTCCCATGACAAAAAAGCAGGTGCTCACCGTAATGGCGAGGTAGAGCCACGAGGCCCATTTCCCCATGGATCGGTAGCCTTCAATGAGCGATTCGCCGGTGGCGTTCGCATAGCGACTTCCAAATTCGAAAAAAGGATATTTGGCCACGTTGGCGGCAACGACGGCCCAGACCAGGCCAAACCCGACGAGTGCGCCGGCCCGGGTGGATTGCACCAGATGACTGACCCCGATGGCCGTAGACGCAAAAAGGATGCCCGGTCCAATGACCTGCATCCAATTCCCTTTTTCGGTCTTCATGCGTCCTCTTCTGCTTGTTGTGCATCGAGGTGACGATAGGTCACCCACATCTTCCACCCCACGAGGGCTTGTTCCCACTTCTTGAGTTGGGTCAAGTCTTGTCTCTTCGAGAAACGGGGCAATAACAGCCGATTCAACTGACTTAAAATGGCGAAAACAATTCGATTCATGCCCTTGGCCTTGAGGTTTGCGGTTCAAGGTAAGAAAATCAAGGGCGGCTCCGCAATCCCGTCAAGGAAGCAATCCGATTGATTATTTCTTCTCGCCAACAAACCAATCTTCCTTGTACTTGAAAAGCACGTTGAAGGTGGTGAGTGAGCCGTAAATCTTTGTGATGTATTGCTGCAAATCGATCTTGTCCGAGTCGACTAATTTTTCGTGTGCGTTGATTTTGGCCTCCAAAACACGCAGCCGATCGCGTGTCATGACAATTTTGTGGAAGAATGTGTCGACTGGAATTTCCTTGGCCTTCAATCCGTCATCTGCCGGCTGGATGATGAGGTTTCCCCCGTCCCAGCGGTCACTGATTTCAACATTCTCGGGACGTTCTTCGCCGCGAATACGGTCGGTGAAGTCACCCAGTACATGTTCCATGGCCGTCATGATGTCGCTCACATCCGGTTGTCCCATGTCTTCTGCCTCCTCGATTACTTCGAGTCCTTCAAATTCTTTCGAGATGGATTTCTCGCCAACTTCCCGAAAGTAGATTCGCCAGAAATCGCCGTCGGTTCCAAATATTACCCCTTCAGCGTGGGTGGGGTGTATCACTTTAGCGCCTATTCCTAACATGTCAATTGTTTTGCATTCTATAACGACATGTGTGCGCGTAAGGTTTCAGCCTGGCGCACCGCATCGCATTGTTCATTTTTCCATAGCCCATTGTGGGGATTATTGAAACCACGGTGCGCCCAAACCCCGTGAATTACTCGGATATTGCATCATGCAACTCAGGCGCAGGAAATACCGTTGGGATCGAATCACCCTGGTGGGAGGAACATTCATGCTCTTGATTATTTCCCTCGCGGCTTGGATCGCACCGGATTCGGCTTCTGCGGATGAGGGGTTGGCGTTGCAGCATCCGCGCGCTGTAATTTCCGTGGAAGAGGAACAGGCGCAAGCCTCTTCTTCTCAGGCTTCGTCATCAGATTCAGCGCTTCGGCCGGATCCTGCGGCTAAATCGACTTCCGAGGATGAAGAAGTGAAGCCTTGCAGTTGCAATCGTCATGTGCTGAAGTTGCCCAAAAATCCATACACTGATCACCAAGTGGCCGCGCGTAATCTTCCCAATAGCTTTTTTGTCAAAGACAAGGGCGAAATGGAAGCTGGGAAAAGGAGAGGAGATCTGGTACCCGTGCACGACGGCCGTGGGTATCACATCACAGCTCTTTCGCACAGCTATGCGGTTTTGTTGCCTGAAGTGCAAGCCTTGCTCGCTGAAATGGGGAACGCGTTCGCAGATGAACTCGAAGGTACGGGCAGCGAAGGCACCCGGTTTCGCGTGACAAGCTTGACCCGTACCGAGCGACAACAAGCGCGATTGGGGCGACGCAATTACAATGCATTCAATGGGACGTCCACGCACAGCTATGGCGCCTCATTCGACATCGCATATACCGACCGTCCAAGCAATGATTCCGATTGCTCAGCGCCCACACGCGCGATTCAAAATGTCTTGCGCAGCTTTCAAAAAAAGGGGCGTATTCTGGTGATTCCTGAGAAGAGCTGCATGCACATTACGTTGCGTCGATGACCGCCTCGGTCCAGCAATGACTGGATTTTAAAAGCATTGAAAAAGGCGCCCCACAACGGAGCGCCTTTTTGCATTCGATGGCGACGACAATTAGAGGTGGATCACCTCGTCATAGGCTGCAGCGGCCGCTTCCATGACGGCTTCGCTGAGCGTCGGATGCGGGTGAATGGTTTTGATGAGCTCGTGACCTGTGGTCTCAAGCTTGCGCAGGGCGACCAATTCGGCAACCATCTCTGTCACGTTGGCTCCAATCATGTGTCCGCCAAGTAGCTCGCCGTATTTGGCATCGAAGATGAGCTTGACAAATCCATCTTTGTGTCCCGAAGCACTCGCTTTTCCAGATGCCGAGAAGGGGAATTTGCCTACTTTGATGTCGTGTCCGGCATCTTTTGCTTGCGCCTCTGTCATGCCCACACTGGCAACTTCAGGGAAGCAATAGGTGCAACCCGGGATGTTGCCGTAGTCAATGGGTTCAGGTGAATGGCCTGCAATCTTTTCCACACACGTTATCCCTTCTGCTGACGCGACGTGCGCCAGGGCTGGGCCTGGAACGCAATCCCCGATGGCGTAGTAGCCAGGAATGTTGCTGGCATAGAAGTCGTCTACCATGATCTTACCGCCGTCTACGGCGATGCCCACATCTTCGAGACCGATGTTTTCGATGTTCGAAATCACCCCTGCGGCGCTCAATACCACGTCGCATTTTAGTTTCTCCTCGCCTTTCTTGGTTTTGACCGTCACCGTTTGTTCGCCTCCCTTGGATTTGACATCCAAAACTTCAGACGAGGTCATCACCTTGATGCCCGCTTTTTTGAAGCTTTTTTCAAGCTGCTTGCTCACGTCAGCATCTTCGACAGGGACAATGCGGTTTTGGTATTCGACAACGGTGACTTCCGTGCCGATGGCATTGTAGAAGTAGGCAAATTCAACACCGATGGCACCTGATCCAACAACCACAAGTCGCTTGGGTTGCTTCGCAAGCGTCATGGCCTCCCGATAGCCGATGATGTTTTTTCCGTCTTGCGGAATGCTTGGCAATTGACGGCTGCGCGCACCCGTTGCGATGATGATGTGACCTGCGGAGACCGTTTGCACCGAACCGTCTTCGGCGGTTACCGCCACTTGTTTGCCCGGGAGCAACTTTCCGTTGCCCATGATCACGTCAATTTTATTCTTTTTCATCAGGAATTGAACCCCCTTTGACATTCCATCGGCTACGCCGCGGCTTCGGGCTACCATTCCTTTGAAATCTGCCTTTGGACTGGCCACTGATATTCCGTAATCCTCCGCATGCTCGATGTATTCGAACACATTGGCACTTTTGAGCAATGCTTTGGTCGGAATGCATCCCCAATTGAGGCAAATTCCTCCCAGAGCTTCCCGCTCAATGACCGCAGTTTTTAAACCAAGTTGACTGGCGCGAATGGCCGTGACATAGCCCCCAGGGCCGCTTCCAAGAACAATTACGTCGTACTTCATGTATTTGCTTCAATGCTCCTTGCTGAGAAGGAAGTGCGTGTTGATTTTCGCCGCGAAGTTAACGCATCCAATCGGTTCATGGATGCATAGGGTTCAAGGTGTGAGGTTCTGTTTTCATGCAGTACCTTTACCCACCTGAACTGCGGGCTGATCGTTGCGGTCGAAAGCCCTCGTTCGCGAAGAAAAAGATTATGCTAAACATTGTTTTATTTGGCCCTCCGGGCGCAGGAAAAGGAACGCAAAGTGTTCATCTCGTTGAGTCCTTCGGGCTGGTTCACTTGAGCACAGGCGACATTTTCAGGTCCAATATCAAGGGAAACACCGAGCTCGGACAAATGGCACAGTCATACATGGACAAGGGCCAATTGGTTCCTGACGACGTGACGATTCGCATGCTGGAATCCGAAGTGAACAAACATCCGAATGCCAAAGGATTCATTTTTGACGGCTTCCCAAGAACAACAGCACAAGCAGAAGCATTGGATGCTTTTCTGAACCAACGCAATGCACCGGTGACGAGCATGTTGGCATTGGAAGTAGAAGAGAAAGAGTTAAAAAAACGATTGCTAGCTAGAGCCGAAACGAGCGGAAGACCGGATGATGCGAACCCAGCGGTCATCCAAAAACGCATCGATGTATACAACGCCGAGACCGCTCCGGTGGCGGGACATTATGCATTGCAAGGCAAGTTTACAGGTGTGGATGGCATCGGCACGGTGGAGGAGATTTTGGAACGACTGAAAGCGGCCATTGCCCAGTGACCTTGCGCCATGTCAGGTGAAAATTTTGTCGATTACGTAAAGATTTGCTGCCGTTCCGGCCGAGGAGGCCCAGGCTCCTCCCATTTCATGCGCAACCGAATGACGGCCAAAGGTGGGCCGGATGGAGGCGACGGCGGTCGTGGAGGGCACGTCATCATTCGCGGCAACACCCAGCATTGGACATTGCTGCACTTGAAATACGCTCGGCACGTAATTGCAGGGCACGGAGATACGGGGCGTGGCCAGCACAAACATGGAGCCGATGGCGACGATGTTTATGTTGACGTTCCACTGGGGACAGTGGTGAGGGATGCAGATTCAGAAGAGGTTATAATGGAAATCCTCGAAGAAGGGCAAGAGGTAATTCTGACGAGGGGAGGCAAAGGTGGAAGGGGAAACGACCATTTCAAATCTTCCGTCCGACAATCACCGACATACTCACAGCCGGGCGAGCCGGGATTAGAAGAGTGGAAGATTCTCGAGCTCAAACTTCTCGCTGATGTCGGACTCGTGGGATTTCCGAATGCAGGAAAGTCCACTTTATTGTCTGTGGTAAGTGCGGCCAAACCGGAAATAGCCAATTATCCGTTTACGACACTGAAGCCGAATTTGGGCATTGTCGCATACCGCGATGACCGTTCATTTGTGATGGCGGACATTCCTGGAATTATTGAAGGAGCCGCAGAAGGCAAAGGCCTTGGATTGCGATTCTTGAGGCATATCGAGCGTAACCCGGTTTTACTTTTTATTGTGCCTGCTGACAGCAATGACATTGCGGCAGAGTATCAAACCCTTTTGGGAGAATTGGAAAAGTTCAATCCCGACTTGCTCAAGAAGAATCGTTTGCTGGCCATTTCCAAAAGCGACATGTTGGATGAGGAGCTGAAGCAAGCGATCCACGATGAAATCAGGGATTTGAATCCGCTGTTTTTTTCCAGCATCGCACAGATGGGATTGGTGGAATTGAAGGATGCCCTGTGGAAGTCCATGGACGAGGCAACAGTCTGGTAAGAATGAGTGATTTCCTGCACATCCTCCCGGAAGTTCAAGAAGCGCTAAAGAGTGGTCAAGCGGTCGTCGCCTTGGAATCCACCATTGTTGCGCACGGCATGCCGTATCCGCAAAACCTAGAAACGGCTCAGCGATTGGAGTCAATTGTGCGCGCGGGCGGCGCTGTCCCTGCCACTGTGGCGGTAGTCAATGGAAAACTGCAAGTGGGATGTACGATTGAAGACCTGATCGCTTTGGCGACATCGCCGGATGTGCTGAAAGTGTCGCGGCGAGATTTGCCGCTGGCTTTGGCCCGCAAAACGCTGGGTGCCACCACCGTCAGCGGTACCTTGATTGGTTGTGAGCTTGCAGGTGTCCGAGTGTTTGCGACGGGCGGGATTGGAGGTGTTCATCGCGGAGTGGAGGGCACCTGGGACATCTCAGCAGACATACCTGAACTCGCAAAGTCTTCCGTGGCAGTGGTGAGCGCAGGGGCAAAATCGATTTTGGACTTGCCAAAAACATTGGAAGCATTGGAAACGGCTGGCGTGACCGTAGTGGGTTATGCCACCGATGATTTCCCCGCTTTTTTCACTCCGACGAGTGGGATTGCTGCTCCACATCGAGTTGATTCGGCACGAGAAATGGCGGCGGCCATGCACGCAAAATGGTCCTTGGGTTTGGAAGGAGGTTTCCTCATTGCCAACCCCATTCCCGTTGAATTTTCAGCAGACCCTGGGCAAGTGCAGCATGCGATTGATCTGGGGTTGAAGGAAGCGGCTTCAAAAGGGGTCTCGGGCAAGGATCTGACCCCATTTTTATTGCGTTACGTCAATGAAGCCACTGAAGGAAAGAGCCTTGCGGCCAACCGGGCTTTGGTCGAACACAACGTGGCTGTTGGCACCGCTGTAGCTGTGGCTTACGCGTCCAGGTAACCCCACATTTTCGAATGAAGTTTGCCCACAGTTGTTGACGCAAAAGCCCGTTGTAAATCTCTTGAATTCTTTGCTTGGTCTGAGTTGCACTATTTTCGCGTCATGAATCCAACAGATGTCAAGAAAGATGCAGCCAACGACTCTGCTTCCGTTCAAGATTTTCGGCAAGCCTTGTTGGATGATTATCGCCTGATGTGCATGAGCCGGGAGGCTTCATTACTGGGCAGAAAGGAGGTGCTGGGTGGAAAGGCGAAATTTGGAATTTTCGGGGATGGAAAAGAATTGGCTCAACTTGCATTGTCCAAAATCATTCGGCCTGGGGATTGGCGATCAGGTTACTACCGGGATCAGACGTTGATGATGGCCCAAGGCTTGTTATCGGTGCGGCAGTTTTTTGCGGCGCTTTATGCGGACACGGATGTTGAGCGTGAGCCAAGTTCGGCTGGAAGGCAAATGGGTGGCCACTTCGCAACGCGCATTCTAGATGGCCAAGGCGATTGGCTGGATGCTACCCAAGGCTTCAACAGTTCCGCCGATATCAGTCCCACAGGCGGTCAAATGCCACGGCTTTTGGGTTTGGCCCAAGCTTCAAAATTGTATCGGGCATTGCCCGACGTGGCTGCGCTGAAGCCAAGGTTTACGAAGGCCGGGAACGAAATTGCGATTGGTACGATTGGAGATTCGAGCACGTCTGAAGGTCCTTTTTGGGAAACCATGAATGCGGCAGGAGTGCTTCAAGTGCCCATGCTCATGAGTGTTTGGGACGATGGGTACGGCATCAGCGTTCCCAAAAAGTACCAAACCACCAAAGCGTCCATTTCCACCGCGCTGAGCGGAATGCAAATGCAAGAGGGAACCAATGGCATTGTGATATACCGCGTCAAAGGATGGGACTATCCGGCATTGGTCAAGACCTATGAAGAGGCGGCGAAGCGCTGCCGGGAACACCATGTACCTGTATTGGTCCATGTCGAGGAGGTTACGCAGCCACAAGGCCATAGCACTTCGGGCTCCCACGAGCGCTACAAATCCGAGGAACGGATGGCGTGGGCCAAGGAGTATGATTGCATTGGGCAATTTGAAAAATTCCTGCTCCTAGAAGGCGCGGCCCAGCAAGAAGAACTGGACGGCATCCGAAAGGCAGTGAAAAAAGAAGTGCGCCAAGAACAAAAGGCCGCTTGGGCAGACCTTCGGTCGTCATTTGACAATGAGCAGCAAGAGGTAATAGCCCTTATTGCCGCGGTGAGCGGCTCAGATTCCGCCGAAATAGCATCCTTGGAAAATGGCATTTTTCCCGGTAGGGCCGAATTTCATGCAGCTGCTCGGCGAACGATACAAAGCGCGGGACGAAAACGAACCCCCGCCCTTGAGGCACTGATCCGCTGGTCGGAAGCTTATGGCCGTGAAAACCAAGATCGCTATGGCCGGCATTTGTACAGCGAAGATGGGGATTCGGCTTTGGATGTGCCGGTTGTTCGTCCGGAATATTCGGATAGCGGAGACCACGCGGATGGCCGGCAAATTTTGCAGCAAAATTTTGAGGCTCTTTTCGAGAAATACCCGGAATTGGTCACGTTTGGAGAAGATACAGGTGGAATTGGAGGGGTGAATCAGTCCATGGAGGGCATGCAGGAGAAGTTTGGTGAGTTGCGGGTATCTGACACAGGGATTCGGGAGTGCACCATTGCTGGGCAGGGAATCGGACTCGCGTTGCGGGGATTCCGACCCATCGCAGAGATTCAATATTTGGATTACCTGTATTATGCGCTGCAAATTCTGCGCGATGATGCAGCGACGGTGCGCTATCGCACTGCGGGTGGCCAAAAAGCACCGGTCATCATTCGAACAAGAGGTCATCGATTGGAAGGCATTTGGCACAGCGGTTCGCCAATGGGCGCGATCATTCATTCGCTCAGGGGCATGCATGTCTGTGTCCCGCGCAATATGACCGAGGCTGCGGGCATGTATAACACCCTTTTGCAAGCTGAGGAACCGGCGCTTGTGGTGGAATGCTTGAACGGGTATCGCACCAAGGAGCAAGTGCCTACGAACCTGGGGGAATTTACCGTGCCTCTGGGGATTCCAGAAGTGATCAAAACGGGCCAGGACATCACGGTAGTTTCGTACGGCTCCACATTGAACATCGCCGCTGCGGCGGTGGAGCGATTGCAACAGAGTGGAATCCACGTTGAATTGATTGACGCACGCACTTTGCTGCCATTTGATACCCAAAACGTATGCGCCGCCTCGGTCGGCAAAACCAACCGACTTTTGGTCGTAGATGAAGATGTCCCAGGTGGCGCTAGTGCCTATATCATGGAAGACATTCTGAATCGCCAAGGGGGGTGGAAGTGCCTCGATGTAGCTCCGAAAACCATTGCCGCTCAACCCCACCTGCCTCCATACGGAACCGACGGTGACTATTACGCCAAGCCGAATGCAGAGGACATTTATGAGGCGGTGCTGGGCATGATGGTAGAAGCAGAGCCGAACCGATTCCGATGATCCAAGAAGAATTTGAACTGAAAACAGAGTTCATCGACTTGCTCCAGCTGCTGAAGGCCACGGGCTACGCAGCGACAGGAGGAGAAGCCAAGATGATGGTGGCGGATGGATTGATTGCTGTCAATGGTGAGGCAGAACAGCGAAAGCGCCGAAAACTTCGGTCGGGAGATGAGGTGAATATCAATGCAGAAGTTTCCATTTCACTCATAGCCAAGGAGTAATGGCTGCGCTGGGTCAGAATGTTTGTAATTCTGACACGTTTCTAGGGCTCCTATCAGGAATTTTTACGTTTCTTGGAACTTGATTCAAATTGCACGACCATGATGAGATTCATTCCTTTTGTCCTTTTTGTTCTGGTTTCAAATGCTTTTTCAGCGCAAGAAATGCTCCGAGGCCGTGTGATTGACGGAGAACTGGGTGATCCTATTTTCTCCGCCAATGTGATTGTTGAAGGAACCACGCAGGGCGTGACGACCGATTTCGATGGGCAATTTTTATTGCCAGTGAGCCAATTCCCGGTGAATTTGCAAGTGAGTTTCATTGGGTATAGCCTGAAGAAAATCACCGTTCAAGACGCTTCAGAGCGCATAACGGTCAAATTGCTTCCCGATCAGGTTCTGATCGATGCGGCTGAAGTCGTGGGGGATCGAATCAGCCAAAAGCAAAAACAGGCGCCACTCACCGTAGAATCCATGGATGTGATTGCCATCAAAGAGGCGCCAAGCGGTTCCTTTTACGAAGGTTTGGGCAACCTCAAAGGGGTGGATGTGACCTCGGCGAGTTTGGGTTTTAAAATCATCAATACACGCGGATTCAACTCCACATCTCCTGTTCGGTCCTTGCAGCTCATCGATGGAATCGATAATCAAAGCCCAGGGCTCAACTTCTCGCTGGGGAACTTCCTCGGGGCATCGGAATTGGATGTGAGGAATGTGGACATTGTCGCTGGAGCGAGTTCTGCATTTTATGGTCCGGGTGCGTTCAATGGCGTTGTATCCATGGAGACGAAGTCCCCGTTTCAGTTCCCGGGAGTGACCGCTTCACTGCGCGTCGGGGAGCGAGAATTGAATGAACTGGCCTTTCGCTATGCGGATTATACAACGGATGACGAAGGGAATCCTGTTTTGGGTTTGAAGATTAATGCATACCGCATGTCGGCATACGATTGGGAGGCGAACAATTATGATCCTGTTGACGGAGCAATTGTTGGAAGGGACAACGCGGGCCGATACGATGCCGTGAACATCTATGGCGATGAATACAAGCCGGTCTTCGATTATGCGGGAGATGGCAGCAGCAATGCCCGTGGTCTGGGAACTTTTTTCCGCACCGGATACAAAGAAATTGATCTCGTCGATTACAACACGGAGAATTTGAAATTTAGTACTGCCCTTCATTGGCGACTGCGGCCGGAAGAAACCTACGAGAGTCCGGAACTTATTTATGGATTCAATTCGGGATTTGGAACCACTGTCTACCAAGGTGATAACCGATTCAGCCTGCGTGATATCCAGTTTTACCAACACAAATTGGAGTTGCGCAAGCCTGGCAAGTGGTTCGTACGGGCGTACCGGACGAGTGAGGATGCCGGAAATTCATACGACCCATACGCGACCGCATTGAAGTTGCAGCAGGAAACCCGTGACGATTATCAGTATTCCAAGGTCTACTACCGCTATTGGGTGGATAGCATCGCGCCGGGCATTTCGGAAACGTGGCCGAGTGGGGTTTTGGAGTGGGTGGATGGCGTCCCCACCTATACCATCGACCAGGACAGCATCGATTACTGGTACGAGGTCAATGGTCAGAACCTATTTGACTGGCATGAGCAAGTCGAGGAATGGACCAATTCGGGCTATGCCGGACTCAACGATGTTGCCCAGAACCCGAATGGATATTTGCAGCCCGGTACGCCAGAATTTGAATCGAAGTTTAATGCTTTGATCTCTGCCAAAAACAATGAAGGAGAGGGCGGGACTCGATTCTTTGATCAGTCCAGCTTGTCCCATGTCCACGGGGAGTACATCTTCAACCCACAGGGCCTTGAAGAAATTCGAGTGGGTGGGAATTTCAGGCGCTACACCCCATGGAGCGATGGAACCATTTTCAGTGACACCACGAGCGAGCGCATCGTAAACCAAGAGGTTGGATTTTACACAGGAATCAAGCGGCGTTTCTTGGAAGACCGCTTGATTGGAACTGCGACAATTCGTGCGGACAAAAATCAAAATTTCGATTGGGTCTATTCGCCAGCAGCCTCCTTTGTTTTTTCGCCGCGTGAGCAGGATTACCTCCGTATGAGTTTCAGTTCTGCGTTGCGCAACCCAACATTGGCTGATCAATACTTATGGTTGGATGTCGGTCCTGCAACGTTGGTTGGAAACTTAGAAGGAGCCGACAGCTTGATCACCATTAGCAGTTTCATCGATTTCCGAAACAGTGCAAACGCCGCGGCGGGTCAATATGGCCTGAATCGAGATACCCTTGTCTATTTTGACATCGACCCCATTCGGCCTGAGCGAGTGAAGACCTTCGAGGTAGGCTATCGCACGACCTTGGGCGAAAAGGTTTATGTGGATGCAGGCTATTATTTCAGTGTTTACGAAGACTTCATCGGCTACAACATCGGGCTCGATGCCCTTTTTATCGGGAATGAACAAGCGCCCCGAGCGGTGGATGTTTATCGCTATGCGGCCAATTCTATAAATGAGGTGCAAACCCAGGGAGCCTCGATTGGCTTGAATTATTACCTGGACAACAACTTCATGGTCGCGGGAAATTACAGCTGGAACGAACTGGTCAAAACCGACGAGGACGATCCCATCATCCCCGCGTTCAATACACCGAAGCACAAGTACAATCTGAGCTTGACCGCGCGTGATTTGAAATTGAAAGGCAAATCAACGTGGGGCTTTGGTGTCAATTACAAATGGGTTCAGGGCTTTATTTTTGAAGGTTCTCCTCAATTCACGGGCTTTGTTCCGACATACGATTTGCTGGATGCCCAAGTCAATGCAAACTTCAAAGAGCTGAATACTACGTTGAAGCTGGGAGGCTCGAATCTGTTGCAAAACATTCATATCGAGGCCTATGGCGGGCCTTTTGTTGGGCGAATGCTCTATGCAAGCTTGCTGTATGAGTTCAATCACAAAAAGAACTGATTGGACTGAGAGTCTATCGAAATACTTATTATTGGCGTCGAAGCACTTTATTTTACGCATGAATTTCGTGTCCTGTGGACGGACTCAGTATTTTTTTACTACCTTACATCCGAAACTTAAGACCATAACAGAGAACCAAATCTGATGAAAAAATTTCTATTCAGCGCGCTTGTGGCGTGCCTAGCTGTGTTGCAAACGCAAGCACAGACCCGTTACCTCGATGAGGTTTTTGATGACGTCACGGTTACTTCGGACGTTGTCTATGGACAAAACATTACGGTCATTACGGCCCTTCAAGGCCTCCCACCTATGATGGAGGATTTGAAACTCGACATTTACGAGCCGGCAGGCGATTCTGAAACGAATCGACCTTTGTTGCTTGCTTTCCACACGGGTAATTTCTTGCCTCCCTATGTTAATGGAGGTGCCTTGGGAACCAAAACAGACAATTACATCGTTGAGATGTGCACGCGTTATGCCAAAATGGGATATGTCGTGGCATCCGTTGATTACCGATTGGGTTGGAATCCACTTGCAGGAACGCAAGAGGAACGAACCATTCAGTTGATACAAGCGGCGTACCGTGGGGTCCAAGACAGCCGCACGGCAGTTCGCTTTTTCCGGATGACGGACGCTGAGTCGGGCAATCCATACGGCATTGATGCCGACAAGATTGGCATGATCGGCGATGGTACGGGTGGATACATCACCCTTGCTTCTTCCACCATCTCAGATTACAACGACATCATCGTGGACGATTTGGGCAATCCCATCTCGAAATTCTGGTACAACCCAGGCGATGGTTCTTACATCCCAATGGTAATCGAAGGAATCCATGGCGATGTCAACGCAACAACTGACACATACGCTCCCGAATCTGTTGGGGGCTTCCAACTCTGCGCTGCAAACCACGTAGGATACAGCTCAGACTTCAGTTTCCAAATGAATGCAGGAGGTGCATTGGGCGATTTGAATTGGTTGGACGAAGGTGACATGCCGATGGTTAGTTTCCAATGTCCTCACGATCCGTTTGCTCCTTACGAGACGTCAGTATTGGTCGTGCCTACGACCAACGAACCTGTCGTTGAGGTTTCTGGAGCCATGGACATTCATGAAGAGATCAATGGTTATGCGGCGAATAACAATGCAATCTTCGCCGATGCTGGATTGGATGATGCGGGTTCGCCGGCCAACTTGGGCTACGACGGATTGTTTCCTGTATTGAATAGCTATGTCGATGGAATCCCAACGGAGCCATATGATAGCTCTCCTTGGCAGTGGTGGGATCAAGCTCCTGTAGCCGCCTACGACGAAGCCAATGGAACCAATATCCTTGCTACCCAATTGACGTTGAACCCAACAATGGGCGAAGAGGAAGCCATGGGTTGGATTGAACAGATGCTTGACTACAACACGCCGCGCATGGGCTTGGCGATGGGTGTAGTTACCGAGTCAACGATTGCAGGTGGAGTCCGATACATCGATGAGATTTTTGAGGACGTCACCGTTGAGGCTGGCGTAGTTTATGGAGAAAATATTACGGTTATTCCAGCTTTGCAGGGCATGCCGCCAATGGCTGAGAACTTGTTGATGGATGTCTACCAACCCGCAGGTGATTCGGAGACAGATCGTCCGGTGATCCTCTACTTCCACACGGGTAACTTCTTGCCACAATATGTCAATGGAAGTGCCGTTGGAACACGAACAGACAGCAGTGCGGTTGAAATCTGCAGCCGCTTTGCTCGAATGGGATATGTAGTAGCGTCGGTCGATTACCGATTGGGTTGGAATCCACTTGCTGGAACTCAAACGGAGCGTACGACTCAGCTGATCCAAGCCGCGTACAGGGGCGTTCAAGACAGCCGCACCGCGGTTCGTTATTTCCGCAAGTCGATCGCTGAAGACGGCAATCCCTACGGAGTGAGCGGAGACAAGATTGCAATGTTTGGCGAGGGAACCGGTGGTTACATCACCCTTGCTTCATCTACGATTTCGGATTACAATGACATCATCGTGGACGACGCAGGCAATCCGATCACCAAGTTTTGGTACGATCCAGGAGACGGATCTTATATCCCTGTTGTGATTGAAAGCATCCATGGGGATCCCAATGCAACCACGGACACTTATGCGCCAGCATCTGCCGGTGGGTTCCAATTGTGCATGGCCAACCACGTTGGATATTCCTCAGATTTCAACTTCCAAATGAACTTGGGAGGTGCTTTAGGTGACTTGAACTGGTTGGACGAGGGCGATATGCCAATGGTGAGCTTCCACGCTCCCCACGACCAATTTGCCCCCTACACCACGGGAGTTTTGATTGTTCCTACCACCAATGAGCCGGTTGTTGAGGTTTCTGGTGCATTTGATGTGCACAGTGAAATCAACGGTTATGCTACCAATAACAATGCTTCATTTGCTGAAATCGGCTTGGTCGATCCAGCAGCAGCGCTGGGCAACAATGGTTGGGACGGTTTGTACCCCGTGATGAACAATTACGTGGACGGCATGCCATCGGAGCCTTATGATGGTTCTCCTTGGCAATGGTGGGATGTAGCAACGACCCAAATGGTGGACGAAGCCAACGGAACCAGCATCGCGGCGACACAGCTGACATTGAACCCGACCATGGGGCCAGAAGAGGCATTGGCGTGGATCGATATCATTCAGGATTACACGGCTCCTCGCTTGGCAGTGAGCATGCAGGTGGTGGATCTTGGACCCGGTTGCGACGATGAAGCAGCATGCAACTACAACGCACTTGCAACCACGAACGATGGCAGCTGCGTTTATGCAGAAGAAGGCTTCGATTGCGAAGGCAATTCGTTGGTGGTCTTCGGATGTACCAGTGCGATTGCTTGTAACTACAACGGAGCGGCTACAGATGACGATGGCAGTTGTGATTTCAATGAGTCAGAGACCATTGTCACAGGTGCGGAATCCGTTTGGTTGGTCGGAGTTACCCTCACAGGAACGGAGAACGAAGCCTTTGCTGCCGACTGTGAAGCGAGCGGAAGTGTCAATCCGAACGTCGCATTGAACGGTGTGTTCTTGGGCGATGGAACGGATGGCCCTATGAACTTTAGCAACATCACGGATCAAACCGGCGGTTTGCTCGCAGATTTGGTTGGTTTGGCAGGAGCTGCTTCCATCTCATTCTGTGGTGATCTCATTCGCTTTGTGGATCCGATTTCAGGAGGTACAGTGATTTTGAGTGAGACCAATGGAGTATGGCAGTCAGCTGTTCCCATTATCGGAGCCAGCTACTTGTGGGTGGCCCCTATTTCTTCATTCAACATGGGTTGTGGAGATCCGATGGCATGTGGATTCACCGACTTCTGTGATCTGAGCGTTGCTTGTGATTACACCGACACCGATGGCGATACCGTTTTGGATTGCCAAGAGGTTGTGGGATGCCAGGACGACTCAGCGGATAACTACAATGAAAATGCAACGGATGAAGGAGACTGCAACTACAACGGTTGCACGGATACATCCGCTCAGAACTACGAGGAAGGAGCCAATGTCGACGACGGAAGCTGTACCTACCTGGTGGCTTTCCGTGTGAACATGTCCAACGAAGTGGTTGCGGATGCAGGAGTGCATCTGGCAGGAAGCTTCCAAGGGTGGGATCCGGCTTCAATTACTGTTCCTTTGGTAGGATACGGGGTTCATGAAGTAGTCCTTCAATTGCAAATCGGTTCGTACGAGTATAAATTCATCAATGGCGATGCATGGGGTGCTGACGAGAGCGTCGGTGATTGTGGCAACGGAGGCAACCGTGTCATAGAAGTCACGGGCGATATGCTGACTTCTGGTGCTTGTTTCAACAGTTGCGATCAGTGCGCAGGTTGCGCAGACCCAGCTTACGCGGAATACAATCCTTTCAGTGTCACAGCGGACGGCTTTTGCTTGAATGCAGTTGCTGCCGGTTGTACGTATGAAGAGGCGGAGAACTATGACGCCACAGCGAATATGGACGACGGATCATGTGAGTTCTCTTCTGCCGGAGATTGCCCAGGTGATTTGAACAATGATGGCTCCATTGGAACGCCTGATTTGCTTCAGTTCCTTTCTGTATTTGGAACGAGCTGCGAATAAAAACGGATTTGAAAAAGCCGAAAAAGGGATGCACGCTGGTGTATCCCTTTTTTTTGGCTCGATAATTGACTCCTTGAGAAAGGGAAATGTGAATTTGTCTCAATTTGAACGTTTGACGTTTTCATTTCCTTGAATCTGACTATCTTTATAACGAAATAAGAAAATTAGCTATGAAACAATTTTTGACTGCTTGCTTAATGATCGCTGGAGCGTTCACGGTAGCCATTGCACAAGGACCGTCCATCTCATTGGACAAAGACGTTCATGATTACGGAACCATTTCACAAGGTGCCGATGGAGGGTGTGAATTCACGGTTACCAATGACGGAACGGAGCCTTTGATCATCTCACGTTGCAAAGGTTCTTGCGGATGCACGGTGCCAAAATGTGAGAAGACACCCATTATGCCGGGTGCAACATCAGCCATCAGCGTGCGCTATGACACGAAACGCATCGGCCCAATCAACAAGAGCGTTACCATCACTTCGAATGCTTCCAATGAGCCTACGAAGGTGATCCGCATCAAAGGGAAGGTCGAAGCATCTGACATCAACAATGCGGGAGGAGCACCGGTAAAGCCGGCTTCAACCGGAGCACCCCTGAACAAGGAGTAATCTCCCAAATCGAATTAGGCGAAGTCGCCATTTGAGAAGTCGTCCCTCTTCGTTGAGGAACGACTTCTTTTTTATGCCATTTTTGCATAGCACGAAACTTTGAAAGAACCGCCATGGAATTGCCTGCTCAGTATAACCCCAATGCTTCGGAGACGAAGTGGTACGAATTCTGGCTAGAGAATGGATTCTTTGAATCCAAGCCGGATGAACGTGAGCCCTATACCGTTGTGATTCCGCCACCCAATGTGACCGGTGTCCTCCACATGGGGCATATGCTGAATAATACGATCCAAGACGTCCTTGTGCGACGAGCTCGAATGTTGGGTAAGAATGCGTGTTGGGTGCCTGGAACCGATCATGCGTCAATCGCCACAGAAGCCAAAGTGGTTCGTCGATTGCGTGAAAAGGGCATCAAAAAATCTGACTTAAGCCGGGATGAATTTTTGGGCCACGCATGGGACTGGACCCATGAGCACGGGGGCATCATCCTGGATCAGCTCAA